>Ga0307479_10001499_pt1 | contig 21280 bp, 19 predicted proteins | sample atmos_gasesECM4C_FD_203743 | JGI IMG/M metagenome (GOLD analysis project Ga0307479, IMG submission 203743) | Hardwood forest soil microbial communities from Morgan-Monroe State Forest, Indiana, United States - atmos_gasesECM4C_515 | ecosystem: Environmental > Terrestrial > Soil > Temperate...
GATCGAGGTAGCCGTTCCTTATGTGGCGGGCTCGCAGAATATCTTTGTGCCGGCCCGCGTAGTCTTTGTTCAGGAGCTTGCCAAAGAGAAGTTTTTTCGCTGCGGTGTCGCGTATTTGCCGGCGGCGAGGCGCGGCTGACTCGCATGACGCTTCAGGCCATACAGGACTTACCCACCACTAGAGCAGTAATTTCCGCAGGCACACTTCACCACAGTTGGGGAATCTAATTCGTAACCGCCATGGGCCGTCGTTTGGAACTCGATGCCGTACGTGGATTGATGCTGGTGTGGATGGTGATGACGCATCTGCCCACCAACTTACCCACCTATGTGAACCAGCCATTCGGATTTATCTCCGCGACAGAGGGATTTATTTTTCTGTCCGCCTTGTTCACCGGCCGAATTTACCTTCGTCTTGCGGAGCGCAGCGGCTATGGCGCGATGCGGCGCAAGTTGTGGCTGCGCACGCTTCGCCTGTACGGATATCACGGATTGCTCTTGGCTTTTGCGTTTCTTGTCGCTGTTCCCATCGCAGCGCACGGTAACCGGCCGGGATTGCACAACCTCTTGGATTTTTATTTCACGGCCGGAGCACCCCGCGCGATTGTCGATGCGGCTCTGCTCATTTATCGCCCGGCACTGCTGGACATCCTCCCGATGTACATCATGTTTCTCCTGATCACGCCAATCGTGCTAAGCATTACGAGAACGCGTGGATGGAAGTACGTCGTCGGCGGAAGCTTTCTGGTTTGGCTGCTGGCGCAGTTTGGGCTTCGAGAGGCGATTTACGAGTTCGCGAGTCATCATCTTGGATTGAACATTCCCCTAAAAGAGCTGGGTGCGTTCGATGTCTGGGCCTGGCAATTCATGTGGATTTTGGGCTTGTGGTTTGGAGAATGCTGGGCGAAGGGCGATTTGCCCGTTGAAAGCTGGGCCAGGCGTTTTACGATTCCTGCGGCGCTGATTTTTGCAAGCTTTTTCGCCTTTCGGTACATCGCAGCGTTGATCACCTTGGACTTCGGAATGTTCGCGCCGCTGTTCGACAAATGGCATTTTGGCGTGTTTCGTTTGGTCGACTTTGCTAGTGCCGCGGCGCTTCTCATCCGTTTCCAGACGTCTTTGAAACCGCTGGCGTTCCGCCCGTTGGTGCTCTTGGGACAGGCTTCGCTGCAAGTGTTCTGTATTCACCTGCTGTTTTGTTTCGCGGGGCTCACGATTATGGGCCCGAACGACAGGTTAACCGACTGGCATCAGTTCGCCCTTTTAGCTGCAACGCTGCTGGCGATGTTCGTGACCGCCACAATTTTCGAAAAGTCCGAATCGCCCGATCCGGGAGCAAGGGAAGGCGCGGTGCTGCCTTCCGCGTTCGGGGTGAAGCAAACCACCGCCGAGCCTGACAAGGCGCCAAGCGTCCCGATTGGCGAACGAAAGCTCGCGCCATCCGTGAAATAACCGCGTAATTCCATCACGTGGCGCTGCGGGCCGCGTGAATGCGACTTACGCGCGTACCGGCTCGGGTGGTACCCGCGCTCTATGTCAAATTTGGCGACTGCAGAGTAGCCTTGGCAGCGTGCAAGGCCAGGGGATGTCCGCATGGATACCTGCGGCCGGCAAGACTTTTTTCGGACCCCACCCCTACTCCTTTTTCGAGCTGCACGTTTTAGAACGGGGCTGTAAGTCTGTATCTATTGATTACACAGCAGTTGCGGGCGCGGCGCGGGATTAGGGAATGTTCTAAACGCATTTAAGACTGGAAGACATAGAGAATGTCCGAACATTCGATAATGGTAGAAACAGAAACCCTCGTTTCCACTTTGACGCGTGCGGAGCGCAGGAAAATCCGACGTGTCGGCGTAAGTATGCAAGTGAGGATCCGAACCGCCGATGCTAACGACGGAGATTTCGAGGAAATCCGCTTCACCCAGAACGCTTCGCGCAAGGCAGTTTATTTCTTCACACCCTTGAACGGCTATTACAAGGGCATGAAGCTAAAGGTCACGTTCCCTTACGATGCGCAAGGGAGCGCCAATCTGGAGGAAACGGGTGAGGTAGTCCGGGTGCATCGCCACGGAACGGGCTTTGGGGTAGCCGTGGCGCTAAAAGCCGAGAGTGAGCCTGCTGTGACGCCCGTGAACCATGGGCAAGACCCGCTCCTAGTGACCGCCCCTCAGAAGGATACGCCCAGCGAGGAGCGGCGCTGCTCTAAACGAACTGCTTTCGTTGCGCCCGTAGAGCTAATTGACGTTCGCAGCGGCTCGCGGATCAAGGCGCGGATTGCCGATCTTAGCTTGCACGGGTGCTACGTCGACACGATGAACCCGTCGCCTGTAGGTTCTGCGGTGCGTTTGCAGATTCAAAAGGCGGACGAAACTTTCGACGTCCTAGCCAAGGTTAGTTCGCAGCATCCGGGGTCCGGAATGGGCTTGGAATTCAGCGACACCGCACCGGAACAACGCGCGATGCTGAGAAGCTGGCTAGCCGAACGCGGACATGCAACGCAGGCCGGCTTTAGGAGCCCGCGCTCTTCCAGCAAGGACAAGCACAGCGAAGATGTAGAAGTCTACGCAATCCGGCTAATCAACGCGCTGGTTCGCAAAGGAATCCTCAGCAAATCCGAAGCTACCGAGATGCTTCGGGATCCCGAAGAGTAACACGCAAGCAAACTACGCGGGCACACGAGCCGCGCATCCTCGTCAGGAACCGGGCAACGGGACGGAGACGTGCTCGTGCACGACAATCCAGCCCTGTGGCCGCTCTTCCAAAACCATCGTCCAGCGTCCATTCAAATGCGAGTTGGCTCCTTCTTTGCTAACGATGTCGACCCCGAACGTAAAGGTCGCCCAGGCCAACGAGCCTCTTCGGTGAATTCGTAAGTCGTTGTTCATGGCTGGAGTGAGGCTTCGATTGGGGTCGAACAGCAACTTAGCCGCGCCTTGGCGATATTCCTGCCAATTCTCGTACTTCATCGGCGCAACATCGAAATAGATGAAGTCCGCATCCTTTGCGTAGTAAGGATCCACCTTGGTGATGTCCATGGTTCCCCAGGCACTCACAATTTTGGGAATCAGCGTCTGTAGACCTTGTTCTTCCTTGTCCGTCGGGGCACCGGCGATCGCGATTACCGTAAATACCAGCAAGCAAACTGAAAAAATCGAGATTTTTCCGCGCACAGTTCCCTCCTGAAATCACGACTGCCCTGGAAGCATGAGATTGCGTGCAGCCTAATCAGGTACTTAGCTGTAGTCAAGATCGAGCGGCTCCCGAACTTGACGGACTCTCGAGGCATGCTTGCTGGCGTCTGTGAGGCGTCGTACACTCGATGCACCCTACCGAGTCAGAGAGGCCAAGACGTGACCACGCCTGCTAAGCCACTGCCTGCACCGACCGCCTCGGCGCGCGAGCGCAGCGATGAAGTTGTCGCCAAGCACAAAAAATACCTTTGGCCTAGCGTCACCAACTACTACCAGCGGCCGCTCGTCGCCGATCGCGGCGAAATGCAATACGTGTGGGACCTGGAAGGGCGCAAGTATTTGGACTTTTTTGGCGGGATTCTGACTGTTTCCGTAGGCCATTGCAATCCCAAGGTCACCGGCAAGATCAACGCGCAGGTGAACCGCCTGCAGCACACCTCCACGCTGTATCCCAACGAGCACATCGTGGCCCTGGCGGAGAAAATCGCGCAGATCACGCCTGGCAATCTGCAGTCGAGTTTTTTCACTAGTTCCGGCACCGAGGCTGATGAAGCCGCCATCTTGATCGCACGCATGGCTACCGGCAGCTACGACGTCGTTGCCCTGCGCCACGCCTACAGCGGCAGTTCGTCAATCGCCAAGGCGATGACCGCGCATGCTCCCTATCGCAAATCCGGCGTGATCAGCGTGGGGATTTCGCATGCGGTGAACGCGTATTGCTATCGCTGTCCCCTTCATCTGAAGTATCCGGAGTGCGAAGTCGCGTGCGCTTATGATGTGGAGAATCTGATCCAGACGGGAACGAGCGGCCAAATCGCCGCTTTCATAGCGGAACCCATTCAAGGTGTCGGCGGTTTCATTACTCCTCCCAAGGAATATTTCAAGATCGTTTTCAAGATTGTGAAGAAGTACGGCGGGCTTTTTATCAGTGACGAGGTGCAAACCGGCTGGGGCCGCACCGGCAAGAAATGGTTCGGAATCGAGCAGTGGGAAGTGACGCCGGATATTCTGACCAGCGCCAAAGGACTCGGCAATGGCGTCCCGATCGGGCTGACGGTGACCACGCCGGAGATTGCCTCAAGCTTTCAGGGACTGAACATCTCCACCTTTGGTGGTAACCCGGTGACCAGCGTTGCAGCGAAAGCGACAATCGACTTCATCGAAGAAGAGAATCTGTTGGAAAACGCGGACACCGCCGGCAGGCACTTCCGGGGCAAATTGGAAGAGTTGCAGGCCAAGCATGCGGTGATTGGCGAAGTCCGCGGCATGGGACTCATGCAAGCGTTGGAGCTGGTGAAGGATCGCAAGACCAAAGAGCCCGCGCCCGAGGCTACCGTCCAGGTGATGGAACGCGCGCGCGACAACGGTCTGCTGATCGGGAAAGGCGGCCTCTTCGGGAATGTTCTGCGGCTCTCACCCATGCTGAATATTTCCAAGGCGGACATCGATGAGGGGGTTCGCCTCCTCGACAAAGCTTTTAGCCAGGTGAAGAATTGAATGCTCCGCTTCGTAACCGCGTTTACTGTTGGATTGGCTCTGGCGAGCATCGTTTCGGCGCAGTCAGCTCCTGAAAAGACGCAGATCTGGAAGCCGGTGCACTTTGCCATTGTACGCTTCAACGAGGACGCCCCGAAATCCTGGAATATTTATCACGCGGAAAAAAAAGGAGTGCTGCTGGTCCGCCTCTGGAAGCGGTACATACTCGTGAACGTCTCGGAGCAAGAGGCCTACGACGTTGATCCTGCCAAGGTCAAGTCACAGGGCGAGAATGTCGAGTGGTCGCCTTCCGATTTGCCCGACCAACCGGTGGATACTTCAGAATGGAAAATTCGCGACGTTGGGCCCGTTGAGCGCATTCGGTTCCGCCTCAGCAAGAACGGCAGCGTGCTCGATATTCAGTTGCCGTTGTTGCCCAACGGAAGACCCGCATATTGAAACGGGAGTCCCGCCCGAAATCACCGGCGGTAAATGCCGTAATACCACGGGATGCCCAACGCCCCCGGCCCGATCCCAACCACCACCGGATCGTTTTCCTGAAAGCGGTCAAAATCGTCCTGGTCTACCGCGAGGCGTTCGACCTTTTGCCCGTCGCGCCATGTACTCACAATGAGGCGGCGGCTCCCTTTCACGATTCCCTTCATATTGAAGCGATCCAGGACCACCGTCGGATAGTAGACGACATTTTTCTGTGAATCGAGCCGCCCGTTGACGAACAGGGTTGCGGCCAGAATCCATGGCAGGGGCACGAAGCCGTTATATATCCGCTTCAGAACCTCGATTTCCTGATGATTTCGCGCGCGCCGCTCCAAAATGACGGCAAGGGCCAGTGCTCCAAAGAAAATTATGCCGAAAAAAACAAGAATGAGATCCAACTCGAGGGGCGGATAGATCTGGCTGATATAGGGAAAGGCCAGCGAACCTAAGAGAAAAATCCCCGTGCGCCGCATGAGCCGGCGACGAAACATCACCTCCGCGGCCGCGGAGGTCAGACCGCAGGAGGGGCACTGGTCGGCATTGCGTTCAGAACCACAATCAAGGCATCGTGTCATTTGTCGAGCAACGGCAACGCGGTCATACCCCAACCTGGAATGGCGGTCAAATGCCCCGGCGACTGAGTGGCCAGCAACAATCTAAGTATAGACGAGCCGTGGCGTGAGCGGTTCTCGTGCCATTTTCGTCGCGGCAGTTTCTGGGTGAAACGTTAGGATTGAAGGCCGGACAGCGAGGCCAGCAGGTCCTGATATTGTTTCTGATGGCCCTGCTCGGGCAACGTCACGCTGACAGCCATACCGCGGCCGGGTTCGACACGCTTGACGGAGCAGTCGATCTTTACCGGATTTCCCAGCCCGAGTCGCGCGCTGAAACCCGCGCCAACCCACAGCGTGTCCGCTGACTCGATAAACATGCCATTGGCGCTGATGTCGCGTGTGCTCCCGCGTAGAAGGGCAGAACCCCACTCAATCTCGAGATCCGCACGAAAAACATAGCGCGGCGCCCAGCGCCTCTCCAGACGCCGTGACGTAGACTCACTGTTAGCCATGAAGCCTGCAAACCCCCTGCCAAGGATCCAAGCTGGTGCGCGCCGTAAGCTGAATGCGCACTATTAGCTTCCGCTTACCGGCCGAAGACTCAATCTCATCGTGGCGCTCTTGGCTGCGAATGTACACGACCTCTGTTACTCGCGCACATGAATTCAATTCCAAGCGTTATTTTGAAGATTCTTAGCTTTCGTCGCCTGGGGGAGGGGGCATCTCCGCGCCAGCTACGGGTTTCTCGGATTTAGACGTTCGGCGCTCGACCTCAGCCTGCAAATACTTACGTAGGCTCTCCGATACAATGCCGGGAGACGCCAATTCGCGCAAGTCTGAAACGGTTAGCTGGGGCAAAAAGGCCAAAATGGTCGAAAGGGTCGAGGCCGGATGCCGCACCAGCGCGATTCGCACGTTATAAACGAGCGACCATTTTCGGTGATGGCTGATGGCTTGAACGGCACGTTGCGGAAGCTTCTCGCGGGACAATGCCTTCAGCACCTGCGATTCGGTCAGGCGAGGGTTATCCAGGACCACGTCAAGCACTTGCGGGTGGCCTTCGCCCAAGAGCGTCCCGGCGACTCGACCCGGCCCGCGACGCGCGAGGGTAATCTTTTGTCCCAACGGGAGCTGCGGGAGACGCGCGATCAGCTGCTCCTCCGCGCTGATCTTTATCTCCGGAACCGCGGCAGGCAGGAGGGTCAGTTGTACAAGATCCATGAGGTACAGTTCACGGATCAGGCGAAGACCGACCAAGCGTGGAGTACGCGGATGAAATACCAGTGCGCGTTTGACCCGGTAATTCTTGAGGAGCGGCTTGCGCGCCGCTACCGTTTCGAGAATCTCCGCCGGAAGATCTTTGCGGTCGAGCAGCAGGCAAAGCTGCGTCTCATCGAGCGCTGGGTTATCGAGAACAGCTAGAAGGACGTCGCCGACATGATGATGGAGCAACGCTGCGAGCTCGTCGCCCGTCGCGACCAAGGCCCGCTCGCGTGCGGATTCCCTTGCGGCCATTTCAGCACCTGGCTGCAAGGGCCGCAGCTTCCGCGGGAGAGATTCGTAGCCCACCTAGTCGAGCGTGCGGCAAAATCCTCGTCGCTGCAGTGTCGAACTGTTCGTCAAAGAAGGTCGAGCGCCCAAACATTCCACCCGTCTTTGCCAATTTAAATTCAGTTCGATGAAAGCCGAGTCGGTCAGCAACTTCTTTGACCAGCGAGGATAATTCTGCGACGGCGCTCAGCAGAATGCCGCGAACAGCCGCATCGCCGGCGTCGGCCGCAGCGGCGATCACTGGGAAAATCCGCGGATAAACCTGATCTGGTGCCGCCTCGGCCCGCTGTTGCACCTCGGGCCAGGAGGAGCAACCTAACTGCACCAGGATTTGCTGCTCTAATGTGGAAGGCGCGCCCATCTCGGTGTGAGATTTTGTGGCCGCGGCGATGGCTCGCCGGCCGACATCGAAGGCGCTCCCCTGATCGCTGGATAACGGGCCCCATCCGCCGGAGCGGACGATTTCGTTGCGTTTGTTGCGCCCGATGGCGGCTGAACCTGTTCCCGCTACGAGAACGATCACCTGGCCTTCGCCCGCCGCAGCTAATGCCGCCTCTAAATCCGTCAGAAGGGTCAGGCGAACTCCTGGAAATGTCTTTTCAAGAGCGACTCGCGTGTGTTCTCTCATTTCCGAATTGGCGGTGCCCGCGAGCCCGGCGCCAATCGCGCCGATGGCGCTCAAGTCCAATTGCGCCTCGCGTAGACAAAGATTCGCAGCTTCTTGTACCGCGCGCACGGCTGCCTCAACACCGATGCGCGTCGGATTCGACGGGCCGGCGAACGTTCGCGCAAGGACGTGGTCGGATGAGTCCATAAGAACACACTCGGTCTTAGTTCCGCCGCCATCGAAACCGAGAATGTAAGTCACCTTGAAAGGATAAACGATTTCTGCATCGCCATCGGTGCGCCGTAATGCCTATATCCGTAACTTCAATGTATTGGCGAGCGCGCCTTGGCTGCAGGCATTTCGCTAATAATCTGTGCAATATTTTCTGAGTCCGAGCTTGACCCCTTCTCGCGTCGCCACTATTCTCAGGGCGCTTTTGTTATCGAGGAGCAACGGGCGTCCTAAACGGAATGCGTATTCACACGCTGGATCTCGTCATCGTTATTGTGTATCTGTTGGGGGTCACGGCGTTAGGGATTCACTTCCGGCGGCGGCAACAGAACGCCGCGGCTATCGGGGCGGAGGGCGTGGGCCGCGAGTATTTTTTGGGCGGACGTACGGCGCCTTGGTGGGCGCTGGCCTTCTCCATCGTGGCGACCGAAACCTCAACTCTTACAATTATCGGCACGCCGGCGATTTCTTACGCCGGCAACTTGACGTTCCTCCAGCTGATATTCGGCTACTTGGTTGGGCGCGTGTTGATTGTGCTGCTTCTCCTGCCCGGGTACTTTCGCGGCGAATTCTTCACCGCGTACGCGGTGATTGAACACCGCTTCGGTGCCCGGATGCGCTCCGTGGCCGCCAGCACCTTCCTGGTCACACGCGCACTGGCGGAGGGCGTTCGCGTCTCGGCAATCGCCCTGGTCATAAGCGTGGTTTTGGGCACATCGGAAGGCTTGGCCGTGCTGATCGTGATCGCCCTCACTGTGCTCTACACGTTTGAGGGTGGCATGAAGGCGGTGATCTGGACCGATGTCGCCCAACTGCTCTTGTACCTGACGGGCAGCATGGTCACTTTTGTGCTGTTGCTCCACCGCATCCCTGGAGGTTGGAGCGAAGTCACACAAGTCGCAGCCAGCGCCGGCCACAAACTTCAGGTGCTCGATTTTTCTTTTGACCTGGCAAAGAAATATACGTTCTGGTCGGGCGTGGTCGGTGGAGCTTTCCTCACCATGGCCAGCCACGGCACGGACCAGACCATCGTGCAACGGCTGCTTGCCGCGAGAAACGAACGCGACAGCCGGCGCGCGCTTTTAACGAGTGGCTTGATTGTCCTGTTTCAATTCACAATTTTTCTGCTGATTGGCGTGCTGCTTTACGTTTTCGCCCAGCACAGCCCATTGCTCGCTCCCGGCGAGCGCGCCGACCGCATCCTGCCCCTCTTTCTTGTGAGCGAAATGCCCACCGGATTAGCTGGCCTCTTGCTCGCCTCGATTATTGCTGTGGCGATGTCTAACGCCAGCGGTTCGCTCAATTCCCTGGCCGCTTCCAGCGTTCTCGATTTTTCCCGATTGCGTGGAAAAGCCGCGGATGCCACCCGTTTCCTCCGTCTCTCCAAACGTATGACCCTTGTTTGGGGGTTGGTGCTGATGGGATTTGGATTTGTGAAGTGGGGACCCCTGCTGGAGGCAGGCCTGACCGTTTTGTCTTTGCCATTTGGCAGCTTGTTGGGGCTGTTTCTTTTGGGCACGCTGGATCGCTCCGCCACCGCGCGGGGAGCGTTGACGGGTATGTTTGTGGGATTGGCGGCCATTCTATGCGTGATGCGCTTCACCAACGTCGCGTTCACCTGGTTTTTCCTGATTGGCGCTGTCGTGACTTTTGCGGTCGGCGCCGCGGTGAGTCGATTTACGCAAAGGGCGGTCGCAACTTAGACTCTGCGATTGTCTGGGGCAAACTGTGCCGACCGGAAGTGTAATACCTGAAACGAAGAACAAAGAACGCCTGGAGCTGGTCCGCGGCCTCGGGGCATGGGCTTCCGGAGCGATCGTCGTCGGCACCATGATCGGCACAGGGATTTTTCTCAAGCCGTCGGAGATGGCGCGCGAGGGCCGCTTTGTCTCGATTGTATTTGCAGCCTGGATCGTTGGCGGGATGTTGTCGCTCTTTGGCGCGCTTTCTTACGCCGAGCTGGGCGCGGCCATTCCCGAAGCCGGGGGAGAATACGCGTACCTGCGCCGAGGTTTCGGCCCCACCTGGGGTTTCCTCTTTGGGTGGATGCATTCCATCGTCGGACGGCCCTCCTCGGCATCGTCGATCGCCGCAGGTTTGGTGCGCTTTCTAGGATTTCTGGTCCCAGCTGTAGCAACGCCTCTTTTCACCGTGCACATCGCCGTCCCCGGCCTGACTACTTGGATCAAGCCGTACGATTTCGTCTTTACCGGGGCACAGCCCCTCGCCGTGTTCTGGTTGGCGTTGATGACCGGAGTGAATTATCTCGGCGTGCGGCTTGGCGGAGCCGTGCAAGTTTTTCTGACGACGATCAAAGTTTTCTCGGTGCTCCTTGTTATTGGTGTCGCCTTTTTCGCCCCGGCCACTGGACCTCATGCGCCTGACCCGATCTGGCCCGCGGGTCTGAATGCAGGCGTATTCAGTGCCTTCTTGGCCGCCTTGGCCGCAGCGCTTTGGGCCTACGACGGCTGGGAAGACTTGAACCTGGTCGGCTCCGAAGTGCAAGAGCCACAGAAAAATTTCCCTCGCGCACTCGTCGGCGGTGTGGCGCTTGTGGCTGTGATCTATCTCCTGTTCAGTGCGGCCTGTTTGCGGATTCTTCCCTTCCAAAGTGTCGCGGTCTCGCAGCACATTGCTTCCGATGTAGTCGAGCACGTGGCCGGGCGCAGCGCCGCTGGTTGGATTACGCTGGCTATGGTCATTTCCGCCATCGGCTCGATGAATTCTTCGATTCTGAGCGGAGCTCGCGTTCCCTATGCCATGGCGCGCGACGGCATCTTCTTCCGAATTGCCGGAGGGATTCATCCCAAATATCGCACGCCGGGACGCGCGTTAATCTTTCAAGGAGTGCTGGCCAGCCTGATGGCTTTAACGGGCACGTTTGAGGAACTCACGAATCTTTTCATTTTCGCGGGCTGGATTTTCTATGGCTTGGCAGTCGTCGCCCTTTTTCGCCTGCGCCGCACCGAACCGGATCTGCCTCGCCCCTACCGCTGCTGGGGTTATCCCTGGGTCCCGGGAATTTTTGTGGCTGGAGCACTGGCGCTAACCGTGAACATCTGGATTGACCGGCCAGGCCGCTCGTCCATCGGGCTGCTGCTGATTCTGGCAGGTCTCCCTTTTTACCGATATTGGCGTCGGCGAACAGATCAGCGTGCAATTCAACCGAGCACTTAGGCCGCCATTTTCCGCCGCCACTTCGTCAGGCCGTCGTACGCCAGCACGCCGACCAGCAGGCAGGCACCGGGAATTAGGACGAGCACCGTGACTATCCCGATCGGGCCGAGGGGCGAAGTCGCTGCCTCAAGGCCGTGTTCCCGCAAAGCAGCGGCCGAGAGGATCAGGAGGACTATCGTCAACCATCCCAATGCCGGCGAAACGCCAGAAATAATTACGTCGCGGAGGGTTCCGCCTGCGCGGGCGGAGAGACGCGCGCCGAGAGCGCCAACCAAAGGAAGCGCCATCAGCCATACCGTATAGTCGCTGACAACATAGATCGCATGACGAGGTAGCAACGTATGGCTCCCGAGCGGCCCAGGGTTGAGCCCCAGGAAGCCAACTAGAACGAGCGTTACGAACGACAAGGCTAATGTCACTAGACTCGGGAGCCAAAGTCGGCTGGTGCGAGCGTTCATCGGATTCTCCTTTGTGCGGGCGGAATATATGTTGTGCTGCAATTCTTCCCAGTTGGTGACCTGAGATACGGCGCGCCGAACCGCTTCGTATTCGGTCAAACCGCTTCGGCGCAGAACGTCATACGTTTCCTCCAGGTGGCCGGCTAGTTCCGTGAAAATCTCTTCCCGCTCGCGGTCGTCCAGCTTCAGAGCCGCAAGACGGTGGCTGACGAGTTTCTGCCAATCAGCCATGGGCCACCTTCGTGAGGCGACGCAAGGCGCGAAACAATTCGCCCCACTCTTGACGCAGAGGGGACAGCTTCTTCTTGCCCGGCGGCGTAAGCCGATAAACCCGCCGGCGCCTCCCCGACGGGCTCGTTTCCCAGGCGCCGCGAATCCACGCGCGCTGCTCCATGCGATATAACAATGGGTACAACGAGGCCAACGTAAAACTCAGCTGGCCGCGCGTTTGCTGATCGATATGCCTGGCGATTTCGTACCCGTGCAGCGGCCCTCCTTCCAACACACTCAGGATGGCAAGTTCCGCTGTTCCACGTTTTATTCCGGGCCCAATCATTAGTGTTGCTCCTATACGTAGGAACCCTATATATTGGAATATTAGATGTCAATAGTACTGGTTGTGTGCGTCGCGGTAAGAGAAACGCCGATTAGGCAGAACCGGCGTGAGCAGCCCTGGCTTCGCTGGGAATCGACAGGATTGCGGACTCACCTTCGCTGCCGATTTGTATGGCGGGATGAAAAATCTTTGCGAGCGCGTCAACGCCGGTTACAAGCCGTGGTCCGGGGCGTGAGAAAAAACTGTTGGCCTCCAGCGCGTAAACGCGGCCCTGCTGGATCGCGGGCATCGAGCGCCATTCTTCTGGAAGCGTCATCGATTGATATTCTTGCCGTGCTCGCTGGGCATCGTAGCCGCACGGCGAAATGAGCATCACTTCAGGCCGGGCCGCAACGATATCGTCAAGGCTGACTCGAAACGAAGGCTTGTGCGGGCTGCCCAAAACATCCGTTCCGCCGGCCAGCGCAATCATCTCCGGCACCCAGTGCCCGCCAACGTAGAAAGGCTGAAGCCATTCCAGAAACGCCACGCCAGGCCGCGCCGATGTCTCGCTCACCGTTTTTTCGACACGCTCCAGGCGGGCGCCGATTCTCTCCAGCAGCGCTTCCGCGGCGCGGCCCCGGCAGGTTGCCTCGCCAACCCACAGAATGTCACGCCAAACATCGCCGAGGTCCTGCGGATTCAAGCACAGCACTTCAGGCCGGTGCGCTAAACGAGTGAGAGCAGTGGCCAGATCATCGGGCGATGCGGCGCAAACGTGGCACAAATCTTGCGTGATGATCAGATCGGGAGCGAGTTCCTCGAGGACCTGCGCATCCACGCTATACAGACTCTCGCCGCGAGAAACATACTCGCGAACTAGTCGATCGATCTCCTCTGCCGGTGCATCGGGAGGAATCCGCGAGTGAATCACCACGCGCCGGCTGCGGACCTGCGGTGGATAGTCGCACTCATGGCTGACGCCGACAATTTCGTGGTCGAGCCCCAGCGCGAACAGAATCTCCGTCGCCGACGGCAGCAGTGAAACAATCCGCATAAACCGAATTTATCACACAACTCTCCACAGCGGCGGTCCGCACGGCGGATGCCCATAAATCTTCTCTGCGAGACTCTGCTTCTCAGCGCCTCAGCGTTCTCCGCTACTCTTAATTCCGAAGTTTAGAAAACGAAGGCGCATCATTTGTAGAGGAAGTACTTCTTCCGCGTGGCGTCGAAGGCCTTCAAGTCCTCAGTCCAGCTCGCCACGATTTGACCGGCAGGGACTCCTTCCTGTAGTTCCTGAATGGTTTTCTCATTTCCAACCAGCCCAATCAGCTTGGCGGGATCAAATTTGTCTGGGTAGAGCTTCTTCAAAACGGTAGCGATTTCCATTCCCATTTGCATCGACCGCACCGCCTGCTGGTCCGTGATGCGTACCCCCACGCCGCCGCAGCGCTGCCCCGAGTAAAGTCCGGTGACCGGAATGAACGGCTGATTGACGAAATGAAGTCCAGCCAAACGCCGGCCATTGAGCGCCGACGCTACGTCCTCGCCCTTCATCCACGGCGCCCCAAATTCTTCAAACGGAGTCTCCGTTCCACGCCCCACGGAAACTCCAGCGTTTTGCAAAATCTCGATCCCCGGATAAAGCACCGCACCTTTCAATGTTCGCAAATTCGGCGATGGCGGCACCCAGCGCGCGCCGGTGCTCTCAAAAAAATAATTCCGGTGCCAGTTTTTCATGCTCACGATGTGCAGATCGCAACCGATATTGTTTTCTGTGTTAAACAACTGCGCGAGTTCCCCAATCGTTAAGCCGTAGCGAACGGGAAGAGGAAAATATCCGACGAAGTTTGTCTTGTCCGCATCGAGCATCGGCCCTTCCACAATGTTGCCGCCGAGCGGATTCGGCCGGTCCAGCACGTAGAACGCTATGTGCCGTTTGGCCGCCTCTTCCATGCCGTAGGCCATCGTCGCAGTGTAGGTGTAGAAGCGCACGCCCGCGTCCTGGATATCGAACACCAGCGTGTCGATGCCTTGGAGCATTTCGTCGGTGGGGCGCCGCGTCTCGCCGTATAGGCTGTACACAGGGAGACCGGTGGCCGCGTCTTCGCTCGACGAAACCCGATCGTCGTTACGGCCCAGCAGTCCGTGTTCCGGGCTGAAAAGCGCCACTACATGCACTCCGGCGGCTTTCGACAATACGTCCACGGTCGTGCGGCTCTGCCAATCGATCCCGGTATGATTTGTGATCAACCCAACGTGCTTGCCGCGCAGCACCGCAAATTTCTGAGCCTCCAGCACATCAAGCCCGGTCTGCACGCGCCCAGGCCTGCCTCCGTGCTTTGGAGCCGCGTGCACCCCTGCACAGATCCAAATGGCCAGCGCAAGGCTGATGCACGCCCCAATAAGGCCTCGCATTCGTCCGCCGAATTTTGTCGACAAATCGCTCCCCTGAACTTCTCGCCCTGGGCGCGGCGGCATCAATGATATTGTGGAACGTCATTTTTTGACTTTCGTTGTTCGCGTGATGTGCGTGTGTTATACACAAATTTGCCATCCCGCGAGAACCGGGAGATTCACTCTTGAAGAAAGGACGCAGTGTTGGCGTTCTGCTGGTAATTCCCGCCGTAACTATCGCGCTTATGGCCCACACCGTCCGCAGTCAAGGCTCTTCCAGTCCAGCAACAAAGTCTGCCGTCACAACCAACACCGGCAAGAAGCCTGCCCCCACGCAGGCAACTTCCCGCCGCATGCCTCCGGCCTCTTCGCAGTGGGTCGAAGCCACTTTGCGCAGCATGACCGTCGACGAAAAAGTCGGTCAACTTCTCTTCACCACGTATCACGGCGCTTTCACTCCAACCGACGCCGGCGCGTACGCGCAGATGATGCATGACGTGCGCGAACTGCACGTCGGCGGCTTCATCAACGTCACGCAAATCTCGCCGCTGGGCATCGTGAAAAGCCAGGCCTACCCGACCGCGATCTTAGCCAATCAGTTGCAGGCCGAATCGAAATTGCCTTTATTGATTGGCGCGGATTTCGAGCGTGGCACGGCCATGCGCCTCGATGAAGGTACTTCATTTCCCACCGCACTGGCGGTCGCCGCCGCCGGCAGTCCTCGTGACGCTTACCTGATGGGCAAAGTGACCGCGCTGGAGGCCCGCGCGGTCGGCGTCCATTGGGTCTATGCGCCCGACGCCGACGTGAACAACAATCCCGGCAATCCCATCATCAATACGCGGTCGTTTGGAGAGGATCCCCAGCGCGTAGCCGAGTTCGTAAAGGAATTTGTGCGCGGCGTGGAAGAAAACGGCGCCCTGGCTACCGCCAAACATTTTCCAGGTCACGGGGATACCGCCAGCGACTCACACATCGATCTGCCGGTGATCACTGCCGATAAACAACGCCTCGAGCATCTCGAACTAGTTCCCTTTCGCGCCGCCATTTCCGCGGGCGTCAGCAGCATCATGACCGGTCATCTTTCCGTGCCCGCCCTGGAGCCCGACCGCAATACGCCGGCGACGCTTTCCGGGCACATCCTCACAAACTTGTTGCGCGACGAGATGGGCTATCAGGGTTTGATCATCACGGATGCCATGGAAATGGGCGGCATCACCGTGCGCTATGCCCCTGGAGAAGCCGCTGTCCGCGCCTTTGAGGCTGGTGCCGATGCCTTGTTGATGTCTCCGGTGCCCGACGCTGCTTTTGAGGCGCTCCAAAGCGCGGTAAAGTCCGGCCGAATTTCGCGCCAGCGGCTGGATGCCTCCGTGCGCCGCATTTTGCAAGCCAAAGCGCGCCTCGGCCTGAATAAAAGCCGTCTGGTGGACGTGGGCACGATCAACCAAAAGCTGGGCAGCGTCACCTGGCAACAGGAAGCGCAAGACATCTCCGACCGTGGTGCGGCCCTGTTGCGCGATACTCCGCATCGCCTTCCGCTCGACGGCACGAAGCCAACGCGTGCGTTGCTTCTGGCCTTCTATGCTGATCCCGAGCCTTACCCCGGCGAAGATTTGGAGCGGGAGCTGCGCTCGCGTTTTGATTCGCTCACAACCCTTCGCGCGGACACGCGCTTCGTCAACGCCTCAAATATCAAATTGCCGCCGCCCGACAGCTACGACCTCGCCATCCTTGCCTTGTTCGTGCGCGTCAGCGATCGCAAAGGCAATGTCGACGTCCCGCTAGAACAGGCTGCGCTGGCCGATCAACTTTTCAAAACTGGCAAGCCCGTGGTTATCGTTGGCCTCGGCAGTCCCTATCTAATTGAGCGTTTTCCCAAAGCCGAGACGTGGCTTGCCGCTTTCGGCATCAGTGATGTTGCGCAGATTTCCGCGGCGCGCGCACTTTTTGGCCAAATCCCTGTGCGCGGGCATCTCCCCGTCACAATTCCCGGTGCAGACCTGAAGCTCGGCTTCGGGATGGAGGTGCCGGCCAATCCCATTACAGTGCAACCCACGGACGCCGCCGCCGATGCGCAGCTTCAGCCCGCCTACAGCGTGCTTGACCGCGCCATTGCCGACAAGGCTTTTCCCGGCGCCACGCTGGCTGTGGGTTATCGCGGCAAAGTCGCCCTACACTCCTTTGGCAAACTTAGCTACGACGCAGACGCGCCGGGCACAACTGCGCGCACCATGTATGACGTCGCCTCGCTCACTAAAGTGATTGTCACCACCACGCTGGTTGCAAAACTCGTCGAAGGCGACTTCCCGGTTCCGCTAGATCTCGATGCTCCTGTCGAACGTTACCTGCCGGAATGGAGCGCTGGCCCGCAGCTCGATTGGCGGCATCGTGTCACGGTGCGCCATTTGCTGACCCACACCTCTGGGCTGCCGGCCCTTAAAGAATACTGGCGTACTTCCAAAAGTAAGCAGGACACCCTGACAAAAATCTTCGCGGAGCCTATGGAATACGAACCCGGCACGAAAGAAACTTATTCTGACCTGGGCATCATCCTCATGGCGGAAATCGTCGAGCGTCTCACCGGCCGTCCCCTCGACGAGCTGGCGAAAACCTACATTTTCGGCCCGTTGGGGATGAACGACTCCATGTTTCGTCCGCCGAAGAAACTCTGGCGCGAGATTGCCCCGACAGAATTCGACGGGCGATTGCGCAACCGGCTCGTGCGCGGCGAAGTGCATGACGAAAACGCCTTCGCCATCGGCGGTGTCTCGGGCCATGCCGGACTCTTCAGCACCGCGCCCGACCTGGCCGCCTTTTGCCAGATGCTCTTGAACGGCGGGGTCTACGCCCACAAGCGCATCTTGCGGCGCGCCACCATCGCGCAATTCACCACGCCGCAACAGCTTTCCAACGGTTCCCGCACGCTGGGTTGGGCGGTTCCCACCGAAGGCTCTTCCAGCGGGCATTTCTTTTCCGCACACAGCTTCGGTCACACCGGATTCACGGGCACCTCAATCTGGATCGATCCCGACCGGCAGCTCTTTGTTGTACTGCTGACCAATCGCGTAAATCCCACGCGCGAGAACCAGAAAATCGCGCAGGTCCGCCCAGCACTTCACGATGCGGTCATGCAAGCCCTGGGATTTGCGGCACCCGCCGCGCCCGTGCCGGGAAAGCGTTAGACTAAGAGAAGCGATCGAGGAATGCGTATGCTGCGGACGAACGAGAAATGAGACGCTGCGGCTGTCACTGGAGAAGAATTTTCTGCTCTAAATCCTCAGCTGCTTTCTGTAGATCACTGACTCGCCCAAGATCGCGCCAATAATATTCATCAGCACGAAACCCAACGATCTTCTCTCCCTGTTCGGCGAGACGCAGGTATGTCGTGATGATGGAGAAAGCGCCTTCTTCCCGCATCAGCTCAAACAAGCGCGGCGAAATCACGTGGATGCCCGAAAACGCCAGCGGCTCGGTCTTTTTCGCGACTCGGACCACGTCTGCTTGTTGGTCGTGGCCAGCGTGACGGCCACAGAGCTCACTCCGCTCGTCAAACAATAAGTATCGGCTGCTCTCTCGCTGCTGCACGGCTAACGTGGCCAATGCGCGATTTTCGCTGTGGAATTGCAGCACGCGCTCAAAATCAATCGTGCTGATGACGTCGACATTGTGCAAAATAAATGGCCCGTCTTTCTGCTTGGCGTTCTCCGTAAAAAACCGACCCGCCTTTTTCAGACCGCCCCCGGTGTCCAGCAAAACGTCCTCGCGCGAAATTTCAACGCGCATCCCAAAATTGTTGTTCTCTTTTAAATAGTCGACGATCATGTCCGCCAAGTGATGAACATTGACGATCACTTCGCGAATGCCAAAACCACGCAACCGTGTGAGGGTAATCTCCAGCAGCGTGCGGCCCGCGACCTCCACCAAAGCCTTCGGGCGATGATCCGTTAACGGCCGCAAGCGCGTACCAAGGCCCGCGGCCAAAATCATCGCTTTCATTTGCCCAGCTTCTCCAGCTCCAGGTGCCGCACCACCACTTCCGTGCCGTTCCTGGCGCGCATGCGTTTCGCCAGCTGCTCCGCCAAATATACGGAGCGGTGCTGGCCCCCCGTGCAGCCGAATGACACCATCAAATTCTTGAAGCCGCGCTGCTTATAGTTGTCCGCGCTGGCATCCACCAGCGACATCACGCTGGCGAGAAACTGGTGCACGCTCTCTTGTTGATTGAGATATTCGATCACTGGCGCGTCTTTCCCAGTGAGCGGTTTAAAGCGCTCCTCGCGCCCGGGATTCGGAAGGTTGCGCCCGTCGAAAACGAAGCCGCCGCCGTTCCCTGTTTCGTCCTTTGGCAGACCGCGATGAAACGAAAAACTGAAAATCCGCACAATCAGGTTGTCCGCTTCGCTCGCCAAGCCTTGCAGTTTTTCCGAAGCCAGCATGCTCGTGAACGCGCCCATCAACGTCGGCAGCGCCACGGGTAATTTGACGTTGTGCAACAACCACCGCAGGTTCTTCAGCGCGTACGGCACGCTTTGCAAGAAATGAGCCTTGCGTTCGTAAAAGCCGCGAAAACCGTAAGCTCCCAGCGCCTGCATCATGCGCACGTAGACGTAAGCGTAGTAGTGCCGCATGAACGCCTCGCGTCCTATGTCCGTGTAATTTTTCAAGCTATCGAGATAATGATCGAGTAGGCGCTGGCGCACGTCTGGGGGCAGGTCGGCTTTGGCGTCGAATAACAGAGACGCAACGTCATATTGCAGCGCGCCTTTACGGCCACCCTGATAGTCCACAAAAAAGGGCTGGCCGTCGCGCAGCATGATGTTTCGCGACTGAAAATCTCGATACAGAAAATAGTCGCGCTTGGCGCTCAGCAGCAATTCAGTCAGGCAGCCAAAGTCGTTTTCGAGCGCCTGCTCATTGAACGGAATACCTGCGAGCCTGAGAAAATAATATTTGAAGTAATTCAGGTCCCACGCGATGGACTGCCGATCGAAACTTCCGATTGGGTAGCACACGTCGTAATTCAAATCGCGCCCGGCCTCGACCTGAAATCTAGGCAATATGGCCACAACTTTCTTATAGGCGTCCAGAACGTGCGGCGCGACGTTCGTCCCCGTCCGGTTTTTCGATAGAAACTCAAACAGGGTCATGTCCCCGAGGTCTTCCTCGAGATACGCGCCATGATCGAGATCTTCCGCGTGAATCTGGGGAACCGGTAGTTTGTGCCCGCGAAAATGTTTTGAGAATTCCAGGAAGGCCACGTTCTCTTCGCGCACGCCGTACAAAATTCCGATCGCGCTGGTTTTGTCATTCGACAGCCGAATGATCTTGCGCCCGGAGCCACCAAGTTCCCCTTGCAGCGGCTGAACATACGTCGCCGGCGCCCCAAAGTGCCGCTCAAACAGTTTTTTGAGAACGTCCATAATCATGGCTCCAACCGTGCGGTAATGACCAGCCCAACTCGACCCAACTCTACTTTTTTAACACACCCTCTCCTTTGCAACAGACTTAGTTGCCAATGAGTTGCCTCGTTGCAGAGCGCGCTTCAATGCGTCCCGGCCACAGCTATAATTTACTCATGCCCACTCAGCCCAAGGAACCCCGACGCAGCGAACAACAAAACGCCGCCTCTAAGAATCTCGATCGCTTGAGCTCGCTCGAAATTGTGACGCTCATGAATCGTGAAGACCGTAAAGTAGCGGTCGCCGTCGCCAAGGAAATTCCTGGCATCGCCCGCGCCGCTGACGCCATCGTAAACGCCATCCGCAGCGGCGGCCGCTTGATTTATATAGGCGCCGGTTCCAGTGGACGCATCGGCGTCCTCGACGCCGCCGAGTGCCCGCCGACGTTCGGCGTTCCCCCGAAGCTCGTTCAAGCGCTGATTGCCGGCGGCAGACGCGCGGTCACCAGCGCTGTCGAAGGCGCGGAAGACTCCACTCGCAACGCGGAGCGCGACTTGCGCGCCAGAAAGTTGACGAAACGCGATGTGCTTGTCGGTATCACCGCGAGCGGTACGACGCCCTACGTGGTGAGAGCCATCGAATATGCGCGCGGGCTCGGCGCCACAACCGTGGCCATCACCTCCAATCGCCGCGCTCCCGTTAGCCGTCGCGCGAACATAGTGATTGCCCCGGATGTTGGGCCAGAAGTGTTGACCGGATCAACGCGCCTGAAAGCCGGCACCTCTCAGAAAATGGTCCTCAACATGCTCTCCACCGCGGCGATGGTGCGTCTAGGTCATGCCTATCAGAACTTCATGATCGACGCTCTGCCGACAAACAAAAAGGTTGCGGGTCGCGCGCTCCGCATTCTGCAAGCCACGACTGGGAAAGGTTTGTCTGTGTCGGAACACGCTCTGCGTCGGGCAGGACACGATATGCGCGTCGCTTTGCTCATGTTGAAACTCGGCGTGGATGCTCGCGATGCGAAACACAAGCTAGCTGCGGCCAAACACGATTTGCGCAAGGCTCTGGGGGAGTAAATGTCGCTATTCTCTGAGAATCTCGGCGAACTCAGCGCCTCGGCGTTATCTCGCTTGCATTTAGGAGCGTGGCAGGCGGGCCAGCGTGGATAAATTTCTGATTAAAGGCGGCAACGCGCTGCAC
>Ga0307479_10001500_pt1 | contig 21277 bp, 15 predicted proteins | sample atmos_gasesECM4C_FD_203743 | JGI IMG/M metagenome (GOLD analysis project Ga0307479, IMG submission 203743) | Hardwood forest soil microbial communities from Morgan-Monroe State Forest, Indiana, United States - atmos_gasesECM4C_515 | ecosystem: Environmental > Terrestrial > Soil > Temperate...
CAGACGAGACAGCGACTCCCGAAGCAGCCGGTTTTCCGCCAGGAGGAAGATGGTGCTTGCTACTTTCATAGCTGGCTTTCGTGCTGGATCCTCAAGCTGTTCGAAGTCACTCCCGCGTGTATCTCAAGTTCACAGTCCTAAGTAGAGAGTCTTGGTCCAGCGGGGAGCCCTAGGGCTGTGTTTCAATATGGCACAGGCCGAGATAGGTGCTTTTATATGCTTTGCTTATCCCTGTCAATCTGAAAGTTAATTCAGGTATTCCGCAGATACTTACCTCGCATGTGACCAGTGAGCTGGGGCTCGTTGGCAGTCTAGAGTGTTGCTCTTGGCGGGACTTCCTCAGAACTTCTTGGTTCTGAAACACATATACGGTGCTAGGTTCCAAGAAGTGGCAAGCCTCGCCTAGTGTCGATATGAAACTGGCGAGGGAAGCGCTGTCTCAGAGACGGCCGGCATTTCCTCTGGAAGAGCACTCTACAGCTTCCAGGCCTGACACCATAGGAATTCTGAATGAATTCGGGCCTTGCGTCTTGCCTCAAAGTAAAATTTCAACGGTCCTGGCTGCGAATCATGCGGATCGCGTTGGAAAGGCCACCCTCGGCTTGATTGTCAGATGCATCGCGTTGGGTGGTCGCGGGTTCCTCCGGCAACACATCGCCTTCGCCGGGAGCGAGGAAGAGATTTGTCTCGATGCCGTGCTGCTTGGTGTAGAGGTCGTAGTAGCGGCCGCCCGCGGCGTATAAAGATTCGTGTGTTCCACGTTCGACGATGCGGCCAGCCTCGATCACGAGGATTTGGTCAGCGCGCCGGATTGTGGAAAGGCGATGGGCAATGACGAACGTAGTTCGCCCGCGCATCAGATAGCGCAGTCCCTCTTGAATAAGCGCCTCCGATTCCGAATCAAGGCTGGAGGTGGCTTCGTCCAGAATGAGAATCCTTGGATCGGCAAGAATGGCGCGCGCGATGGAAACACGTTGCTTCTGTCCACCCGAGAGCTTGACGCCGCGCTCGCCGACGACAGTGTCATACTTTTTCTCGAATGTTTCCGCAAACTCGTCGACGCGAGCGATACGGCATGCAGCTAAAATCTGTTCCTCGCTGGCTTCGGGACGGGCGAAAGAAACATTCTCGCGAATCGTTCCGTCGAAAAGAAATGTCTCCTGCAACACCACGCCAAGCTGTGTCCGATAGGAGTCCAGCCGCACCTTTGCGAGATCGATTGCGTCCACCAGAACTTGGCCGCTCGTGGGAGTGTAGAACGCGGCAATGAGCCCGATTATCGTAGACTTCCCCGCGCCGGAAGGGCCGACGAGCGCCGTTACCGTGCCGGGCTCGGTTTGAAAATTAATATCGAAGAGAACCGGCTTGCCCGAATCGTAAGAAAAATTCACGCTTTCGAAAGCCACCTGGCCGCGAATGCGATCCAGGCGCACAGTCCGGCCTGGGATTTCGTCTTCCGGCTTTTCATTCAGGATTTCGCGGGTGCGTTCGAGGCCCGCTAGCGCTTCTGTGATCTGCGTGCCGATCGCCACAATCTGAAAAATGGGCGCCACAAGCAGTCCCAAAAAAACCGTATATCTGACAAAATCGCCAGGCGATATATCGCCGGAGATGACCTTGTGGCCACCAATCTGAATCACGATCGCACTCACTACGCCCATCAAAACTGCTCCCGAAAGGCTCATGAGAGACGTGGCGGTCAGGGTTTTCAGCACATTTTCCAGCAATCGTTGCACGCCACTGGCGAAAACGTTTTCTTCCCTCGCTTCGGCGTGATAGCCCTTCACAACCCGCACGCCGCCCAGCGATTCAGTCAGCCGGCCAGATACTTCTGCATTGATCTTGGACCGCTGCCGGAAGATGGGGCGAATCGTCGCGAAAGCTTTGTTCACCCCGACCCCAAAGACAAACAGGATGCCAAAGGCCACAGCCGTCATTCTTACGCTGGTGTGCAGAAGAAATCCCAGGGCAATCAATGCGGTCATCAAACCGCCGGCCAACTCCACAAGGCCGGTGCCAACAAGGTTTCGAATGCCTTCGACGTCGGTCATGATCCGTGAAACCAGAGCACCGGTCTTGTTGGCGTCGTAGAAGGACACAGGGAGGCGGCCGATGTGTGCCTGCACCTTGCGACGGAGCTCGGTGATCATTCGTTGCGCGGATTTGGAAAGCAACTGGGTAAGGGTGAAAGAGGTTATACCTTGAATGGCAGTTGCCAGCAGCACGATTTCCACTATTGGCTTGAGCAGGTAGGACTGGTGTTTTGAAAAGACGTTGTCGAGCAGGTATTTTGAGCTGGCCGGGAGCGCGAATCCTGCAACACGATTTATCGCCATCAATACGAAACCCAAAGCGAGCGTGCCGCGCCGCGGCTTGATCAGCGCCCAGACGTCGGGCAGGAGTTTCCAGGAGAATTTTTGTTTGCGTGGCTTTGCTGTAGCCTCAGGAGACTTTTGGGTGGCCATAGATCTGGATCATTTTGAAAAGGATATTGAGATACGCCCTTGTTAGATGTTCTGACACCTCGAATGACTATACGCCTGCTGCCGCCGGGAGGCCTCCGTTTGCTCACCCAACGCCGCTTCGGGCGTCTATGCGAACGGGAGTGTGGCGGCAGTCTCTGGAAACACAATCAGTCGATTCTACGTTATGACTTCTAGGAAGGAAGGTGCGCCCATGCGCAAACTGTGTTGGATTTCTCTGGGTTTCTTGCTGGGGTGTGGCTGCTTGGCAGGCAGCGTGAACGCGCAGTTCAAGAATGGCAGCCAGGCGACGGAGTTGAATTTGCCGACTTTGAGCCAGCGTGCTGTCGTCACGCAACGCATTGGCCTGACCGACATAACCATTGTCTATCACCGGCCGCTCGCCAACGGGCGGAAGATATTCGGTGCAACGGTTCCGTACGGCAAGGTATGGCGCGCCGGCGCAAATCAGAACACCACGATCCGGTTTAGCGATGACGTTTCCATCGAGGGCCACTCGCTGCCCGCGGGCACGTATGGCCTGCACACTTTTCCAGCGGCCGACCAGTGGATCATCGCGTTCTCGAAGAATTCCACGTCGTGGGGCAGCTTTAGTTACGACGAAAAGGAAGATGCGCTTCGAGTAACCGTGAAGCCCCAACCGGCAGAAAACGAAGACGCGCTGGCGTATACGTTCGAGAATGTAAAGCCGGAGTCGGTCGCGGCGACGCTGCGCTGGGAAAAACTGGCGGTCCCCTTCAATATCTCCGTGGACGTCAAGAGCATCGTGCTGCGTAGCATTCAGAATCAGCTTCGGAGCGTCGGCGGATTCACCTGGGCGGGCTACGACGAAGCCGCCAATTGGTGCCTGGACAATAATTACAACCTCGAAGAAGCACTGAAGTGGGAAGACACTTCGATTCAAAATGAGGAGCACTTCGAAAACTATGAAACAAAGTCGCGCATTCTCGATGCGTTGGGGCGAAAGGAGGAGGCCGCGAAAGCGCTTTCTACGGCGTTTGATAAGGCCACTCCCACCGCGCTCTACTCTTATGCACGTGGCCTGCAACGCGAGGGAAACGCCAAGCGTGCCTTCGAGTTATATCCCCTCGTCCCGAAGAAAGATCCGAACCACTGGATCAGCCACCTGGCGCTCGCTCGGATTGCTTCAAACTCGAGTGATTTCGCGACCGCCGCGAAAGAAATGAAACTCTCCATCGACGGCGCTCCGGCCCAGACCAAGCCATTTCTTGAGCCCATGCTGACAAAGCTTCAAGCTAAAACAGACATCAACAAACCGGCCCAGTGACCGGGAAAACGGAAGCGGCCTTGTGTCCGAGCACAAGACCGCTTCCCAAGCGAGCTAGTCAGATTTTTAAGTTCAGGTTCGTGGACGTCGCTGTTAAGAAGTGATCCCGGAACAACTGCAAGTCCTGGAGTTGAGCGGCCACGGTCGCCGCAACGGCTACCGTGCTGTGCACGAATCACTCCTATTAATTCGAAATCGCGAGGTGTTTTTGTTCCGAAGCCGCTGCGACGGAATCAAGTGCCGCCCCGATGATGCCAAGGCCCTCATCAAACTGCTCGTCTGTGACGACCAGCGGCACAAGAATGCGCATCACGTTGCCGTACGTCCCGGCCGTGATGGTGATCAGCCCATGTTCATAGCAATACTGGGCGATTTCTTTCGTTTCTTTGTCTGCGGGCTCCCGCGATTCCGCGTCGCGAACGAGTTCAATGGCGCACATGCCGCCAAGACCCCGAATGTCTCCGACGAGAGACCACTTTTTCTGCCACGCACGCGCTTTCTCTTCGAATCGTTTGCCGATCGAAATGGAGCGCGCCAGCAGTCCTTCTTTCTCAATCGTTTCGAAAGTAGCGAGAGCCGCGGCACAAGAAAGGGGATTGCCGGTAAATGTCCCTCCCAGGCTTCCCACACCCGGAGTATCCATGATCTCCGCGCGGCCGGTGACGGCGGCGAGCGGCAAGCCTCCGCCGAGAGACTTGGCTGTCGTAATCAAATCGGGCTCGATGCCAAAATGTTCGGACGCAAACCATTTTCCTGTGCGGCCGATGCCGGACTGCACTTCGTCGGCAATAAAAAGTATGCCGTGCTTGCGGCAAATTTCTTGAATGAGCCGGAAATAATCCCGTGGAGGAACCACAAAGCCTCCCTCGCCGAGTACAGGCTCGGCAATCACTGCGGCGACGGACTCGGGCGCGACCACCCGCTTGAAAGCGTCTTCCAGGTAGCGGGCAAAAGCTGCGGGGGAAGTTCCTTGCGCGCTTCGGTACGGATACGCAAACGGAATCCGGTAAATGTCGCTCGCAAACGGCTCGAAGCCGGCCTTGTAAGGATGGGTCTTGCTGGTCAGCGACATCGTCAGCAGTGTGCGGCCGTGGAAAGCGTCTTCGAAGCAAATCACCGCCGGCCGCTTGGTGTAAGCGCGGGCGATCTTGATGGAATTTTCGACGGCTTCTGCACCGGTGTTCAAAAGCAGTGTTTTTTTCGCGAAGTTGCCGGGCGCCAGGGCATTTAGTTTTTCGGCAACGGCAATGTAGCTTTCATACGGCGTGACGCTGAAGCAGACGTGCAGAAACCTGTCAATTTGATCGCGCAATGCAGACACAACGCGCGGCGCGCGGTGACCCATGTTGAGGCAGCCGATGCCGCCGGCAAAATCAATAAACCGGTTGCCGTCGACGTCCTCGATAATCGCGCCTTCCGCCCGCGCGGCAAAGACAGGCGTGGCATGAAACGGCCCGCGGGGAACCGCGGCATTGCGCCTCGCCATCAGCGCCCGCGAACGCGGCCCAGGAATTTCCGTGCGAATCTGAATCGTGCCCATTTTTGTTCCTTCTATTCTGTCGGCCGCGAAACGGCCGTCACTCTGAATTTTTAATACCAGCCGATAGGTGTCTCGTCGAGATTGACGTATACCTGCTTGGTTTCCAGATATTCATCAAGGCCCCATGGCCCGAGTTCGCGCCCGAAACCTGATTGTTTGTAGCCGCCCCACGGCGCTTCCACATAGGTTGGCTGCATGTGATTGACCCACACGATCCCGGCTCGCAGCGATTTCACAACGCGAAACGCTTTGAAAATGTCGCGCGTCCATACCGCGGCAGCCAGCCCGTATGGCGTGTCGTTGGCGATGCGGATCGCGCCTCGTTCATCGTCGAAGGGAATGACGGACGCTACCGGGCCAAATATCTCTTCCCTCGCGATTCGCGCGCTGTTGTCAACGTCGTAGAAAATAGTGGGTTCGACGTAATATCCTTTCCCAAATTGTTTCGGCCGTCCGCCGCCGATGGCAACCTTGGCTTCCTTCTTACCGAGGTCGAGATAGGAGCTCACCCGGTCGTACTGTTCCTTGCTCACGAGCGGGCCCATCTTGGTCTCGCGCTCAAGCGGCGGTCCAAGCTTGATGCGCTTGGCCTTTTCGGTCATGGCTTCGACGAATTTCGAATAGATCTTTTTTTCTACCAGGATGCGGCTGCCTGCCGAGCAGACTTCCCCCTGGTTGATGAATACGCCGAAAAGCGCACCGTCAACTGCCGCCTCCCAGTCCGCATCCGCGAAAAATACGTTTGGTGACTTCCCGCCAAGCTCGAGCGTGACGCGCTTCAGTGTGTCCGCGGCGCTTTTGACGATGATCTTGCCCACCGTAGCGCTGCCCGTGAACGCGATTTTGTCCACTCCCGGATGCGCGACCAGCGCGGCGCCGCAGGTTTCTCCAAAACCGTTGATGACGTTGACGACGCCGGGCGGCAAGCCGGCTTCCTCGAACCAGTTCGCGAATTCCAGAGCCGTGAGCGGCGTCTGTTCCGCGGGCTTGAGGATGCACGTGCAGCCCGCGGCAATCGCCGGGCCCAGCTTCCACGCCGCCATCATCAGCGGATAGTTCCACGGAATGATCTGCCCCGCGACACCCACGGGCTCGCGCATGGTGAAGCTGAGGGCGTTCGCGGGCACAGGCATCACATTGCCCATAACTTTGTTGGCCAGGCCTCCGTAATATTCAAAGCAGGTGGCTACGTCGGCGATGTCGTATTCGGCCTCGACGATGGGCTTGCCGGTATTGCGGCACTCGATTTCGGCGAGCATCGCCGTGTTCTGCCGGACCTTTTCCGCCAGCTTAAAGAGGATTCGCCCGCGATCCTGCGCCGTAGTTTTCGCCCACGGACCGGAATCGAATGCGGCCCGCGCGGCCTTCACGGCGCGTTCGACATCGGCGCTCTCAGAGGCCGCAACCTGGGCGATGATTTCTTCGGTCGAAGGATCGTACACCGGAAACGTCTTGCCCGAAGCGCTGGGGACCCACTGACCGTTGACATAATTCTGATACGTACGAACGCTTGTTTTCGCAATGCTTGACATAACCGCCTCCCAATTTCAATGAACCGCTGAAAAGCTCAAACTCAAATCTTGGTGGTAGATTTTTAAACCACCGTCGCAGGCGCCGCAATCTTTCGCGCCGCCTTGCGCCTGCCATAAACAAAAAAGAAGAACGCCGCGAGCCCAACGAACAGCAACGTCCCCGAAACCATTTTCGTTTCGAACAACCCGATGGATGTGATTTGGTGGGACGGGATAAACGCCACGCCGATAGCCAGCATCGTCGTCGCCAGCCCACAACTCCCCGCCACCAGCAGTTTCGCTCGGCTGTAGTAACCTTCATCAGCCGCCGACTTTTTCGCCAACCGCAGGACCGCACCATACATGTAAAGGAAAGGCACAAGCTGCAGCACCACGGCAAGGTCCAGCATCGTGACGAAGGCTTCCTTCACGCCCGCCCCCACGAAACTCATCGCCAGAAATATCGCCGAGAGCGCGCCATGCACGATCAGCGCGACGTACGGCGTGGCGTACTCGGGATGCAGTTTCCCGAGCCCATCAGGCAGATAGGAATCCAATCCCGCGACGAAGGGAATTCGCGCTGAACCCGAAAGCCAGGCCGAAGCGATTCCCGCGATGGATATACTCAGCACAAAGGCAAAGGGCGAGACGATCCACGTTGCTTTAACCTGCTCAGCCATACGACTCACAGCCTGCATGACGCCCTGAAGAACCCCGATGTCTTGTTTGTTCACCGCCAGCAGTAGCGTAAGCGTGGCCCCGATGAGCAAAGCTCCGGAAATCACCCCTCCCCATGCGATTGCTCCCGGCAGCGTGCGGTGCGGATCCTCGATTTCGTCGCCCATGACGGACGCCAGCTCGAGGCCGACCAGCCCAAAACAAATCACACCAAACGAACCGAGCAGGCGAATATCGCCAGGAATCCGAAATTCAGCTGCCGTCATGCTTGTTCCGAAGCGAATCAAAACGACAATGCCCAGGCCGATGAATGTGACCGCTGCGACCGTGGTGCCGATTCCGCCCAAATTGTTGATCCACTTGCCGACGCCGAGGCCCAGCACGTTTAGCACGACGAGCAGCGCCAATAGCACCATCGAGGCGCCAAGCGCGAACCAGGGATTATCGGCCAAGCCGTGGGCACGGGGACCAGCGACGTAAACCGAAATACCCACGAAAACGAGCAAAACCGTCGGCACGTAAAAAATGTTATTCGTCCAGTAGCACCAGCCCGAGAGAAAACCGTGAAAATCGCCGAAGACTCTCTTTGCCCACAGGTACACGCCGCCTTCTTCGGGGTAGCGGTGCGCCAGCTCGATGACGGCAATGCCCTGCGGCCAGAAAAACAGCAGCAATGCCAGGAACCATAGCCACACCGTCACGCCGCCGTTGGATGCGATCGTGGGAACGAAGTTGAGATTCACGATCGCCACGACGAACAGCAGAACGAGGTCGCCCCGGCCCAGAACCCGCCGCAGGTGAGGCGCTTCCTGCGCCTCGGGAACTGAGGGCAGCGTGGTGACATCGTTTGTCAAACAAGCCCTCCTGAAAGGGCCGCGCTCTAGTGGCCCGCTGGGGCCGCGACCGCGCCGCGTATCTGTTGCGCGCGGGCGAGTGCGGGCGCAATCTCCTCGAACACCGCAAGGTGCTTGTCTACGTCCGCCTCAGTGTGCTGCACTGAAATGGTCCACTGCTCATCCCACCAGTAGGGTTGCGCAAGCACGCCGCGATTTACCATCGCAAACCAGTATTGACGCCACAGGTCAACGTCAATCTTGGTCCAGTCGCGATAGTTGCGGATCTCCTGCGGATAGAGCATCAGCGCTCCATTGACTCCTGCGCTGGCGACGTACGCCTGCAGGCCCGCCTTCGCAATAATTTTCCGGTAGTCTTCTGTGAGCTTCTTGCTGAGATTTCCGACGTGCGCGTAGTTTTCGCGCGTCAGCACTTCGCGGAACGTCGCGAGGCCCGCGGCCATCGCTACTCGGTTGGTGTTGTACGTGCCTCCGTGAAAAACCTTGTGTTGTCCGATCAGGTCCATGATCGCGCGGCTTGCACCGAACGCGGCCAGCGGCATTCCGCCGCCGATGGACTTCGCCAGGCAGATCATGTCCGGCTTCACGCCGAAAAATTCCGATGCACCCCCCCAGGCCAGCTTCGCTCCGGTCTTCACTTCGTCGAAGATCAGCAGTGCGCCGTTTTTCGTCGTGATTTCCCGCAATCCCTGCAGGAAGCCGGGCTGCGGCATGCACAGGCCCACGTTCATGAGGATGGGCTCGAGGATAATAGCGGCAATCTGCCCGGGATTTTCCTTGAACCGCCGTTCCACGCTGCCAAGGTTGTTGAAGCTGGCGATGACTACATTGGCGACCACCGCTCTTGGTATGCCGCCGCCACCCGGCACTGAATTCGGCGCGTCTGGATCTCCCCATTCCTCCGCCTTCGGCTTTACGCTGACGAGTGCCGCGTCGTGCAGTCCATGGTACGCGCCTTCGAACTTGAGGATTTTCTCCCGTCCTGTCGCGGCGCGCGCGATGCGGCACGCATGCATCGTGGCTTCCGTGCCGCTCGACCCAAACCGCACCATGTCCACCGGGTACCGCTTGCAGATCTCCTCCGCCAGCTCCCATTCCATGTCGTGCGGCATCCCAAAGGTTGTGCCCTCGTTCAGCTTCTGTGTAACGGCCTTCACCACCGCGGGATGGGCATGCCCCGCCATCAGCGCGCCGAAACACAGGTTGTAGTCGATATAGTCGTTGCCGTCCACGTCGTGAATCTTGCTTGCCTTTCCATCCTTCACAAAAAGTGGATAAGGCTCGTAGTGCCGGTAATTGCTGGCAACTCCGAGCGGAATGCGTTCGAGCGCGCGCTTGTGCGCCACCGCTGATTTCGGCGTCCTCTTTTCGTACGTGGCGATTTCTTTTTGCAGTGCGTCGTGCATGGAAATACTCCGTGGTGACAGGTCTATTCCCTGCGGTCAGTTTTTTTGCGGAACAATTTCTTTATGCGTGCGAAGGCGCCCCAACCTGGTCGGGGAGCCTCGGGAAGCATTCTCAACTCCCAGTTTACGCTAGTGCCGTTCCAACTTGTGCCGTTCCTGTGTTTTGTGACGGGGCTCCCCGCAAATCGTCCTAATCAGGTTGTCTGACTCCGCAGCTTCCAAATTTAGCTTCCGTTAGTTGGAACGGCACTAGAACCGGAACTTCAGCGCGAACTGCATCAGCCGTGGATCGTGGACCTTCTGCGGCTGACCGAACGTGGCGCCCTGATTGCCCACATTGCCATCCACGCTATAGAACTGCGCGTGGTTCCAGACATTGAAAATATCGGCACGGAATTCCATGCGAAATCTCTCCGTGAGCTGCGTCTGCTTCGAGAAGCTCATGTCCGTATTGTTGAGGCCCGGTCCGCAGCAGATCGCGCGGGGCGAATTTCCGATTGTCCCGGGTTTCACGGCCGTAGGCGTGTTGTTAAGCACCGGATCGAAAAGCGAGTTGTCAAACAAGTTGGGATCGAACACATAGCCCGAAACCGGTACGCACGGCGGAGCTCCCGAAGCAAGGGGACCTGTGCCGAACTGGCAGACCGTGCCCCGCGGATTCACAGTTTTGAACGGGGCCACCAGGTTCGGTTCGCCTGGAGCTTCGAAGTTAAACGTGCTGTCCAACAGCTCGTTGTCCGCCTGCGAAGTAATACGGACTGGAAAACCGCTCTGGAAGCTCAAAATGCCCGACATCTCCCACCCATCGAGCATCACGCCCTTGAAGCCCGCAAACTTGGGTACCGGCAGGTCCCAAACGAAGTTAAAAACAAAGCGTTGGCGCGCGTCATACTTGGACAGCCCGTAGGTCTTATTGAAATTGAAAGGATTCAATGCATCTTCGAAGCTGGAAGCATTGTCCAGGGTCTTGCTGAAAGTGTACGACGCCTGGAACTGCAAGCCATGGGAAAAGCGCTTCTCAAACAGCGCTTGAAATGAGTTGTAGTTGGACTTGGCTACTGTATCTTCGGCAAAGATGCCGACGATAGGCGGCGTGCCCGGGCAGCCCGCCCCGGTGGGTGACTGGGGATTGCAAAAAGGTGAAGAGTAAAACCGGAGTCCGGAAAGGGTGATCGGAGTACCGCCAGCCGCGCCTGTGATGTGGCACGCTGCGGGTGTCTTCACCGGCAGGCACGGAACGTTCGGCCCGGTCGCGTTTGGCCCCCCGGGGTTATAATACGGCAGATCTAAACCTACACCCGCGGGAAGTGTAAACTGGTAAAAACTGTCCTCGAAGAATGGCCCGCATCCGCCCGTTGCAGCGATCGCATTTAGTTCCAGGCAAGTGTTTGGATTTGTCTCGTTGAGTTCATAAATTGCAAGCAAGCGGTGTCCCTGTGACCCTACGTAGCCCACCTGCACAAGAATGTCGCCGGCTAGCTCCCTCTTGATCGTCAAGTTGTACTGATCCGAATACTGCGACCTCATATGCGGCTGGAAATCTCCAAAATAGGTAGTGCCGAGAAACCTCGACCAATCCAGCGGTTGACCGCGCGGCGGATTCAAGACACCGGTGAACGGATTCGGATGAATAGTTCCGTCCTGGCCCACGAACGGTGTCGAAAGGAACGAGCTAGAAATGGACTCACTACCCCCGAATGGTGGCTCGGCGCTGAATTGTTCCAGTACAAGTTGCTCGACCGGGTTGTAGAAAATTCCGTACCCCATGCCGATGCTCGTCTTTCCCGGTCCGCCGGTCAGCTTGGCAAGCCAGCCATCACGCGACCCCGGGCTCCAGTTAAGGCCCAGGCGTGGGGCAAAAGCTTTGTAGTATGTCTGGGTCAACCCTTTGGGTACACCTTTGTCTCCCGGAAAAACCAATCCCAGTGGCGTAACTCCAGCGGCGTCGTTGCCGGCTATTCCAGGATAGATGGAGCTCGCTTGCCCTGGTCGGAATGTCTGTACCTTTTGTCCCGCATCGGCAAGTGGCGTATTCAGTTCCCAGCGCACGCCGTAGTTCAGCGTCACGTTCGGCTTGATTTTCCAACTGTCCTGCGCGAACAGATAGACGGATTTGGTGCGCACTAACTCATGCTGAGCCGAGCCCTGCAGATAGCCGTTCGACAGGCCCAGGAAATAGTTCGGGAAAGCATTATCAAATCCCACGCCAGTTCCGCCCGCTTGAAATGAATAACTTCCATTGATGTCGAAGATAAGAAACTGGTCGAACTTTTGATAGCGCCCGTCGCCGCCAAACTTGAGACTGTGATTACCCATGATCCTGCTGTAGTTGTCTGAGAACTGGAAGGTATTCCCGATCTGAGGCAACTGGCCTCCCGCGTTGTTGCCAATCGCGAGGCCCGTCCCGCCTATGGAGATGAACGGCACACCTTCAAGTTTGGAGCCCAGCCCCGTGTGAATACCGAAGTCGCTGGGGTTGGGACATGCGGCGGGCGAACCTGTGGGCGCCTTGCCCGAGGAAATGCAGTTGCCGCTGGCGTCAACGAGTGGCACGTCCGTTTGACCCGTGAAACAGAAGGGTGCGGCTGCTCCACTGCCGCACGAAGCCGTCACGGCATTGGTCACCACCGGAGTATTGAATTTGAGCTGGCCTTCCCGGAAGTAGCTGAAGCGCGCTTCGTTCACGGCCTTCGAGCCAATCGTGGAGGTATGGCTTCCGTTGACTTGTTGCGTGCGCGTCGCATAGATGCTCGGGAAAGTCCCCAGTGGAGCTCCAAAGCTCTGAAATTTTGCAAACGGATCCAGCGTATTATCGTCATCAAAGTAATAATAAATGGAGGTCTTTTGGTTGTTCGTGAAGGAATGATCCACGCGTATCTGGAACTGATCGCCCCGGTCTCTGTTCTTCGGAACAGTTATTATAGAGCTGGCGCTTCCGCCTGCGCCCGGTACGTACTTCTGATTCATCAGGCTGAGCGCCACAGGGTCGAAGCACTGCGTGGGGATCTGATTATTCGGGAAAATCGAGCCCCAAGGCTGAGTCGTCGGTGGTTTCAGGGACGCGCCGGTGATGACGCTCTGCAATAAGCCCTGCTGCGCGGCGTTCAGCGCTGGGCTAGGGTTGCCGTTCCCGCAGCGACTCTGCAAAACGCTTGCGACCGTTGCGCTGCCGAGCGAACCGCTAAACGGTGCCCCAGACGAAAAATCGCCGTTATTCATCTCTGCCCCAGTGGGCACGAAGACGGATTGGGAGTCGATGCCCTTGATAATCCGGCGTCCTTCATACGATCCAAAAATAAACGTCTTGTCCTTCCTGATTGGTCCTCCCAACGTTCCGCCAAACTGATTCTGCTTGAAGCCTGGTTTGGGAGCAGGAGTAATCGTAAACGCTCTCGCATTCAGGACATCATTGCGAAAGAACTCGTAAAAGCTGCCATGGAGTTCATTCGTCCCCGACTTCGTCACCACATTGACGACCGCCCCGGAGTTCCGGCCGTATTCGGCGTCGAAGTTGTTGGTGATGACGCGGAATTCTTCGATGCTGTCGGGCGAAGGCTCAACGGCAGGTCCGTTTACGAACAGGTCGTTTCCATCGCCCCCGTTGACTGTGTAATTATTGGATCGTCCTCGGCCGCCATTCACGGTGACGACTCCGGCCTTGTCCGAGCCGAAAAAGAGATCGTTGCCAAGCTGCGACTGCACGCCGGGTTGCAACTGCAGCAATTGATAGACGTCGCGCTGGTTTAGCGGCAGTTGCGTCGATGAGCGGTCGTTCACGATGGCGCCGAGTTGCGTCGAGCTGGTGTCCACCACCGGCGGCGCTCCGGTCACCTCAATGCTTTCGCTCGCGGCGCCGATCTGCAGCGCAATATCCACGGTGATCACTTGGTTCAAATCAAGCGCTACGCCCTTTCGCACGTACTTCTTGAATCCCTGTATCGCGGCGTCGATTTCGTATGTGCCGACTGGCACCTCGATAAAAATGTATTCGCCGTTCTCGCCGGACTGCACTTCGCGCGTGGAGTGCGTTGCCTCATTGATAAGGGTCACGGTCGCGGTCGCCACTGCGCCTCCGCTCGGGTCTGTGACCGTCCCGCGAATTCGTCCGCCGGTGCTCTGCGCTCCGGTAAACGGTGCCGCGAGGGAAACTCCGATTGCCAAAATTAAAAAGGACAGAATGGTGTGGCAGCAGAACGAACGGAGCTGCATAACCCTAACGTCTAACTTCATGAACTCACCCCTTATCCCCGACGTTGTTTTTCACAGCAAATTCTTCGAGGTTGCTGTGTCAGTAAAACCTTACTATAATCCAGCAAACTTAGAGAAAGCTGGGACTTGTGTCAAGCACAAAGAATTTCTCTAACGGTTCGGGAAAACTCATGGGCCAGCGCCATCTTCGCATCAGCGAAGTGGCTCGCCGCGTGGGCATTTCTTCCTCCGCGCTCCGCTCCTGGGAGTCGCTCGGCCTTGTCGCGCCGCAGCGCACCGAGAGCCGTTATCGCCTTTACACCGAAGGCGACGTGCGCATTCTGCAGCGTGCCATCTTCTTGCGCCGCGCTCGCGGCTTGAATCCCGCTGCGATTGTGCACGTCTTGAAACGCCAAGGCCTCGTGACCCCTCCGGCCGAAACTGCTTTGTTGCCCGGCCAGCGCTTCCGTCGTCTGCGCACCCGGCGTGGGCTTTCGCTCGCCCAGGTCGCGCGCGCCACCGGCATTTCCGTTGGCTTTCTAAGCGCCCTGGAGCGCGGCCAAATGCGCGCCTCGATTTCTACGCTTCGGCGCATCGCACGCTTCTACCGCACCAATATCCTCTCCTTCTTTCAGGCCGCGGGCGAAAACCCGCGCCTTGTGCGTCCCGAGCAAAGGAAAATCTTGCAGACAGAGAGCGGCGTACGCATGGAGCTGCTCGCCTGGGGCAATACGGTCATGGAACCTCACCTCTTCCGCGTGAAGCCCGGTGGCGGCAGCGGCGAATCCTATTCCCACGAAGGCGAAGAGTTTCTACACGTGCTGCGTGGCCAGTTTGAGATCTGGCTCGACACCAAGGAACATTACCGGCTTAGGCAAGGAGACAGTTTGTATTTCGAAAGTTCGACGCCCCACCGCTGGAAAAATCCGGGGCGCGCGGAAACGTGGCTGTTGTGGATCAATACGCCGCCCACGTTCTAGCAGGACTCAGGAGAACCTCGGGGCGCTCAGCGGATGGCTGGCAATTACTTGTGACGTGCGAAGTAGCACAAGCTCCCGCTTGCGCCTCGGTCGCGAACGGAAAAAGAGCAAGAGCACAGTCTCGAATCTGTGCTGCCCATGCAGGAGGCGTGATGAGACGACGCGCGATGGCTCTCGGAGCACTGACGCTTGCGGTGCTGCTCGCTGCTTGCGGGAAAAAAGAAGAAACGCTCAGCCTGTTGGTATGGGAGGGCTACGCCGATCCGTCCTTCGTCCACGCCTTTGAGGAAAGCCATCATTGCAAGGTCGTTGCGTCCTACATGGGCTCCAGCGACGAGCTGGTGGCCAAGCTCCGCGGCGGCAGCGCTTCAAATTACGACGTGATTTCGCCGTCAAGCGACGTAGCTACTTCCATCGTGCGCGCAAGCTTGGCCGCGCCGCTTGATCTTTCAAAGCTGCCTTCTTACTCGCAACTCTCTTCGAAGCTCCGCGAGTCCCCCCTCGTCAAACTCAACGGTCAAACCTATGGCGTCCCGTTCATGTGGGGTCCCAACCCGCTCCTCTATGACACGACCGTTTTCGCGCAGCCGCCGGATTCTTGGAGTGTTTTCTGGGATCCCAAATTCAAGGCCAAAGTCTCCGTCTGGGACGAGCTTACGACCATGTATATGGCTGCCCAGATTCTCGGCTACGACAAGCCCGACCCGGGGCACCTCTACAATCTCAGCGACGCCGAACTCGAAGCCGTCAAGAAGAAACTCCTCGAGCTCAAACCCAACATCCGCAAAATGTGGGCCACCGGCGGAGAGCTCACCAATCTTTTTCAAAACCACGAAGTCGTCCTCGCCATCGGCTGGCCGCTCATGACCAACCAATTGCGCAAATTGAATTTCCCCATCGGTGAGACCATCCCCAGGGAAAACACCACCGGGTGGATCGATCACCTGGTGATCACCGCGGCGAGTTCCCACAAGGAACTCGCGCACGCCTTCCTCGAATACATGATCGAAGCGCAAACCCAAAAACTCGTTACCGACGTTACCCACTACACGCCCGCTAATCCTGGAGCCGGTCAATATTTGACCGCTGACGAGAAAAAAGGCCTCCACCTTGATGATCTCGATGCCTACATGCAGCGCATTTACTTCTGGCAGGACGTGCCGCGCCGCGCGAAATATAACGAAATCTGGAATGAGGTGAAGGCCGCACAGTGAGCGCCGGCGCTTTCAGCTTGCGGCAAGCTTCAACCGGCGCGGGTTCGCCGCTCCTTGAAGTGCGCGGCGTGGCCAAACGTTTTGGTGCTCGCGAGGTGCTGAAGAGCATCTCGCTCGACATCGCCGCGGGCGAATTTCTCACCCTGCTTGGCGAGAGCGGCTCCGGAAAGACGACGCTCCTCCGTCTCATTGCCGGGTTCGAGCAGCCCACGGCCGGTGAGATTCGCATGGCTGGTGAACGCCTCGACACTCTGCCTCCGTACAAACGGCGCGTGAACACTGTTTTTCAGCACTACGCTCTTTTCCCTCATCTGAATGTCCGCGACAATGTCGCCTACGGTCTTCGCGTGAAAAACACTCCGAAGGCCGAAATCGGCGGCCGCGTGGACGAAGCTCTGAGCATGGTCAAGATGACCGAATATACCGGAGCTCGGCCATCGAAACTCAGCGGCGGCCAGCAGCAGCGTATCGCTCTGGCGCGCGCGCTCATCAACCGCCCGCAGTTGCTCCTCCTCGATGAACCGCTATCGGCGCTTGACGCCAATCTCCGCAAGCAGATGCAGGGCGAGTTGAAAGCTTTGCAGCGCGAAGTCGGCATCACTTTTCTCTTTGTCACCCACGATCAGGAAGAAGCCATGGCCCTCTCGGACCGCATCGCCCTGCTGCGTGACGGGGCCCTCGAACAAGTAGCCTCGCCGCGCGACATTTATGCGCATCCCGCCACGGCTTACACCGCTCAATTCATCGGCCAGACAAATCTCCTGCGCGGCGAAGTGCGCGGCGGCGTAGCCATCTGCGGCGCGTTGCGCTGGCCCGCTTCCGGCTCCGATGGTGCTGCAGTCTTCTCGCTCCGGCCTGAAGCCATTCCGCTTGCCGCAGACGGCGCAGCCCCGCCGGATGCAGTGCGCCTCTGCGGAGTAATCCAGCAGCAGATTTACGGTGGGTCGAGTGAATTGCTCGAAGTGGATTGCGGCAACAATCAGATTTTGCGCGTGCGCATTCCCGCATGTGGACCGCTCTCGGGCCAGCACGAATTTGTTTTTTCAGCCGCGGACGCCATCCGTGTCCGCGAGTAATGGTCGACCTCGGATAGCTTATGTACTCGCGCATCTACAAGGCGATCGTCTCGGCTCCCCCGCTCCTTTGGGTAGGTTTCTTCCTTTTGCTTCCCTATGCGCTGATGTTTGCCCACAGCTTCTGGGCTGTGCGGGACGGCGTGCTCGTCCACGAATGGAATCTGCAGAACTATCACACGCTCCTCTCGAATCCCGTCTACGTTGGCGTCCTCTTCCGCACTATGCGCATTGCCGCCTCCGTGATGCTCTTTTCCCTGCTGCTCGGCTATCCGCTGGCGTACTACCTGTCGTTCCACGCCGGACCCCGCAAGGAGCTGCTCTATCAGCTTGTGATCGTTCCGTTGTGGGTAAGCTATCTGGTTCGCGGTTACGCCTGGAAAACCATTCTCGGCAGCGACGGCGTTCTCAACGGTTTTCTCCAATATTTCCACATCACCCACGAACCTGTCGGCTATCTCCTCTACAGTCCCTTTGCCGTCGTTCTCATGCTCACGCACATCTACACGCCCTTCGTCTTCCTCCCCATCTACGCCGCGCTCGAACACATCCCGCGCCCCCTAGTCGAAGCTTCGCAGGACCTCGGCGCCAACCCGCGCTCCACGTTTCTCCTCGTTATCCTTCCCCTCTCGATGCCGGGATTGGTTGCTGGCGCCACTTTCGCCTTTGTCCTCTCCCTCGGCGACTTCCTCGCGCCTCTGCTCGTCGGCGGCCCCTCCGGCACCATGATCGCTAACATTGTGCAAAGTCTTTTCGGCGCCGCTTACGACTGGCCGCTCGGCGCATCCATCTCCGTCTGCATCCTTATTATCACCGTGACGCTGCTCTTTATGACCGAGCGCCTTGAGAAACGCTGGTCCTTCAAATGACCCAAGCCAACTCAATCCGCCGCGCACCGCTCCTTAGGGTCTATGCCGCTCTTGTATTCGCTTTCGTTTATCTGCCGATCGTTGTGCTCATCGCCTATTCTTTCAATCGTGACGGTGTCGGCGGCTTCCCTCCGCGGCATCTCACATTTGAGTGGTACCGCCGGCTTTTTGCCGATGCTGCCATCTGGAATTCCGTCCTGAACAGCCTGATCGTCGCCGCCGGTAGCGTCGCTCTCGCTCTCACTCTGGGGCTCCTCGCTGCGCTTGCTCTCGATCGCTCTGATTTCCCCGGCAAGGCGCTCTTCCGCCGCCTCGTGCTTCTGCCTTTGATTCTTCCGGGCATCATCACCGGCCTTTCGCTGCTCATGTTCGCCGTTTTCGCGGGAATGCAACTCAGCCTGCTCACCGTTTTTCTCGGCCACGGCACCGCGCTCATCTCCGTAGCCACCACCGAACTATTCGCGGGCCTTCAGAAAATGGACCGTAAACAGGAAGAAGCCTCGCTCGATCTTGGCGCCACGCCATGGCAAACTTTCTGGCGCGTCACGCTTCCCAATCTAAAGCTTTCTTTGATCGCCGCCGGCCTTCTGATTTTCACGCTCTCCATGGACGAAATCGCCGTCACTTTTTTCCTCATCGGCCGAGATAACACGCTCCCTCTCGAAATCTGGGGCCGCCTGCGTCGCGGCATCACTCCCGAAATCAACGCCGTCTCAACGCTGATTTTTGCGGTTTCTGTTGGGCTAATCACGGTTTGGTATCGTCTGCGCACGCGCGCGGAACGCGCCGCCGCGTAACCGGCGGCGCAAGTGGACCTTGTCAGTTTTTTTAAGGAGATGCCTATGAATCGAACCGTTGTTCGTTCGCTCTTAATCGCTTTACTCCTGCAGAGCACTTATTCTCAGTTCGCCCGCGCTCAAGAAAAACTTTCTGCGGCCTTCGACATCGTCATTACCAACGGCCGCATCATCGACGGCACCGGCTCTCCGTGGTATTCCGGCGATATCGGGATTCGCGGTGGCAGGATCGCCGCCATCGGCAATCTCTCCGCCGTTCCGCGTGCCCGCACCATCGATGCCCACGCTATGGTCGTCGCTCCCGGATTCATTGACATGCTCGGCCAGTCCGAGCTCACCATCCTCGTCGATCCGCGCCTGCCATCGAAAATCTTTCAGGGCATCACCACCGAAATCACCGGCGAAGGCGGCTCCGTGGCGCCTTTGAACGATGCGATCATCCGCGAAGAGCGCGAGACCTACGACTATTACGGCATCACTCCCGACTGGCGCACCTTTCGAGAATACTTCGCGCGCCTCGAAAAACAGCATCTTGGCATCAATCTTGCTTCCTACGTCGGCGCCACCCAGGTCCGCGCCATGGTTCTCGGCGCCGCCGACGTTCAGCCAACTCAGCCGCAATTCGAGCAGATGAAGGAACTCGTGCGCCAAGCCATGCGCGACGGCGCCGTCGGCGTCTCCACTTCTCTTGAATATCCTCCTGCGCCTTACGCCAAGACGGATGAGTTGATCGCCCTCGCACAGCAAGCTTCGGCTGCCGGTGGTATCTATGCCACGCACATGCGCAACGAAAGCGACGCCATTTTGCCCGCCATTGACGAAGCTCTGCGCATCGCACGCGAAGCGCACATCCCGGTCGAAATCTGGCACATAAAAGTCGCAGGCAAGGAGAATTGGGGCCGCATGCCCGAGGTCATCGAGAAAATCAACGCCGCGCGTGCCGACGGCATCGATGTCACGGCTGACACCTACGCCTATACGGCGTGGTCCAACGGCATGTCCGCCTTTATTCCGCCCTGGGCGCACGACGGCGGCACTTCCAGACTCATCCAGCGCCTAAAGGACCCCGCAACCCGCGCGCGCATTCGAAAGGATCTTCTGACGCCCTCAAAGGACTGGGACAACGAATGGCAGGAAATCGTCGGCCCCGATCAGGTCCTCATTTGCACCGTGAAGGACTCAAAGTTGCTGCCGCTGCAAGGTAAGACTCTCGCGGAGATCGCAAAACTCTGGAACAAAGATCCCATGGACGCTCTCTTCGACCTGCTCATTGCCGACAACGCATTCCCCCAGGTCGCAGTGTTCGGTATGTCCGAACCCGACGTTGCGCTCGCTCTTCAGCAGCCTTGGGTTTCGCTCGATAACGACTCTTCCGGCGCCTCTCCCGAAGGCATTCTCGGCCGGGATCATCCTCATCCCCGCGCTTACGGAACGTTTCCGCGAATCCTTCGCAAGTACGTGCGCGAAGAGCATAAGCTCACTCTTGAAGACGCCATCCGAAAATTTTCCGCGCTGCCCGCACAGCGTCTCCGCCTCGAAGGCCGTGGACTGCTTCGCGTCGGCATGTGGGCCGATGTTGTGATTTTCGATCCTGCCACCGTCCGCGACCTCGCCACCTTCGACAATCCCAATCAACTTTCACAAGGGATGGTCTACGTCCTCGTCAACGGCGCGCCTGTCATCGACAACGGCAAAATGACCGGCGCGCTTCCCGGCAAAGTCCTCCGCGGCCCGGGCTACGTCCCCTGAGTTGTTCGGAGGCGCATTCCCATCCCGCCCGAAATGCGTTCATAATAGCGGCCTCGGTTGGCGTGCCCATCGAAGGCCCATGTCCCCCGGAGGAACCATGGCGGATCGCCTGGACGATTTCCAAAAATTTCGCGCCGAACTGAACGAAGAAATCCTCGCCTGCGGCCATCTCGGCATGAAGCGTTTCTTCGCTTTGGATCATCAAGCATATGAGCCCGGTCCGCTCGGCACAAAAGCCAAGGAGCTTCTCGGACTCGTGGCTTCTGCCGTGCTCCGCTGCGACGATTGCATCACTTATCATCTGGTCCGCTGCGGCGAAGAAGGCTGGAAGCGTGAAGAAGTGATCGACGCGCTGAACGTCGCGATGATCGTGGGCGGCTCCATCACCATCCCCCACGTGCGCCGCGCCTTTGCGCGCATGCGTGAAATCAACGGCCTCAAACCGTGAGCAGTGAACACTGGAGAAGTTTCATGAATGTTTTTCGTCCGAGCATGGCGGCACTTGTCCCGACTCCTGTCGGGAGCGATGCCGCCACTGGCGAGAATCAAAGCGGCTTCAGCCGCTGAGGGCTAGGCTTCAATGAGTTCGACAGCGACTCGAGAGACATCACAGCAGCAGGGTTCCGCGCCCGGCTCCCCCAGCGTGC
>Ga0307479_10001501_pt1 | contig 21273 bp, 18 predicted proteins | sample atmos_gasesECM4C_FD_203743 | JGI IMG/M metagenome (GOLD analysis project Ga0307479, IMG submission 203743) | Hardwood forest soil microbial communities from Morgan-Monroe State Forest, Indiana, United States - atmos_gasesECM4C_515 | ecosystem: Environmental > Terrestrial > Soil > Temperate...
AACCCTAGCAGAAGGGCGGCGAGCAGGTATGACGCTCCGCCGATTAGAAAACAGAAAATGCTCGCCACGATCGCGCCGAATGGACCGATGAAGTTTTGAGCCGGCTTATTCGGCGGCGAGAGATAGCTCCAGGGTACCCAAGACGGGAGATCTTTGGGGTTGTATGACATCAGCGCGAGGAAGAGCAGCGTTCCGACGCCGAGTAAGATAATGGCGACGACTTCGTTCCAAGCGCTGTTCTTTAGGCTGCGGGACACCGGCGATCGCTCATACTAATGCTGCAACCGCGGCGTTTATCAACCAATCGATCCCGCGCGACCAGAGATTTTGCCTTGCGTGCTCGGTTGATCGACAATTACTGTCCGAGCGCATTATGCTTTTTGGTGTCCGTGAAACCGCCGCCGCAATTTCCACGGCCGCGCTGATCTTTTGTTGTTCCTGCGAGAAGCATCACCTCGGCGAAGATCCGGAGGTCCAAACGGAAAATATGGGTGAACCAAAGGCCGGCGAAGAAAATGTCGCTGCGCCAAAGAATGCGGATGTTCAGGAAAGCGCCACGCCGAAGCCGACGTCGGCGGAATTTTTCCCTGGAAGCACGCCATCGCCCTAAGGAGGATTCGTTATGGCCAAAGATAAATATCTGACGTCGCCGCCGAACCTCACCGGCATGCCGCCAGGCGTGCCCTACATCATCGGCAACGAAGCGGCCGAGCGCTTCTCCTACTACGGGATGAAATCGGTCCTGACCGTTTTCATGGCGCATTACATTTTGAATCAATCTGGTGTGCTGGCGCCGATGAGTTCGAACGAGGCGTACATGTACACGCATTACTTTGTGTTTGGCGTTTACTTCCTTCCGATTCTTGGCGCCGTTCTCGCCGACGGTTGGCTCGGGAAATATTGGACCATCCTCTCGCTGTCGCTCGTCTACTGCTTGGGCAATCTCACACTCGCATGCATGGCCACTTCCTGGGGGATTGCCATCGGGCAACGCACCATGCTCGCAGTCGGATTGTTCCTGATTTGTTTGGGCGCGGGCGGGATCAAGCCATGCGTGTCGGCCAACGTCGGCGATCAGTTCGGCGAATCGAATAAGCATTTGCTCTCGAAAATGTTTGGCTGGTTTTATTTTTCAATTAACGCCGGGTCGTTCATTTCTTCGCTACTTTGCCCATGGCTTCTGAAAGAGCCGGGCTGGGGTCCGGCATGGGCCTTCGGAATTCCTGGCATTGCAATGTCAATCGCAACACTGTTTTTCTGGGGCGGTCGCAACAAAATGGTCCACGTGCCGCCGTCAGGGCTGGGCTATTTGCGCGAAACCTTCAGCAAGGAGGGGCTGATCACGCTTGGCCGAATCGCGATGGTTTACTTTTTCATTTTGTTTTTCTGGGGACTGTGGGGGATGAGCAACGGCGCAGAGTGGACATTGCAAGCCGAAAAGATGGACCTGCATGTGCCATGGCTGCCGTGGATCGACATAGCTTTTTCGCCCTTTCATATTTCCGCGGGCTGGGGCCTGAACTTGCTCGCCGCGCAGGTACAAACCGCAAATCCTGTTTTGATCCTAATTTTTATTCCGCTGGTCAATTACATCATTTATCCGTTGATCAACGCGGTGTTTCCGTTGACCCCGTTACGAAAGATCGGGATCGGCCTTTTTATTACGGCGCTGTCCTTTGTCATGATCGTTGTCATCCAGGGCTGGATCGATGCGGGGTTGAAACCGAATATCAATTGGCAATTCCTCGCCTATGTCATTCTCACGCTAGGCGAAGCAATGGTTTCGATTACCGGTCTCGAGTTTTCCTACACGCAGGCGCCGAATTCGATGAAGAGCTCGGTCATGGCGTTGTGGCTTCTCACGGTCGCGTCAGGTGAACTGTTCGTAGGACTCGTGAATAAGTGGATCTTGGGCCAAGGCGAAGGGCACAAGCTCAGCGATTATCAGTACTTTACCTTCTTCACCTGGTTAATGTTTGGAGCCGCTGTCGTCTTCGTCATTGTCGCTTGCTTCTACAAAGGGCGGACGTATCTGCAATCGCAGCTTACTCCGGACGAAGTCGCCACCGAACCGATTCTTCACGGCGGCACACCGAGCTAAAATAACATGAAAATCGCTGTCATGGCCGCGTCCGTATTGTCGTTGTCGATCTTCGGGGCCTTCGCGAAACCAGCTGACGACGAATTCGAAAAGATCGCGAAGGATTATTGTGAGAATTATCTGGCGTCGCATCCGGAAGTCGCAACCGAACTCGGAGATCATCGCTTCGACGGCGTTCTGAGCGATTACTCGCCGGAAACGCGCAGCCGGATGCTGGCGAGCGCGAAACAATTCCGCGAAACGCTCAAGAAATTCGAGGATTACAAGCAGCTCACCGGCGCCAATCAGGTCGATCTTCGCATTCTGCGCGACGAAGTTGATGCAGAAATCTTTTCGCTGGAGGAGTTGCGCGAAGCGGAATGGAACCCGCTGGTTTACAACCAGAGCCTCGCCAACAGCCTCTATTTGCTGGTAGCGCGCGATTTCGATTCACCAGAGAAGCGCGTTCCAAATTTGCGGCAGCGGATGGAAGGGATCCCACACGTGATCAAGCAGGCCGAAGCGAATCTGCAGCATCCGCCGAAGATTCATACTGAAACGGCGATCGAACAGGTTCAGGGCGCGATCAACCTGGTGCGTAACGGGCTCGACCCGTTGCTGAACCAGGCACCGCAGTTGAGAAAGGATATCGCGCCAGTCCAGGAAAAAACCGCGGAGGCGCTCGAGGATTACAAGAAATGGTTGCAGCAGGACTTGCTCAAGCGCGCGGATGGTGATTTCCGGATTGGTGTCGATAAGTTTCGCAAGAAACTGCGCTTTGCGCTCGCGTCCGATTTGTCGATGGAAGAAGTGATGAAGCGCGCCCAAGCAGAGCTCGTGCAGAAGCAAAGCGAGATTTACGAAACGGCGCTTCCTCTTTACAAAAAATATTTTCCGAAAGCCGACCGGAAGGCGCTGAGTGACAAAAAGAAGGTTACCGCCGCGGTTCTAAACAAATTGGCCGAGCAACATCAGGACGACAACACCATCGTCGGGTACGCCCAAAAAGTCGTGAAGGAAGCAACCGACTTCGTCAAACAACAAGATTTAGTGACCCTGCCCACTGTCCCGTTGGACGTGGTAGCCATGCCGGAATTCAAGCGCGGCGTCGCCATTGCTTATTGCGATTCATCGGGGCCGCTCGAGAAAAACGGCAAGACATTCTTCGCCATCTCGCCCACTCCGAAAGATTGGCCTAAGGAGAAAAAAGATTCGTTCTTTCGCGAGAACAACAATTATTTCCTGCGCGACCTAACCGTGCACGAAGCGATGCCCGGTCATTATCTGCAACTTGCACATTCGAACGAGTTCAAAGCGCCGACGTTGGTGCGTGCGATTTTCCAGAGCGGAACGTTCATCGAAGGATGGGCCGTTTACACGGAGCAGATGATGGCTGAGCAAGGCTACGGCGGCCCGGAAGTAAAAATGCAGCAATTGAAAATGCGATTGCGCGCGATTGCTAACTCCATTCTCGATCAAAGTATTCACGCCGGAAACATGACCGAACGGCAGGCGATGGATCTGATGACGAAAGAAACTTTTCAGGAACAGGGTGAGGCGACGCTTAAATGGAAGCGCGCCCGTCTAACTTCGGCGCAACTGTCCACTTACTTCGTGGGTGTCAGCGAGCACCTCGATCTTCGCGAGGCGGCAAAGCAAAAGCGGGGCAAGGATTTCGATCTGAAAAAATACAACGACCAGGTGATTTCCTACGGCAGCCCGCCGGTAAAATACGTCCGCGAGCTGATGGGATTGTGACATGGGGCGATTGCCGCAGTCGCCCACAGCGGCGGACGTGCTAGGATCGCCATCGTGCCGAAACTTGCCACGTGGTTGCGCGAGAAAGATGAAAAATGGTTTCAACCATTCTTCGATAAACATCCGGAGGTTGAGATTTCCAATGCGCGCAAAGGCGAAGCAGCGATCGCAAATGCTGACGGACTTCTTTTGACCGGTGGCTCCGATATCGCGCCGGAATTCTTGCGACAGCCCGTTCCGGATCTGTCCATTCTGGAGAAGGATGTCGATCCTGTGCGAGATCGCTGGGAGTTTGCCGCAGTTGACGGAGCGTTGGCGCGCGGTTTGCCGATTCTCGCGATCTGCAAAGGCATGCAGTTATTCAATGTTGCCCTAGGCGGCACACTGAAGCTCGACATTTTCGGCCACAAATTGCCCGAACAAAAAGATCACGATATTCAACCGTTGCGCTCCGACACAAAAGCGGCGCATCGTTTTGACAAAGTGAATAGCTCGCATCACCAGGCGGTTGATTCGTTAGGCACAGGTCTTCAAGTCGAGTCATGGTGCGCCGACGACGACATCATCGAGCAAATTCGTCTTTGGAATTACCCTTTCGCCCTCGGCCTCCAGTATCACCCAGAGCGGGGCAAGATTTACGATTCGGTCTTCGAAGATTTCTTCTCGCGCCTGACGGACAATCGCTAAATTATTAACTGATTAGACTCCTGACGTGCCCACGTCGCAAAATACCATCGCTATTGTTTACGATTACGAGATCGCCGATCGGATTGTCGATCAACGCAAGTCCGCGATCGAGACCGTGCGAGCGCCGAAACATTAAACGGCTGCATCGACTCTGGTCTTCAAGTCGACTGCGCGATTCAACGCATTTGAAAAACTGTTCTGTCCGAGAGCCGTTGCATCTCGATCTTGATAGGCGACTGGCAGCTTAGTCAGATCGGTGATCTCGAATTCAACAGGAACGTCGCCCATGACTTTTCGGAAAAACTTCGTTTGCGTTTCGGAAAAGGGAAAGCAGCGCCAAAGCGCGTAAGAGTTGAGTCCGTTGTTCAGGGCAGTGCGCGAAACCGTCGAGGAAACCGAGTAAACCGCTTCGATGCCGGCGAAGTGTCGCAGAAAATAGAGGTCCGCTACTTCGCGGTCGTCCTCGATTCGAAAACTGGCGAGGTTGATTCTATTGGCTTCACCTTTCTCAAAGGGATGCGGCCGGTAAACCAAATCCCGTCCCGGATAATTGCGCCGAATGTAATCGAGACAGCGGTTTAAATGCTCGATGTAAACTACGGGCTCAAGATTTTTCACCAAAAGAAACGGGGTGCCGAAAAAGATCACCCGACGATGTCGGTCCCTTGCGCCGTTGAACTTTGCAGAAAAGTCGCGCAGTTCAGCAATGCTTGGAAACCGCGACGGGATGATCTGATGTTCTGCCCGCGCCGGCAATTCGCCACCGCTGTTGCTCATAAAAATAATCACGTCGAAGATTTCTTCTGGATTTTTTTGCAAGCGGCGCAAACGCACGCCGTCGCCACCTGGATTGATTCGCGGCTTGTAATGAATCGTCCGCTCGACACCGGCCATCGGTTCGACGAATCGGTTCTGTAACCACCCTGAGGTGGTGAAACGATAACGCGCGCGGTCGCCAGTCCGCGTCAATTCGCCGTAGGCTTTTTGTGACACGCACAAAATCTTGTAAACATCTGGATGCGCTGAGAGGGCCGCGTTGCCCAGCCCGAGTAAGCCGGCGAGACAAAGTAAAACGTCGGTATCGGGATCGATCGGCAGCGCGCCGACGCCGCGTTGCCGATTCACATTTTCGCGATAGAGCCGCGGAAGGTCTTTCAGTCCACGACATGTTAGCACTTTCGGAAACGCGTGGACCTCGGCGAAATCGCCGACGAATTCCTGCCATCTCGCGTTCTCCCACCACTTTGATTCTTCTCGCAGCAAATAAAGTCCGCCAGGAAACCTTTCTCGCAGCGCTTCCGCGGCCACTAACGCATTCGGCAACCGGTCCGGCCGCGAAATCACAATCCAAAGTCTTGAAGCCGGATCATCCATCGTTCGAACAATAACACGGACGGCTGGGGATTGTCATCGCGGCCCGCTATTGCGCATTTGAATTGCCAAACGTGAAAAACACTTCATCGTCCCGCTGATCTTTAATGGCTTTTCGGACGCGCGTTGTTTCCCTCTTTCTCTTCGGGTCCGGTTTTTGCGCTCTCATCTATCAAACGAGTTGGTTGCGTGAGTTTCGTTTGATTTTCGGCGCATCTACTGCGGCGTCAGCCGCCGTCCTCGGTGTTTTTATGGCCGGTTTGGGATTTGGCGGCATCGTCTTGGGCCGGCGCTCGGAAACAAAACCGAAGCCGTTGGCATTTTATGCGAAATTGGAACTGTTCATCGCGCTCAGCGCGGCAGTTTCGCCGCTATGGATTCTGGCCGCTCGCCAATTTTACATCGCGATCGGCGGCACGTTGGCCACTGGATTAATTGCTGGAACAATTGTTCGTCTGATTCTTGCTGCATTGATTTTGGGGCCGCCTACTTTTTTGATGGGCGGCACGTTGCCCGCCGCAGCAAGGGCAGTTGTTACGGCCGATGATGTTTCGCGGCGAGCGGTCGGGACACTTTACGGCATAAACACCCTCGGCGCGGTCAGCGGCGCGGTTTTCGGCACATTCTACCTGTTCGAGAATTTTGGAAATCACCTCACACTTTGGTGGGCGACAGCAGTGAATCTCGTCGTGGCGCTATCGGCATTTCGATTCGCTAATTCAATGCCGGAATCGGTTTCGCGGGGGGAAGTTCCTGAAGAAGACCTCACTGCCGCGGTCAACCATTGGTTCGTTCTAATTGCTGCCGGTCTCGTCGGTTTTGCGTTCTTTCTGATGGAGATTGTTTGGTACCGAATGCTCGCTCCGCTTCTCGGAGGATCGACATTTTCGTTCGGGTTGATTCTTGCTGTCGCGCTTTTGGGAATCGGGTTGGGTGGCGTTACCTATGCGTTACTCGATCTGAAACGCTCAGCGTCTCTTCAATTGTTCGCGCTTACGAGCGCAGCCGAAGCAGTGTTTATCGCGCTGCCCTACGCGCTCGGCGATCGTATTGCAGTCGCCGCGATGCTTCTCCGCCCACTTGGGACGCTCGGATTTTACGGGCACGTGATCGCGTGGTCGGCGATCTGTTTCATTGTTGTTTTTCCACCGGCGTTCGTTTCCGGCATTCAATTTCCCTTGCTTGTCGCGTTGCTTGGCAAAGGGCGTCGCGGAGTCGGAGTTCAAACCGGCGCGGCTTATGCCTGGAACACCGTTGGCGCGTTGATCGGCTCCCTCGCGGGTGGCTTTGGTCTTATTCCCCTGCTGTCGGCGCCGGGCGTTTGGAAATTGGTTGTCGTCATCCTTTCCCTACTCGCAATCGCCGCTGCGTTTCTTCGATCCGGCGCATCGCGCCAGTGGACTCGTCCGATCATTCCCGTTTCTGCTGCGGGCGTTGCGCTGATCATGCTCGCGGCTCTCGGGCCAACCACGTTTTGGCGTCACAGTCAGATCGGCGTTGGCGCGCTCAAGTACTATCACGGTTCTCCAAACGAGCTGCGCGACGTGATTCAAAGCATTCGGCGTCACATTTTTTGGGAGAAGGATGGGATCGAAAGCAGCGTCGGCCTCCAAAATGCCGACAGCATTTCATTCATCGTGAACGGCAAATCCGATGGAAACGCTAAAGGTGACGCCGGCACCCAAGTTATGTGCGGCATTATCGGTGCGGCGTTACATCCGAATCCAAAACAAGCGATGGTCATCGGCCTTGGTACTGGAAGCACGGCGGGCTGGCTCGCGGCCGTTCCAACTATGGAACATGTCGACGTGGTGGAACTTGAACCGGCAATTTTGAAGGTCGCTGAGTTGTGTTCGCCGGTAAATCAAGATGCGCTTAAGAACCCGAAGCTGCGTGTCATCATCGGTGACGGTCGAGAGCTGCTTCTGACCATTCGCACCAAGTACGATGTTATCGCCTCCGAGCCTTCAAATCCTTATCGCGCTGGCGTCGCCAGCCTTTTCACCCGGGAATTTTATGCGTCCATCAAGAACCGGCTGAATCCTGGCGGAGTTTTTCTGCAATGGGTGCAAACCTATAGCGTTGATGATCGCACTATTGAAATTTTTTATCGCACTCTTGGATCTGTTTTCCCCAACATCGAGTCTTGGCAGACTGAGGCAGGCGACCTCTTGCTCGCTGCATCGCAAGAGCCGTTGCGCTACGACCCCGAAGTATTGCGCGCGCGTCTTGGATCAGAGCCATTCAAAAGCGCAATGCTCGCAGCCTGGCAAACGTTGGGCCTGGAAGGCTTCCTGGCGCGCTACGTTGGCAACACCGCAATGGCCAAAGTGCTGCAAAATCTCGAATCGTGGCCGTTGAACACAGACGATCGAACCGTGATTGAGTTCGCGTTTGCCCGGAGCGTGGGAGCGCCGAATGGATTTCAGATGGGCACTCTTCGAAAAAGCGCGCACTCGGCGCATTGCGACCGGCCCGAAATAAACAATGCATCGATCGACTGGAACCTCGTCGAAGAGGTGCGACGGGATTCCTTTAATCAAGAGAGTGAGAACCCGACAAGCGATGAGCAAAATCGTTCTGAGGCATTTCGTGCTTATGTAAACGGGGACCTTGCTGCCGCATTGCGCTTTTGGCAGACCCAAACGCGCGAGCCCCAAACATTGCGTCAAATGGAACTGGTGGCGGAAGGTTTAGCCACGGAGGGCAACGACGCAGTCCGGAAATATATTGAACAGGTCGCAAAGATCGCACCTTCGGATGCCGAAGCAATTCGAGCGGAGCTTTTGTGGAACCAGGGAAAGACACAGGAAGCAGCAGATAACTTGAAAAAGTTTTTCCAAATCGCTCACGACGATCCATGGCCCGACCGCAGTCTGACCAAGCGCGCGATTGCGCTAGCAGAAACGATCGCGACCTCGAATCCAGCAGCGGCGACAGCGCTGTACGACATTTTGCGTGCTCCGCTCTGCGTTTGGAATAACGAAGCGGATCGTAAACTCCGTTTGATGTCTATCGGCATTTGTCTGGATGGAAACCGCTCTGGAGAACACGCTGCTCGAGCGATCGAGGCATTCGAACCGAACATCATCTGGGAGCGCCAGTTTCTGGAGATCCGCAAAGCTGCCTACGCGGCGACGCGGAGTCCGCGTGCGGAACAGGCAAGCCGCGATTTCGATGAGTTCATGCAATATGAATCTCTAACTAACGATGCTGCGTCATTGACCCGAGAAATAGAGATCGGCGCTCTCCAACCGGATCAGACCCCGCGTTGAGTCGGCGTCCAGATAAACTTGTGCATTTGGAGTTGAAAGCGGACGTCAAGCTTGTCGGCCAGGATCCATTCCACGATCTGGCGCGGGTCGATCCGGCCGAAGATGGGCGAGAACAAAACCGCGCGGACGCGGTTTGCTAAATCGAACTTCTCGAGTTTGTCGCGGGACCATTCGTAATCCTCGCGCGACCCCATCACGAATTTCACTTCGTCGCGCCCGGTCAGATGATCAATGTTCGACCAACGATTTCTTTCCACCTCACCGCTGCCGGGCGTCTTCAAATCCATGATTCGGTGAACGCGGGAGTCGACTTTCGAAATGTCGTGCGCTCCGCTGGTTTCGAGTAGAACGGTGTGACCGCTGTCGCACAACATCGACATCAACGGCAGCACGTTCTTCTGCAAAAGCGGCTCACCGCCGGTGATCTCCACCAACGGACACTTAAAGCTCTCGACGCGATCGGCAATTTGCTTGAGTGACGTTTTTTTCCCTTCGTAAAAGGCGTATTCGGTGTCGCAGTAATTGCAGCGCAGATCGCAGAATGTCAGCCGGACAAAGACGCACCGCTCGCCTGCCCAGGTGCTTTCCCCCTGGATCGACTGGTAAATTTCGTTGATCGTGAGCGTCTGTTCGTCCATTCGACTCCGGCCTAAATCTATCAGATCATCCACTCTCGTGCACAACCGGATCGACGATTGCTTCGCGCGCTTGCGGAAAGCAAAACGCAAAGGATTTATTCCCTACATTTGCGCTGGCGATCCGAATTTGAAGCGCACTGTCGACCTTGCGTTTTCTTTGGAAAAATCCGGGGCCCATTTGCTTGAACTCGGCCTTCCGTTCTCCGATCCGCTGGCGGACGGAATCGTGAATCAGCTGGCCGCGCAACGGGCGCTCAGCGCCGGCGTCACAATTCGCGGCGTTTTCGATTGCGTCCGCGAAATTCGGACCAAATCGCAAATCCCGATCGTGCTTTATAGTTATTTGAACCCGGTTTTTCAGTACGGAGCCGACAAGTTTCATCGCGGCGCCGAAGCTGCCGGCGTTGATGGCTTGCTCATTCTCGACCTTCCGCCTGAAGAGGATGCCGATTTTGCCGGCGGCAATCTTATTCACATTCGATTGGTTGCACCAACGACGCCGGCCAGTCGGATCGAGAGAATCGCAAAGAGCGCGAAAGGCTTTATTTACTACGTCTCGCGCGAAGGCGTCACCGGCGCGCGCGATTCACTTTCCAGTTCGTTAGCCGAGAAAGTTTCCGAGCTCAGAAAGCATTCGAATCTTCCCATCGCAGTTGGATTCGGAATTTCAAATCCGGATCAAGCACGCGAAGTGGCCCGACATGCCGACGCGGTCGTAGTCGGCAGCGCGATTGTCGATCTAATCGCCAAAAACGGCGACAAACCGGAAATGATCGAGCAGGTCGCGACGTTCGCGCGGACCTTGGCCAACGCGATCAACTAAATTCCGCACTTCTGTCGGGCTTCGGCGAAGTTCGATTTTTTCCGGAGGAGCGACGCAAGATAACTGTCTGTGACGGGCGCGTTGTGAATTCGCACAAGGTTTGCAGGCATTTCCAACCGGGAAAAAATCGCGTTCGCTATTTTTGTGCGTGGCACTTCTTTCTCGCCGTAGCCCATTCCGATGTTGCTCGACCAAAAGCGTACGTACTCGCCGTCGGAATGCTGCGACGTCCCGAGGAAAATTACGGAATGTCCGCTTTCACGCCGTCCGACATTGTTGTTCCAAAAAATTTTCATGAAATCGCCGGGTTGCGCTTGCGCGAAATCGGTAAAGTTCCGGCCGAGCCCGAGCTCATAAAACAATCGCGCCGTGCCCGGGCCGTTCGCATTCCACCGTCCCCACACGCCTTCTCCGTCATGCTGATCGCGAATGATCAATTGGTTCAAAGTTGCGAAGTCGAGCTGCAACTGTCCGCGATCGCGCAATTCCTCGATGGTTTTAATGAAAACTAGGTAGGTAGCGCCCGAGCAGAAACTCACATACGGCTTTGTTGGGATGACAAAGAATTTTCCGGATTCGAAATGCGCCGCGGACTGCAATTTTATTTTTGCAAAGTGGGAAACCGAATATTTGCCACCGCTCGGCATGTTGCGCACTTCGTCGAGGATGAGCGAGTTGTAGGTCGCGGCGCTGGCCGATCCAACGATGGTGCACGCCGAGAGAAGCGCAATCAGTCTCCGCATGGCTGGGAAATAAACGGCAAATTCCCGAATGAGCAACGTCGCCTTGGTTGCGACTGCGAACACCCACCGCTACAATTCCCAACGATGCTGCGTTTCACCAAGATGAACGGCGCGGGCAACGATTTCGTGATGATCGACAATCGGGCCGGCGACGTGCGCCTCCAGCCGGAGCAGGTCGTGCGCATTTGTGATCGACATCGCGGCGTGGGTGCGGACGGGATTCTCTTACTGGAGAAAGGTTCGAACGGCGCGGACTTCCGAATGCGTTACTACAACCGCGACGGCGGCGAGGCGGAAATGTGCGGGAACGGAGCCCGTTGCTTCGCGCGGTTTGCTAATAAAGTGGCAAAAGCGCTGGCGAAGATTTCGTTTCAAACGCCGGCCGGATTGATTCGCGGAGAATTGCAGGGTGATTTGGTCACACTTCACATGACTGAGCCGAAGGACCTGCGGCTCGAGGTCGATCTTGTTGCCAATGGTCAGAAAGAGCGTGTGCATTTCATCAACAGCGGAGTGCCGCACGTCATTGTGCCGGTTTCCAAAGTAGACGCTGTCGACGTTCGGAAAAGGGGCGAAGCGCTTCGGCGACATGAGAAATTTTCGCCGGCCGGCGCAAACGTGAATTTCATTGAGAAAAGCGGTCTGCAAGAAATTTTCGTGCGCACCTACGAGCGCGGTGTAGAGGAAGAAACGCTCGCGTGCGGCACGGGTGTGGTGGCGAGCGCCTTAGTCTTCGCGGCCACGGAAAACGTTGATGGTCCGATTAAGGTCACCGTCCGCAGCGGCAGCGAACTGAGCGTCGATTTCAAAAGGGCAGGGGACCGATTCACCAACGTGACGCTGACTGGCCCGGCTGAGTTCGCGTTCGAGGGCACGATCGAGATCTAAATCCAGATGTTCCGCGGCACTTTCACTGCGCTGGTCACGCCGTTTCGCAATGGCGATGTCGATCTTGCTGCGCTCGACCGATTAATTGAATCGCAGATCGCAGCCGGAATCGCCGGCGTCGTGGCCGTTGGAACTACCGGCGAATCACCGACCCTGACTCACGACGAAAAAGAGAAAGTGATTCAACGGACCATAAAGGTGGCGAATCGGCGATGCAAAGTGATCGCCGGAACAGGAACCAATTCGACTCGCGACGCAATTGAAGCCACAAAGTTTGCCGAGAAATCCGGCGTCGACGGCGCGTTGCTGGTCGCGCCTTACTACAACAAACCAAGTCAGGAAGGATTATTTCGCCATTTCAAAGCGATCGCGGACGAGGCGTCGCTCCCGATCATGCTCTACAACATTCCCGGGCGTTGCTCGGTCGACATCTTGCCCGAGACCGTTGTGCGATTGGCAGAATCGTGTCGCAACATTGTCGCGATCAAGGAAGCGAGTGGCAGCGTCGAGCGCGTCGGCGAATTGCGGCGCCTTTTGCGTGACGAATTCGCAATTTTAAGCGGTGACGATTCGCTAAGCCTACCGTTCATGTCGGTCGGCGCGGTCGGCGTCGTGAGTGTGGCGTCGAACTTGTTTCCGACGGAAGTTTGCGCGCTTGTCCGCGCCTGTGAATCCAGCGATTACAAATCAGCGCAACGCATGCAGCAGAAACTGCTGCCACTGTTTAAGGATTTGTTCATCGAACCGAATCCAGTACCGGCAAAAACTGCGCTCAGCTGGCGTGGCGCGATGTCGGGCGAAGTTCGCTTGCCGCTATGCGAAATGAGCGAAGCGAACCAGGCGCGGTTGCGCAAAACGCTCGAGGCATTCGAAAAAGCAAAATGAAAAAGCCAGTGCGCGTGGCGCTGGTTGGTGCGCGCGGTCGAATGGGCCAGACGATCCTCGATCTGGCGAAGAACGATCCCAAAATCGAAATCGTCGCCCAATGTGATCTTGGCGATACGATCGAGTCGGCGATCAAGGATTGCGATGTTGCGATCGATTTCAGTAACGCGAACACGATCGGGGAAATTTGCGCGGCAGCGTCGAAACATGGAAAGGCGCTCGTTATTGGCACGACCGCCCATTCTTCGGAGCAACGCCGATTGATTGAAACGGCGGGGAAAGCGTTGCCAATTGTTTTCGCCTCAAATTTTAGCGTCGGCGTCAACGCGTTGTTCGCTCTCACACGCCGCGCGGCCGAGATCCTCGGCGCCGATTTCGCTCCCGAAATAATCGAAACTCATCACACGAAAAAGAAAGACGCGCCGAGCGGAACTGCGAAAACGCTCGGAGAGATTTTGAAGCGGGCCGGCAAGTTGGAGGTGCCGATTCAATCGATACGCGAAGGCGAAGTTGTCGGCGAACATACCGTTATCTTTATCGGGCCGGAGGAGCGGCTGGAGCTGACTCATCGCGCCGGCAGTCGTGAGATTTTTGCGCGTGGCGCGTTGCGCGCGGCGATGTGGATCGTTGGAAAACCGGCGGGACTTTATTCGATGCAGGACGTGCTTGGCATTGCGAACGCGAAATGAAGCTCGGTATCGCTCTCGGTTCCAATCTTGGCGACCGAATGGGGAATTTGTGCGCAGCGAGGCAGGCCATTGTTGATCTTGTCGGCAACACGGCGTTGCTGGTTTCGCCGGTTTATGAAACAGATCCCGTCCAGTGCGAACCGGGCGCGGGAAAATTTCTCAACGCGGTTCTAGAAATCGAATACGACGGCGATCCGACTGAACTGCTCGAACACATGATTCGCATTGAAGAAGCGCTCGGCCGTAAGCGGGACCACGTGCGCAACACTTCGCGCAAGATCGACATCGATCTGCTTTACGCCGACGAGCTCAATGTCGAAAACGAGCGATTGCAATTGCCTCATCCGCGACTGCGCACCCGAAACTTCGTGCTTCAGCCGCTGGCGGATGTTCGACCGGACCTAGTCTTGCCGGGCCAAACCAAGACCATTCGCGAGCTACTCGCGCAGACCGAAGATTCGACTAAAGTGATTCGCTTCGCGGAGAAATGGTGATGGTGGACCTGATTGACAAATATCGCGATTTGAAGAAACACGGCGAGAAGATCACCGCGTTGACCGCCTACGATTATCCAACGGCCCGGCTGCTGGACGAGAGCGGAATCGACATCATTCTGGTCGGCGATTCGCTAGGCATGGTCGTGCTCGGTTATGAAGACACGACGGAGGTCACGCTCGGTGAAATGTTGCATCATACGCGGGCGGCTGCTCGTGGCGTGAAAAACGCGCTACTCGTCGGCGATATGCCGATCCACACTTTCGACACGCCCGACGAGGCCGTTGCGACTGCGAAACGATTTATCGATGCTGGCGCGCAGGCAGTGAAACTGGAGGGCGGGATTAGTCACACTGGGCGTATCGAAGCCATTACGCGGGCTGGCATTCCGTTCATGGCGCACATTGGAATGTTACCGCAGCACGTGCGGGAACAGGGCGGTTATAAGGTCAAAGGGAAAACCCATTCTGAAGCCGCAGCCTTGATTGCGGACGCGCGCGCGGTTGAAAAAGCAGGCGCGTTCTCGGTCGTGCTCGAGATCGTGGTACCGGAGATAGCGAAACAAATTACCAATGCGATCGAGATTCCAACGATCGGTATCGGTTCGGGCGAACATTGCGATGGCCAAATCCTGGTGACGCACGATTTGATCGGACTGTTTCCATGGTTCACGCCCAAGTTCGTTTCCCCTGAAGCGCGGGTGGCCGACGAGATTCGCAAAGCGGCGCGGGCATTCATTGAACGAACACGCGGCACGGCGTTGTCTAAGCGATCCGACGTTTGACAACGGTTTCACGGTGACGGTGTTTAATCATCGATGAGAAGCGCAACCAGGGTCTCGGAGTTTGACGATATCGACGATATCGAACACGAGGCGCTTTTAACCGGCAGTCCGGAGCGAAGCTGGATCTGGTTTGGTTTGATCGTGTCGCTCTGTCTGCACATCACACTCTGCATTTATTTTTATCGGACTCATGTCGCTTCGGTCGAAACGGTGTTCAAGGATCTGCAGCAGCCGATGACTTTTAGGGTGAAACCCGTCGACCTGACTCAGATCGACAAAGCCAGCGGGGATCAGACAAATCCAGCGGCGAAACCGAATCCTGACGACACCAAAGAACAGCAACCGGACGAAAAGAAGTCGTTCGACAAGTTGTTGCAGGAGGTTAATGCAACTACTCAAATGCCGGATGACGTCAGTAATGTGTTGCCCGACAAACCAAAAGTGGAGCAGGCCGACGTGACTTCCGTCATGAACGAAATAGAACGAAGCGCGGCGCAAACGCTGTCGACGAGTCCGAACGCCACGCATGAACAGTCGCTCTTGAGCGACAGCTCGGTTTCTGGCCGGCCGCAGCCGGCGTTGAGCGGGACGGAATTGGCTACGAGCACGATCATCAAGCGGCCGAACACTTTCACCAGTAAACTTCCGGGTGACAGCGCCGGTCCAAATAAAAAAGGGGCGCCAGGCTTCAGTGATCTCGATCAATTACTTGCGCAAAAAGGGCCACTTGGATCGGGAACGAAAATCCCGATGCCGGACGATCAACTTTTCGCGTTCGACAGCGCGGAGCTGCAACCGAGCGAGATCCTGACCAAGCTGGCGACGTTGTTGAAACGAAATCCGAAAGCGACGTTTACTATCGAAGGCTACACCGATTCAATCGGCACAGATGAATATAATCTCGATTTGAGCCAGCGGCGCGCTGAATCCGTCAAACAATATTTGGTGGAGGCGCTGGCGACTGATCCAAACCGGATCAAGACTCGCGGCTATGGCGCGACGAAATTCATTGTGCCTCCGCGTTCATTGCCGCCGAACGCGACCCAGGCCGATTATGATGCAGAGATCTCGCGCCAACATTTGAACCGGCGCGTCGTGATCACGATCGACACGAACCCCCAGTAGTGGTCGATCTTACCAGTTCTTGATCCACTTGGTCTGATTCGTTCCTGAAGAATCATCAGCAATGCTCCAGAGATCGAAGGTTGGATTGTATCCGTACGACTTACCCAACGCTTTGGCGGTTGAGTAACCGTAGGTATTGCCAAATGGATCGCGAATAAAATTCACGTTCTGAGATTGATCGACTGGACTCAGTTGAATCGGTCTGAACGAAAAGTATGACTTTGTTTCAGGAATGCGGCTGTTATCTATGTCTCCACTGAGTTGTTCGTATAAGTATAAGCAGGCCGCTGCTGGTGTCGGCGCAACAGTAGGATCGACATCTGTCTTCGTGCTGTCACTTGGATAAATCCCGTTGTCGGCTTTGTAGTTTTCAAGTGCGGCGGACATCGCGGCAATTTCGGTTTCGGCACGGGAACGCGCGCCTTTCTTCTGTACGTAGCCGACGGTGCTCACGACCAACGCGGCCAGAATAATGATCACCGTAGTGACGACGAGGAGTTCGGTGATGGTAAAGGCGCGCATTCGCAAGATCGACATCGAGCCAGCCGCGTGGATCACGTTTGCTGTTGCAAACCCTGGATGATGCTGATCAAGGGCAGAAACAACGCGACTACGATAGTGCCGACGACGAGAGCGAGCAAAACAATCATGATTGGCTCAAGCGCCGCAGTCATTGCCTCAACTGAAGTGTCCACTTCATCGTCGTAAACATCGGCGATCTTCAAAAGCATCTCGGGCAATTGGCCTGTCTCTTCGCCCACGTCGATCATGCTCACCACCATCGGTGGAAATGCGCCGCTGGCCTCGAGCGGTTGTACAATCGATTCGCCTTCTTTGACAGCCTCATGCACTTGGCCAATCGCCCGCGCAATTACCAAGTTGCCGGAGGTTTCGCGAGTGATGTTGAGCGCCTGCAATATCGGCACCCCGCTGGTCACAAGCGTTCCGAGCGTGCGGGAGAACCGCGAGATCGCAGTTTTGCGAATGATGTCGCCAAAAAGCGGGAACCAAAGTTTCGCTCCATCGATTATCGATTTTCCGCGCGCCGTGCGATTGGCAAATTTGTAACCGGCAATTAGCGCGAAAATAATTGCAACGATGACAAGGCAGTGAGCTTGAACGAAACGGCTCACGTTGATCGCAAACGTCGTGATTGCCGGCAGCGGCCGGTCGCCGAGCATGTCGTGAAAGATCACTTCGAACTTCGGGACGATGAACACGAGCAAGAATCCCATGATCGCGATGGCCATCGTCATGACGATGATCGGGTAAACCATCGCGGCGGCGACTTTGTTTCTGATTTTGGTCGCCTTTTCTTGGAATTCCGCCAGTCGGGTAAGCACGAGTTCGAGCACGCCGCCGACTTCACCGGCTTTCACCATGTTCACATAAAGATCGTTAAAAATGAGCGGGTACTGCGCGAGACTTTCGGAAAACGTGCTGCCGCCCTGCACGGAATTGGCGACTTTCTCGATCGTGTTTTTCAAGACCCTGTCGCGTTCCTGTTTGACGAGAACGTTCAACCCCCGCAACAATGGTAAACCTGAATCGATCAGAGTCGCGAGCTGCCGGGTGAAAATCATCAGGACTTTCGACTTAACTTTTTTGCGCTGAAAAAGAATGATGCCTTTGCGTTTCTCGCGCAGCTGCGTTGCACGTGCGGCTTTGGCTGCGCGCTTGGTTCCTTTACCTTCCTCGTAAACATTGGTCGGAAAAAACCCGGCCTCCCGAAGTTGGCCGATTGCTTCGTTCGTTGACGCGGCCTCAACCAAGCCGGTCGATTCCTGCCCACGGGAATCGAGCGCTACGTAAGTGAAACGCGGCATGTGAAGCAATTAACGATTTAACGATTCAGTGAGTTAACAATTACAGCGCAAGCCGAATCTCGGGCGACCTCATTCGCTAATTCATTAAATCATTGAATCGTTAAGTGTATTTGAGCACCTCCTCGATCGTGGTATCGCCGGCGAAGATGCTGCGGAGTCCATCTTGCCGCAGTGTTATCATGCCGAGCTCGATCGCCTTTTGTTTCAACACAACTGTCGGCGCGCGCTCGTTGATCAATTCGCGCACCGGATCGGTGATTTTCATTAGCTCGTAAATTCCCTTGCGATCTTTGTAGCCGGTCTGATTGCACGCGTCGCAACCTTTGCCGTAGAAAAATTGGCGGTCACCGACGTCCCGCTTCGAGAGTTTAAGGTGCGCTAACAACGATTCGCTCGGCTTGTAGGCCGCGCGACAATTCGGGCAAATACTGCGCAGCAAACGTTGACCGAGAACTGCTTCCAGTGTTGCCGAAATCAAGAAAGGTTCGACACCCATGTCGATCAAACGCGTGATCGCGCCGGGCGCGTCGTTGGTGTGCAGTGTGGTAAGCACGAAATGACCGGTGAGCGACGCTTGAATTGCGATTCGTGCCGTTTCAAGATCGCGCGTTTCGCCAATCATGATGCGATCGGGATCCTGGCGGAGAAACGCGCGGAGCACGCGCGCAAAGGTGAGCCCGATTCCTTCGTTCACCGGAACCTGAATGATTCCCTCCAAATCGTACTCAACCGGTTCTTCGGCGGTTAGCAGTTTGGAATCGCTCGTGTTGATCTTACGCAAACAGGAATAGAGCGTCGTCGTCTTGCCGGAACCGGTTGGACCGGTGGCGATGAACATTCCGTTCGGCCGATTGATGAGCTCGACAAGGTATTGGTGGATGTAATCGGGCATGCCGAGCATCTCGAGGTCTAGATTCACCGTTGAATGATCCAACACCCGCAAAACGACGCTTTCGCCGAACTGCGTCGGCACGGTCGAAACCCGAAGATCGACATGGCGGTCGGCGATATTTTTTTGGATGCGGCCGTCCTGAGGCAAACGCCGCTCGGCGATGTTCATGTTCGCCATCACTTTGACGCGGGAGATGACTGGAAGCGCGAGATGGCGCGGCGGCGGCGACATTTCGTAAAGAGTGCCGTCGACGCGAAAACGAATTTTAAATTCGTTTTCGAACGGCTCGAAGTGAATGTCGCTCGCGCGATTCTGGATGGCTTGATACAGAATCAGGTCGACGAATCGGATGATTGGCGTCGCGTTCGCCTCGGCTTCGACCGCGGCTGCGCTTTCGTCGCCGCGAATCTGAAGCATCTCGCCTGCTTCGCCGAATTGCTTGAGCACTTCGTCCATGCTCGCGGTGTCGGTGCCGTAACATTCATTGATCCGCTCTTCGATTTGTTCGGTTGGGGCGACGACAACATCAACATCCTTACCTAGGGCGAAGTGGAGATCTTCCGCTGCGCGCGGATCGAGCGGGTCGGCGAGCGCGATGCGAAGCGTGTTTCCGCTTAAGCCGACTGGCAACGCGCGATGGAGGCGCGCCAAACCGCTCGGAATCGATCTCAAGATCGTCGGCGAAATTTCGGCGTCGGCTAGATCGACGTAATCGACCCCGAGAGCTTCGGCGATTATGTGGTAGAAGCCGCTTTCATCTACAAAACCGCTATCGACCATCGCCTGGACCATTGTCTTGCCGTTCAGGTTCGCCTCGTTCAAAATGTCCTCGGCCTGCGACGGCTGGAGCACGCGTTGCTCAACGAAAAGCTCGGCGACTTGTTTGTCGTTCATGGCTAGCTCACGTCTCCAAGCGTTGTCGAAATAACTTCCTCAGCCGAAGTGAGGCCGGCGAGCACTTTGCGGATCCCGTCTTCGCGGAGCGTGCGCATGCCGAGCTCGCGAGCTCGCTGCCTCAATGACAATATCGCGCTAGGTTTGTTGATCAGGCACCGGACTTCATCGTCAACCACAAAGATTTCGAAGATGCCCATGCGGCCCTTGTAACCGGTACCGCGGCATTGTTCGCAACCTTCGCCGCGCATCACCTGCGCGTGCCGCAATTGCCCCGGCTCGATTCGCAGCGCGCGCATTTCGCTCTCGGTCAATTCGGCCGGCTGCCGGCAATTCGGACAAATTCGCCTAACGAGCCGTTGAGCCATGATCGCGCGCAAGGAGGACGCGACGAGAAACGGTTGGACGCCGATGTCGATCAAACGCGCCACCGCGGACGGCGCGTCGTTCGTGTGGAGCGTGCTGAAGACCAGATGGCCGGTGAGCGAAGCATTGGTTGCGATGCTGGCTGTCTCGAGATCGCGAATCTCACCGATCATGATGATATTCGGCGCCTGGCGCAGAATTGAGCGCAACGCCGCCGGAAACGTCATCCCAATTTCAGGATTCGCCTGGACCTGATTAATGCCAGTCATCTGATATTCGATCGGCTCCTCGATGGTGATGATTTTGCGATCGGGTTTGTTGACGTAATTCAAGCAGGCGTAAAGAGTGCTCGTTTTTCCGGAGCCAGTCGGACCGGTGACGAGCAGAATTCCATCCGGTAATTGAATCAATCGTTCGAAGGTCTCTTGATCGTCGCTGCAAAATCCGAGCTCAGGCAGCCCAAGCATCAAGCTCGATTTGTCCAGCACACGCAAAACGACGCTTTCGCCGTGGTTAGTTGGGATCGTCGAGACGCGGAGATCGATCGGTTTCTTTTTGATTTTGACCTGAATCCGGCCGTCCTGCGGCAAACGTTTCTCCGCGATACTCATCGAGCCGGTCATGATCTTCAACCGGCCAACGATGACCGATTGCAGTCGCTTCGGCGGCGATTGCATTTCCTGCAACACTCCGTCGATCCGAAAACGCACACGGAATTTTTTATCGAGTGGCTCAAGATGAATGTCGCTAGCTCCGGCTCGATGCGCTTCGATGATCAACATCGACACCAATCGAATGATTGGCGCGTCCGCTTCCTCGGCTTCAGTGATCGCGGCGCCGTCGCCGATCTCCAATCCCAGATCGACATCTTCGCCAATTTTTTCGCGGATGACATCTGCCGCTTCGTCGGCGGTGCCGTAATATTTAATGAGCGCCTCGCGAATTTTCTCCGGGCTCGAGCAAACCAGCTCCAGCTCGCGTTGAAGCAAAAAGCTCAGGCTGTCGAATGTGTCAATGTCGAGCGGGTCACTTACCGCGACGACGAGACTGGTTT
>Ga0307479_10001502_pt1 | contig 21268 bp, 21 predicted proteins | sample atmos_gasesECM4C_FD_203743 | JGI IMG/M metagenome (GOLD analysis project Ga0307479, IMG submission 203743) | Hardwood forest soil microbial communities from Morgan-Monroe State Forest, Indiana, United States - atmos_gasesECM4C_515 | ecosystem: Environmental > Terrestrial > Soil > Temperate...
CCGCTCTGCCCAGCCGTTGCCCATTCCCGCACTCCGTCGCCGACGTTGAACAGGTTCGGAATCGGTGTGGTCTGCGGAAGGTCGTGGCCTGCGATTGCCCGCTGGGCCGGCCAGTCCTCACCCGCACAGACTTGCACCGATAGGATCTTTGCCGTCTCGAAACCTGGAAAGTGCTCGGCCAGATCGGCTTTCAGCATCTCGATCTCGGCGGTCTCATTGAATGCGCCGGTAGCCGGATGTGGCGTACTGGCGCCCGCGTACAAATGCCATCCCGGTGGCGCCATCTCAGGGCACGTCTCGGTCAGATTGGCAGCGTAGGCCAGCCGGCGGGTCGGACCGAAGAACACCACTCCGGGCACCGTGGTCAGTGGCCACCTGCTGGCGAAGTTCACAGTGATCAGGGTGCTCGGTGCCGATTGCGCCCGGATCCGCTCGGCATGGCCGGTGGGTAGGTTCTCCTCGCCGCACATTCGCACGGTCGATACCGGGCCGGCGTTGCTGACCACGACGCCTACCCGGACGGACAGATCCCGGCCGCCGCGACGCACGACCGCGCCGTCGACGCGACCGGCGTCGTCGAATGTCAGCCGGATAACCTCGCTATTCAGCCACAGCACGCCACCGGTGCGCTGGAATTGATCGGCCAACGCCCGCCACGGGCCGATGCTGCCCTCGGGATGCATGGCGTAGGTGTCCAGAGCCTTCGGCTTGGTGAGGTAATCGAACAGCAATGCGGCTTCGACGTCGGCAGGCTCGGCCGCGAACAGGGCGCTGGTCAAGTTGCGCAGCAGGCCACGCACGAACGGTCCGCGGCGCATCGTCACGTCCGCAAGCGTGCGCCCCGGCGAAGGCCGCAGCCGACGAAACCGCCGAGCGGTGATACCCAGCAGCGCCACCAGTGTTTTCACTATCGCGCCGGTCAGCCCGTTCATCACCGGCACGTCCCGCTTGCCCAAGCGCAGCAGCAGCGGCCGCGCGGGCAACCTGGTCCCCATCGGTACACCCAGATCGTCGAAGAGCCTGCCGTTCTCACCGCCGGTCTCGATGATCAGCGCACCGGTGTTGACCCGAAATCCGTCGATCTCCACCGTGGAGGCGCGTCCCCCGACGCGATCGCGGCTTTCCGCCAGCAACGTCCGGTATCCGAGGCGATTCAGGCGCGCTGCCGCCGCCATTCCACCGGCACCCGCACCGATCACCAACACGTCGAACACCTCGTCACCGGTTTGAGACACCTTGCCCCTCACACCCTTTACAGTCGGATCGAACAACAGCGGCACGGGCACCGGCACCGGTCGTCGACCGGGTTGCGATGGCGCTCAGAGCCGTTAGAAAATTCGGCACAACGCGCGTGATGTCTTCGGCGCCAGAGGATTCGCACGGTCGAGCGCGTTCGCGCCGCCGGCCTTCACTTGATCACCGCGCCCGCATCGATGGGCAGCGATATCCCGGTGATGTAGCGGGCCTCGTCGCTGGCCAGAAACAACACCGCATTGCTCACATCGCCGGGTTCGATCCATGGCACCGGCAGCGCGTTCATCTCCTCGGCAGGAACTGCGAACTTCTCCCGGGTCGGATGCGGATCATCCGGCAGGAAAACGCGATAGGTCGCCTCGTTCATGATCATCCCGGTGTCGACATTCGTCGGGTGGATGCTGTTGACCCGGATGTTCAACGGCGCCAGCTCAAGGGCCAGCGTCTTCATCAACCCAACCACCCCGTGCTTGGCCGCGACGTAGTGCCCGATTCCGGGCTGACCGATGAGCCCGGCGACGCTGCTGGTCAGCACGATCGATCCACCGTTGCCCCCGGCGATCAGGTGCGGTACCGCCGCCTTCGTGGTGCGCCACACCCCGGACAGATTGACGTCGATCACCTGCGACCACGCTTGCTCAGACAGCTCGAAGGATGCACCAACGGAGAGGACGCCGGCGTTGGCTATCACGATGTCGAGTCGACCGAGCTGGGCCACTCCGTCGTTCACCGCGGACACGAGTGCCTCACCGTCGCGGACGTCGACCTCACGGGTCACCACGTTCTGGCCGAGTTCCTTGACCTGACGGGCGGTTTCCTCGAGATCCTCGGGACTCGATAGTGGATAAGGCACAGACTCAATCTGACGGCAGATGTCGAGCGCGATGATGTCGGCGCCCTCGGCTGCAAGGCGCAGCGCATGGCTGCGCCCCTGGCCGCGCGCCGCTCCTGTGATCAACGCGACCTTGCCGGCTACCCGTCCGGTCATGTGTTCCTCCAATCGAGCGGGGACGAAAGCAGTTGACGTTCAGAACTTTTCGAATGTCAGAGGGACGCGGTCGGGGCAGTTGGCGATGCCGGGCGCCCACTTGAGGTTTGCCGGATCTCCGTCGAATTTCAGGTTGGTGATGCGGGCGAGCAGCTCTTCGAATGCGATGGTGATCTCGACTCGGGCCAGGTGCATCCCCACGCAGCGGTGGATGCCAAGACCGAAGCCGGCGTTGCCGCCGCGTGGTGGGTCGAACTGGAGCTGATCGGCGTTGGGAAACTTCTCATCGTCGCGATTGGCCGAGTCGAACCGCACTAATACCCGGTCGCCCTTGCGCATCGGGCAGCCGCCGACCTCGGTGTCGCGGGTGACGGTGCGGCCGAATGTGGCCACCGGGGATGCGTGCCGGATGAACTCGTCCATGTCGTTGCGTACCCAGCGCGGATCGCGCACGCGGGCTTCAAGTTCGGGCTGCAGGGCTATGTTCATGGCGATGGTGCCGATCGCCGAGCGGGTGGTGTCCAGCCCGCCGAGAAACAGCACGCAGATGGCGCCGAGCGCCTGCTGCGGGTCCAGCGGCTTGCCGTCAACGGTGCCGGTGACCAGGGACCGCAGGATGCCGTCCTCCTCCGGCGGATTCTCGGTGGCCGCGGCCAGGTACTCGGCGGCGAGCATCCCGAGATTCATGAAGTCTTGTTCGGTGCCGTCTTCGGTCACGGCGAAGACGACCTCTTTGGCCCGCTCCATCTTCGCCATGTCGGTCTCCTTGAAAACCACCGAAGCCAGCACCCGCGACACGAACGGTCCGGCGAACTCACTGAGGAGTTCAACCTTCCCCGTGTCGACGAACCCGTCGATGAGCTCGCGGGCGATGCTGCGCATCTCGCCCTGGAACGTCAGCGCGTACTTGCGCGACAAGTACGGGTTGAGCAATTTGCGAAACCCGGTGTGCAACGGCGGATCCGAGTCCAGCGGGCCCAGGCCGATCGGGGTGGGTGCCGGTGAACCTCCCTGCGACGAGAACGTTTCCGGATCTTCGAGGACTTCGCGAACGTCGGCGTACCGGGTGACCATCCACATTGGACCGGTCAGTTCGGTCTCGGTGCGCACTACCGGGCAGTGCTCGCGGGCGTAGGCGAAAGCGTCGTACTTCCAGTTCTCGTGTTCGGCGTCGAACAGGTCGAAAGTGGGGAGCAGCGCGGCCAGGTTGCGATCAACGGCGGAAGAGGTCATCGAGACGGCTCCGAATCTCGGACAGCGACAGTCAAACAGTGTTCGGTATTTAATTGGCCAGCATGCCATATGAAGTGGATCACGTCCAACACGTGATGTGTCCTCCGCGGAGGGTTGGCCGCTCTCGTCGTCAGCCCTGCACGGCGGGGTCCAACTTGAGCGGCCGCGCGGCCTCGACCATGATGATCTCCCATTCCATTCGCGGGTGTTCGTCCCATTCGCGGCGAGACTTGATGCGAGCACGGTCGGGGAAGCCATGGTGGATGCCCTGCGGATCGTGGCTGACCAGGCCGGATTTAAGCGAACGACCCAGCGATTTTCCGCCGTGGATCAACGCGATCTCGTCGTAGTCGGCGTTGCGGTGGAACCAGGGGATGCGCTCGACACCCTCAACCGACTCGAACGGACGCGGGAGCAAGTTGATGATGTTGACACCGTCGGCGACGAGGAAGCAATGCATTGACGGCGCCAGATGAAGGCTGTCGGACATGATCACGTTCCAGTCGCCGATGTTGAACGCAAACGGAAAGTAGTCACCCTTCCACCCCTGGACGTCGCACGGGTGATGGTCGACGTAGATCGACGAGTACCCGTTGTCGTACTTGACCCTGATCTCGTATTCGTCCCGATCGGAGAGCATGGCGGCGGGCTCGGGCACGCGGATCACGTCGGGGTCGAACGGGGCGTGGCGGCCCAGTCCCACGTAGGTGGGCGCCCGCAGTTCGCCAACCGTCTCGATACCGAACAGCATGGTCTCGCCGGCGTCGACCACGAAACGGTGCGTGATTGCCTTGGGGATGACGACGTAATCGCCTTGCCCGTAACGGATTGGGCCGAATTCGGTCTCGACGGTGCCCGATCCGCGGTGGACGAACCAGCACTCGTCACCGTCGACGTTGCGCCGGTAGAACGGCATCGGCTCGGCCCGCCGTGACAACCAGATGGTGGCGTCGGCGTTGTAGTAGAGCCGCTGCGCGTTTCGGCGTGGATCGGTCAGGTCCTCCGGCTTGATGTCACCAAGCATCACGCTGGTCGACCTGAACCGGCCCTCGGTGCGGAAAACCGTCGGGTCATTCGAGCGGTACAACACGGCCTCGCGGCCGTCGAAGCCCCGCCGGGTGAGCTCATCGTCCTTGAGGATTTCGCCGTTGGCACCGGCGCTGGGCAGATCCCGGTGGGCCTGCCTGCTCGTCTTGCCCTTGCTGAGCTGGATCAGGGTACGCATGGTCATGTCGTCAGCATATGGCATCATCAAGCATTTGACGATCGCTATTTGGTTTAGTCCAACGGTCGGCCAGTCGAGGCAACAACGCCCCGGACGACACTGATCGGCCTGCCCGCTGCGACGCCATTGCTCGCACGGCGTCTCCCTAAACAAACTTTGTTTGGTATCTTGAACGGGTGGTCGAGCTCCTACCACCGGGCACCCCACGAACCGGTGTGCCGCCGTTGACCGGCGTGCGCGTACTGGACCTGAGCGCATTGGGCCCCGGCCCCTTCTGTTCGATGCTGCTGGCCGACTTCGGAGCCGATGTGGTGGCGGTCGATCGGCCGGGCACCCCGCACCCCTTCGATCCGGCCGGGTCCCTGTCAAGGGGTAAACGCTCGGCCGTAGTGGATATGCGCGCGCCGCGCGGCCCAGGGGTTATCGCCCGACTTGCCGACAGCGCCGATGTCCTGCTGGAGAGCAATCGTCCCGGCACGATGGAACGCCGTGGGCTGGGCCCAGACGTGTTGTGCGAGCGCAATCCGAGGCTGATCTACACGCGGCTGACCGGCTGGGGTCAAGACGGGCCCTACCGCGACAGGGCCGGACACGACATCAACTACGCCGCGATCGCGGGCACCCTCGGCGTGATCGGCGATGAACGGCCAGTACCGCCATTGGCCATGCTGGGCGACCTGGCGGGTGGGTCGCTCTTCGCCGCGCTGGGAATACTGATGGCGCTCTACGAACGAACCGTTACCGGCCGGGGCCAAGTTATCGACGCCGCGATCGCCGACGGCTCGGCACTGCTCAACCTCACCAACCTCGCCGAGTTCAACGCAGGGATCTGGGCCGGCCGCGGCCGGCACATCCTGTCCGGAGCCGCGCCGTTCTACGGTCCCTACGCCTGCGCCGACGGTCGGTTCTTCGCCGTCGGCGCCATTGAACCGAAGTTTTATGCCGACTTGCTCGGTGCTCTCGGCATCGATGACGTCGACTTCTCCGAGCAGCTCAACCCGGCACACTGGGCCGCATTGCGCGAGAGGATCGCCGCCGTTTTCGCGACAAAACCACGCGCCCACTGGACCTCGGTGTTCGCCGATGTCGACGGTTGCGGAGCACCGGTTCTCGAACTCGATGAACTCGCGGACGACCCACATTTGCGGGCGCGCTCCACGCTCGTCACCGAGCCGGACGGCTCGGTGACCGCCAGCCCTGCGCCGCGGCTCTCCCGGACGCCGGGCCGTATCGGCCCGGCGCCGAGAGCGACCGGTGCCGATACCCGGGATGTACTGCGTGAGTCGGGTTTTGGCGACGGCGAAATCAGTTCCTTGATCGCCGAAGGGACAGTCGCTGCGCCCGAGTGACACGCGACCGTCTCATTCAATCCACCGCGATGGCGTGCTCCGGGCAGCTCAGCACCGCTTCGTCGATATCGGCCTTATCCGCGTCATCCACATGGTCGCGCAGCACCACTCCGAAACCGGTGTCGTCCATGTCGAAGTAAGCCGGCGCGATGAGCACGCACCGGCCGTGCCCCTGGCACTTAGCTGGGTCGATGGCCACACGAGACAACGTATTTCACCCCTCCTAATTTTTGCCTTTGCGGCCCAGCCGACGCCGCCAGTCGTGCGCGCCGGTGAGCCGCACCAACAGTGCCTGCATTCGGCTCATCCGAGGCAAGTACGGATACCAGTGTGGTTCGGACCTCAGATTGAACCGCTCGGTCACAACGGCCTGCTCCCGGCAGAATTTGAGAAGTCCGGCGGCCCCGCCGTTACGACCACCGACACCCGAGGACTTCCAGCCGCCCATCGGCAAGGTGAGCAGCATGGTCGCGGTCAGCACGCTGTTGATGTTGACCGCACCGGCTTCCAGCCGACGGGCGACCTGGTCGGCCCGCTCTTCGTTCCCGCTGAACACGCTGGCGGCCAACCCGTAGGGCGAGTCGTTGGCCAGCCGGATGGCCTCGTCCTCGTCACGGACACGCATCACCGGCAGCGTCGGACCGAACGTTTCCTCCCGCATGCACACCATCGAATGGTCGACGCCGGTTAGCACCGTTGGCTGGAAGAACATCCCGACGTCGGCGCGCTTACCACCGGTCAGGGCGCGGGCGCCGGCTTGCAGCGCATCGGTGACGTGACGTTCGACGATGCTCAACTGCTTCTCGGTGGCCATCGCCCCGATTTCGGTTTCGAAGCTGCCATCGCGATCCATACCCTGCCGCAGCGCCGCGACTTTATCGGTCAGCTTCGACACGAATTCGTCGTAGACCTTGTCCTGCACATAGATTCGCTCTACCGAAACGCAGATCTGGCCGGAGTTCCACAGCCCGCCCCACACCGCGCCGCTGGTCGCGCGGTCGATATCGGCGTCGTCGAGCACGATCATGGCGTCCTTGCCGCCGAGCTCCAGGCTGCACGGGATGAGCCGCTCCCCCGCTCGGGCGGCGATCTTTCGGCCTGTGGCCGTGGACCCGGTGAATTGGATCATGTCGACTTCGTCGACCACGGCAGCTCCCGTGGCGCCACCGCCGGTCACGCACGCCATCACCGGTGGCCCCTTGACCTCCTCCAGCCAGCCGCGGGTGACTTCGGCCCAGGTCAGCGGCGTCACCTCGGATGGCTTGAAGATGACCGCCGCCCCGGCCATCAGCGCCGGGATGCCATCGATGGTCGAGGTGGCCAGCGGGCCGTTCCACGGAGTGATGATGCCCACGAGCGGGTGCGGCCGATGGAAGACGCGCAGGTTCTTGGTCAGCGACATCGCCCCCGAGCGCTTTACCGTGCGGTCAGCGAGGAATTCGGCGGCGTGCTTGGTGAAGTAGTTCACCGTGTCGACGAATACGGCGGTCTCGACCTGAGCGTCACCCCACGATTTGCCGGTTTCCTCCTGCATGAGGCCGATCAGCCGCTTCTCGTTGTCAAGCACCCAGTCCAGCAGGCGCAGGACGTGCTTGGCCCTGGCGCGGGGGCCCAGGTCTTCCCAGGCCGGCTGTGCGGCACGTAGCTGCTGGGCGATGTCGTGCACCTGCCCTGGCGTCATGTCCGGTACGGTCCCGACCACCCGTCCGTCTGCGGGGCAGCGGACGGTGATTGGCCCGGATCCCTGAATCGGGTCGCTTACGCCCAAACGGGTCTGCGTCGTCATCGACGGTCCTTTCGGTGGACTGCGGTGTCGATATCCTAACAACGTTTGGTACTACATGGGCAGAGTGCCGCATGACCCACAGGGCCGCATGAGCTGGCCGAGGTTGGAACGATTCAATCTGCCCCGATGAGCCGGCTCACACTGACTGCTGTTGAGCTGTCGCGGCCCGCGCCGCCGCAGTGGTGCGGGGCTTGACGTCAGCGCGGGTGTAGCCGACGGCTGCGGTCGTAGAGGATGGCCGCCCCGGCGACGCCGATCAGGGTCCGACGCATGGCACGGGAGCGCTTGTCCGCCCGGTCTTGCGCGAGCGACCTCTTGACCTCGGCGGATCCGACCTGCAGCACGAATTCCCGGTTGCTGAGGTCACGCAGAATGCTCCTGGCCTGCTCGGGCGCCGTCGACACCGCGATCATCTGCTCCATGGCGACGCGGGCGGCATGTTCGGGCGACAGTGTTTCTCGAACGAGGCTCATCAAGATGTCTTTTACCTCGTCCTCGAACACATCCACGAGCCGCAGCTCCGGTGCCAGATAGCGCACGGAGCCCTCCAGATTTGCAAACGATTTCCCCATGATTGCTGCGATCGGAGTGGTCCGGATACCACGCTTCGTCGCGAATTGCAGCAGGGTACTCAGGGTCACACCGAAGTTCATGTTCTCCATCGAAGCTCCCACGACCTTCGGAATGAACCCAGCGATGTCGCTCCCAAACGCCTGGATATCGGCACGCGGAGTGGCGCGACCAAGCTCGATCCAGGCCTTGGCGACCCCGGGGCCGTCCGTCTGGGCGATATTGAGGAAAACCAGCAAGATGATCATGCTGAGTCGTCGGTCCAGGCGACCGACCATGCCCCAGTCGATGATCGTCGCTTTTTCTCCCGGCGCGACGAAGACATTTCCGGGGTGCGGGTCGGCGTGAAACATTCGGCGCGTGAAGTAGCCCTGAAAGAGGAACGCCATCAGATCTCGGCCTATCGCCTCGCGTTCCTGTTGCGAGAATTCGTCCCGATCGACCATCGCGATGGATTTTCCGGGCGCCATGGACTGAATGAGCACCCGGGGTGTCGCAAAGATCACCTCGGGCACCGTGATGTGTTCGAATTCTTCACAGGCGTCTCGGGCCTCTTCCATGTTCTCGGCCTCGAGGGTGAAGTCGAGTTCAGGTTCCATTGCACCGAAGATGACGGTCAGCATTGCCTCGATATCGATGACGGCATTGAAGTCGGGGGCCATCTTGCCGATCCGCCGACCGACCCTTTTCAGCAACTTCATATCGCTGAGCATCACGGGTTTGATACCGGGCCGTTGGATCTTGACGACCGCGTCTCTGCCGTTCTTCAGCTTGACTCGGTACACCTGTGCCAGGGATGCCGCACCGAGTGGCTGATCGGTTTCGATCTCTTTGAACATCGATCGCCAGTTGGCGCCCAGGTCCTCCTCCAGGACCGGCTCGAAATCGGAAAACGGAGTGATTGCGACCTTGTCGTGCAGATTTTCCAACTCTTCGATCATGACGGGCGGGATCATGTCCGGTCGTGTGGAAAGCATCTGCCCGACCTTGACATAAAACGGGCCCAAGGTCTCCAGGGCCCGGCGCACGCGCTTGGCCCGCTCCCTTTGCCGGTCCACAGGCATGTCCGCGCGCTTAGGTCTGAATCCGACCGCGCCTACCACCTCGGCGCCGGCAAGTTGAAGCAATACCCGCGTCACTTCTCGAGCTCGAGAGCCGGTCATCGGTATCCCCTTCGGTACTGCCATCGCAACGATAGGCAGGCCTATGAGCTTTCACCGCCTTTTCGAACGACTTGCCGGCGGCGAGCTTTTAAGGAGTTTCGCACTGACCGCGACACAGTCCGCCTCGGCTTAGTCGTCGATGCCTAACAGCCGATCCTCGGCTTCGGCGTGACGGCCGATGAAAACCGCCGCGTTGGAACAAAAGCCGTCGACATGCTCTTCGAGTCGGGCCGCCGTCGCACCCTTGAATCGGCGCAGCGCCTTGTGCTGTGTGGTGAGTTCGGCGCGGTACTTCATTGAAGTCTCGTGCGCGGAAGCACGTCGCAGCGTGATGGAGCCGTCGAGTTCGCTTTGTAGGGAAGGGATATGGGACTTGAAGGTCACCTTTTCCTCGAACGTCAGATCTGCGAGCTCGAATTCCAGTTCGATCGGAAAGGTTAACGGGCCGATCACGAGTACCGTGCGACATGACGCATGACTGCCGTCCTCCCGAACCAGGAACTCGTCGGTCTCGGGCACGAACCGCAGAATGTAATTGAGGTCGCTCAGGTGTGTCCAGACCGTCCCCAACGGTGCACTGATGCGTACCTCATCCGAATAGTCGAGCACCAGCGCCGACATCACTCCTGCCCTCCGAAAAACTCGGCGCCGCGTTGTTTGCGTCGCTCGGCCCGACGATCGGTGTTGCGCCTGGCGGTCGCCGACTCGGTGTCATCGTTGATGACGTCGCGTGCGATATTGCCGAATGCACCAAGCAGCGACACCAGGCTGGCCAATCCAGCACCCGCATTACTTCCGGGCAACGCACCCGCGAGCAGAATCTCGCGAAGAACCTCATGTGTGCAATCGGCGTCGGTGGACTGAGTCCGCGCCCGGAAGTAGCGGCCTGCGCGAAGATCGTCGCGCAGTTCGTCGATCCCGATGCGACGCTTCTCCGTTACATCACGCAGTGTTCCGTCGCTGTCACGTACCAACACGCGGCGTGGCAGCCTGGAGCGACGAGGTACCGGCATGCTAGCCACCCGAGGCGTTGTCTCCCGACGGCGAGTCGGCGGTGGACTCCTCGTCGAGCAGGGATTCCAGAATGACGGACAACGAATTCACCTGCCGTCGAAGGTCGCGTAATTCCGCTACGTCGCGATCACCATTTGCCAATGCATTCGCAATGCGGGCCGGCGAACGGATCAGCTCAGAAAGTAGCCCGGTGTTGTCGGCAACTTCGCGTGGACGTGCGCTAAGCACCCGCCGCAGGGTTTCTTCGGTGAGGTCGTCGCCGCTGTCGTGATCGATGACCACAAAATCGATGTCGTTGCGGACGAGATCCTCGATGGCTGTCAAGGAGGTAAACCGCCGCTCGGCGGTGTCATACAGCTTCCGGTTGGAATATCGGCGGATCTCTCGCGGATCCGGGTCCGTGGCCGGCGCCGACGTGGAATCACTCATCCGCACTAACCCTCACCACCCGGCCCGCCAACCGACGAACCATCCCGATCGGGGGGTGCGCCTCGGCCAGATTTTCGCGCCTCGACCAGCCGTCCAACCTTTTGTGAGAGCTCTGCGACCGCGCTTTTCAGTTCGTCGATTTCCCGGCGTTCCACCTCTGAAGGCCTTGAACGTCGGCGATCACCGGGCGCGCGCCTTGCCGCGCGACGCGCTTCCCGTTCCACCGCACCGGCACGGTCGACGACCTCACTGTCGACGAATTCCTTGACGTCGTCGGTGAGGTTCGACAACAGGTTGGTCACCGACCGCGGCCGACCGGATCGTGATCGGGTCATGATCCTCACCCTTTCTCACGTGGCATCCTGTGATCACACGGCACCCTCTGGATTGCATGACGCCCTGCGTAAAAGCCCTCTCCAAGCATACGCAATGACGCGCCGCAGTGCGCAGGCATCGCGAAGCCGGCCGCGGGCCAGCAACAGATCAAAAAAGATCTCGCCCCCGTCCCTGCGTGGCTGCTTCTGAATGGCCACTAGGACGGGGGCGAGGCAGGCTGTGTGAGTGGGCCTAGTCCTTAACTTCTACTTCTTGGACGACCCCGCGAGCGCGGCGACCTTCTCGCCGAGCTCCTGAACCGCCACCCGCAGGTCGGCGACCTCGTCGCTGTCGTAGTCGTCGTCGCGATCCTTTGTCGCCCGCCGCACGGCCTTGCGCGCATCCTTCTCGAAGTCGCGGCCCCGGTCGATGACCTCGTCGTCGATGAAGTCCTTGATGTCGTCGGTGATGTCCGACAGCAAGTTGGTGATGCTGCTGCCGCGACGCTTCCGTGAAGCCATGTTGTGTCTCCCTGTCTGGTGTTTACGCACCGCATAATTTTTATGCGATGCGTAAAAGTTCACATGGCGAGCGGCAACCCGTCAACAGGTTGTGAGGAGGATCACGCGCTCTGTATGGGACCCCGGCACGTGTCACCGGAACAACCAGGTAAAACCCCCTTAAAATATGATTCAGATCACACTAGAGTTGCACGCGGCAGCCCATGGCAGGCGGCCGTTTTGCGGGTGCGTCGAATTGATCGGAGAAACAAAATGACCTCACGGAGGCGTCGCCGCGGCGGAAGCAGTGTCGTCAACTTGTTGTCGGACCTCACCGACGACATCAAGGACTTCATCGACGACGAGGTCATCGACCGCGGTCGGGATGTCGAGAAGGACCTTCGCCGGGCCGGTCGTCGACTGACCGAAGATAGGGATTACGACGAGGACGAGATCGCCGAGTTGCGCGCTGCCGTCAAGGACCTCAGCGACAAGATCGCCCACCTGACCGAATCCAAATAGCACCACAGCCTTGGGGTGCGTGCCCGGAGACGGCGCGATGGCGCCATGGATGCGCCTGCCCAGCCCAACAAGGGTCGCTCCTTCTTCTACCGGGGCATGAAGATTCCGTCTGCCTGCCAGGACTCGGTGTCATCGGTCCAACCCACGTAAGGTCCGGATCGCGCGAAACTGACAACAGCGTCGCCATGCGCCCGCCGATGAGGTGCGCCCGCCGCGTAGGCCGACTGTTCGCCGGCGCGCGAGCACTGATCCGCGCTTTTGCCCGAGCTATGCTCGATTTCTACCCAGGCATCCAATGATGGAACGCGACCCGTTCGAGACGCAGCGAGACGTCGGCTTGGCCGTCGGCGCGGAGTTGAGTGCGGCCGGATTCGATGACGCCGATGAGATCGGGCGCGGTGGTTTCGGGATCGTCTACCGGTGCTGCCAGGCCGCCCTGGACCGGGTCGTGGCGGTCAAGGTTCTCACAGCCGAACTCGACCAGAACCGGGAGCGGTTCCTACGCGAGCAACGTGCGATGGGCCGCCTTACCGGACACCCCAACATTGTTGGCGTACTGCAGGTCGGCGAAACCGAAAGCGGTTCTCCGTATCTTGTCATGCAATACCACCGACAGGGGTCGTTGGAAGCACGGATTCGTCGGCTTGGGCCGCTGGGGTTGGACGAGGTGCTGCGGCTCGGGGTGAAAATGGCTGGCGCGCTGGCAACCGCGCACCGGTTCGGAATAATCCACCGGGACGTCAAACCGGGAAACATTTTGTGGACCGAGTACGGCGAGCCGGCGTTGAGCGATTTTGGAATTGCGCACATCTCCGGCGGCTTCAAGACCGCCACCGGCACCTTCACCGGCTCGCCGGCATTTACCGCGCCCGAGATCCTTAGCGGTGATCCACCGACCGAGGCGTCGGACATCTACGGTCTCGGCGCCACCCTGTTCTGCACTCTCACCGGCCACGCGGCCTTCGAACGCCGCAGCGGCGAGCAGGTGGTGACACAGTTTTTGCGGATTGCCACCGAACCGGCACCGGACCTGCGTGAGTCGGGCATCCCCGACGACGTCTCGTCTGTGATCGAGAAGGCAATGTGTCGCGACCCGAACGGTCGCCCGTCAGCAATCGAGTTGGGTGAAGAACTGCGGCGGGTTCAGGCGAGCCACGGTTTTTGGGTCGACGAGATGGCGCTGCGAGGCGAAGCCATGGACATAGACGAGCCGCGCCGCGTCGCGAAGGTGGTTCGCTCGCCGCGGGGCAACATTCCTGTTGAGCTGACCAGCTTTGTCGGTCGGCGCGCGGAACTGTCCGAGCTGAAAAGGCTATTGGCAACGTCGCGCCTGGTGACGTTGACGGGGTTGGGCGGGGTAGGAAAGACCAGACTTGCGGTGCGGGTGGCCGGCGAGTTGCGGCAGGATTTCGCCGACGGGGCCTGGCTGATCGAATTGGACGAGCTACGCGACGGATCGCTGTTGGTCGACGTGGTGACTACGGGCTTGGGCTTGCGGGACGACTCAGCTCGACCATTGCTCGAAAAGCTGGTCGATTTCCTCAGCGAGCGCAACATGCTGCTGGTGCTCGACAACTGTGAGCAGGTCGTCGAGGCCGCCGCGCAGCTGACGGGTGCCCTGCTGCGGGGGTGCCCGGACCTTCGGATCATCACCACCAGCCGTGAGCGCCTGGGCGTCGGTGGGGAGTCGGAGCTGCGACTTTCGCCGCTCGCGGTGCCGGAAGCCGATTCCGAGCCGGCGCTGGGTGGAGTGCCTCAACACGACGCGGTGGCGTTGTTCACCGATCGGGCGGCCTCGGCGGTGCCCGGATTCACGCTCACCGAGGAGAACAACGCGACGGTGGCCCGCATCTGTCACCAGCTGGACGGATTGCCCTTGGCGATCGAGCTCGCGGCCGCACGACTACGTGCCATGTCACTCGATCAAATCTCCGACAGGCTATCCGATCGGTACGCGTTGTTGACTCGTGGAAGCCGAGGGGCACCGAACCGGCAGCAGACGCTGCGCTGGAGCGTCGGCTGGAGCTACGACCTATGCAGTCCGGACGAACAACAGCTGTGGAGCCGACTGTCGGTCTTCGCCGGAAGCTTTGAACTCGATGCGGCGGAAGACATTTGCGGCGGGGAATGGTCTGCGGACGAGTTCCTCGATCTGCTGTCATCCCTTGTCGACAAATCGATTTTGAACCGGACGGAAACGCGGGGAGCGGTGGGCTTCCGGTTACTTGACACACTCCGTGATTTCGGCAGGGAACAGATCCAACAAGCCGACGCATACGTGGATCTGCGCCGACGGCACCTGGACTGGTACCGAAGGCTCGCAAATGAGACCGCGACCGAATGGTTCGGTCCGCGGCAGATCGACTGGATCGAGCGCGTCGGACGGGAGATGCCAAACCTGCGCGAGGCACTGGAGTTTGGCCTGCAGCACTCCCCCGAGACCGCGGTCGAGATCGCCGCTGCCATCCATCCGGTGTGGACTGCGCGTGGGATGCTCAGCGAAGGACGTCGTTGGTTGGACCGTGCGCTGGCCACTGCCGTGGCCGAACCGGGCCGGGAACGGGTGATGGCGCTCTATGCCGCCGCAGCGATCAGCGGGCTTCAGGGTGACACGTCGGCCGAGGCGGCTCGCGTTACCGAGATGGGCGCGTTGGTCGAACAGATGACAGACCCGGTAGCGCGTGGTCTGTTCGCTATTGCCGACGGGTTCAAGTCGCTAGTAACGGACAAATTCGACCGAGCCTGCACATGTTTGGAGGCCGGCCTTGATGCCGGCGACGATCCGATGGTGCGGCTTCTGGCGATGTGCCTCCTCGGGTGGGCACACGAATTCCGCGGTGAAACCCAAGCGGCCGCTCGTTGGGTCGAACGAGCGCTGGCTTTCGCGGAATCGCGTGGTGAGTCGGTGTACCGATCATGGGTGATGTGGACGGCAGGAATCGTCCAGTTGCGTCATGGCGAAATCGTCCGCGCGGCAGAGACATTGAGCGAATCCCTGCGGTTGACGCATCGACTCAACGACCCGCGCAACGCCGCGACGTGCCTGGAGGGTTTGGCCTGGATCGCCGGTGTCAGGCACAACCCGCAGTTGGCCGTCACGCTGATGGCGGCCGCTGAGTCGTTGGGCCTTGCGGTGGGCAGCGGCTCCACAGTGGTATTTCCCGCCCTACTTGGGCACCACGAAGATTGCGAACGCCGCGCTCACGAAGCGCTCAGCAACGAGGAATTCGAGACTGCCCGTCGCAAAGGCATGTCACTCGACTTCGACGAGGCGGTTGCCTACGCACTTGGGGAGTAAGTTCGGGCCGTTTGGCAGCTGCGTTCGAAGGACAGCTGCTCGTCGGAGTGGAAGCGCCCCCGAGTCGGCGGAACGGCCACCCGACCGACCCTCTAGCCTGATCGAATGAGCCTGCCGCGACACGAGGGCCGCGATCTCGCGTCCGTGAAGTCCCATCAGATTCTGTACGCGGAGGATCTGGCTGTCGGAGACTGGATGGACTTGGGCCCCGTCGAAGTGACCCGCGACGAAATCGTCCGCTTCGCAAGGCAATTCGATCCGCTACCCATCCACGTCGATGGAACCGAATCACCATTTGGCGACGTGATCGCCAGCGGCATGCACACGCTATCGCTGTTCGCGAGCATCTCGTCGCCCAAGTTCATGGCCCGGCTCGCGCTGGTGGCGGGCAAGGGGTTCGAACGAATGCGACTACCGCATCCTGTCCGTCCCGGCTCGGTGCTCACCGGATCGCTGCAGGTCGTCGAAATCAGAATGGGCACGCGAAAGGCCGATGTGCACTGTCTCTACGAGATGGTGGATCAGAACGGCGACCTGGTGATGACGATGGTGGGCATCCAGGTCGTTCGCCGCCGCCACCCCGTCGCCGACTGAGCCCGCGGACCGCAAAGCGCCGTCATGCGTTAACCTAGCGCCATGAGGTTACCCGTGCGTCGTCAACAAGGGCTACGGTGGTGACCTCGTCACTGCCCAGTCGGGAGGCACCCGTTCCGCACTGGACCGACATCGACTGGGGTCCGTCGATCTCCAATCGTCTGATCGACGACCTGCAGGTGCGCTACCTCGACTATGGCTCGGGGCCGGCCGTTGTTCTGTTGCATGGCATGGCTGCCAGCTGGCAGTGGTGGCTCGAGAACATTCCGGAATTGGGCCGGCATCACCGAGTCATCGCCGTCGATTTGCCTGGATTTGGCCATTCCGAACCGTTGCCCGCGCCAGCCGAGATGGCCACTCATGCGCGCACGGTGCTCGATCTGCTCGCTCAGCTCGGCATCGAATCAGCCACGGTATCAGGACATTCCATGGGCGGGCTGGTCGCATTGGAGATGTTTCTCGCCGACCCGCGGCGGGTGCGGAGCCTGATTCTGGTCGACGCCGGCGGTGTGCCCATGCCGGAGGGACGCCTGGCCGTGATTCTCGTGGTGCTGCGGATCTGCGCCGGAATCTTGCGTCGACGCTTCATCCGCCGCGCTCTGGCAACCAAGCCATAGGTTCGGCGGGTGGCCCTTCGCGCAGCGTTCCGCGATCCTCGTGTCATGTCGCCGGAGCTGGCGGCCCAGACAATGCCATTGTTCGGCGGCCCGGGCTCTGTCGACGCGGTCGCCGCCGCTGCTCGCGCCGTGCGCGCTACCGTGCCCGAGGCGATCACCTGTCCGGTCCTGCTGGTGTGGGGCGAGCGTGACGTTATCGTGCCTCCTCGTTGCGCCCAGCAAATGCACGACAAATTGCCTGACTCCGAACTCGTTGTTTTCCGCGGCGCGGGACACACCCCGATGGTCGAATTCCCTGACCGGTTCAACGACTTGGCGTTGAGGTTCATCGCCGCACGAAAGGCGGGAAGCACACCGACCAAGTGGAGGCGATAGATGATGAAAGTTCACCTTGAACGCAGCAAGTGCGCTGGACATGCGCAGTGCTACGCGGTCGACCCTGAGTTGTTCCCAATCGACAACGAGGGTTATTCAATCCTGCAGGAACACGCTGTCGCCCGTGGCGACGAGCAGGTTATCCGCGACGGTGTGGCGGCTTGCCCGGAGCTTGCGCTGGTCATCGAAGAGGACTAGCAATTGCGGACGGCGGCGCCCGCGCGTGCCGGCCCGCTCGCGCTTAGCCGGGGGGCATGAGATCGCGTCGGATAATCTCTTTCATGATTTCATTTGTGCCGCCGTAGATTCGCTGAACCCGCGCGTCGATAAGAGCCTTAGCGACCGGGTGTTCCGGCATGTAGCCATAGTCGCCGTGCAGTTGGACGCTGGCGTCGATCGCGCGGCCCTGTAGTTCGGTCGCCCAGTATTTGGCCTTGGCCGCATCAACGGCGGTCAGTTTGCGGTGATTGTATTCGCGCACGCAGCGATCCACATACGCCCGGGACACCTCGATGGCTGTCTTCAGCTCGGCCAGAACAAATCCCGGCGCCTGGAAATCGCCGACCCGTTCGCCGGACGCCCGCTGCTGGGTGACGTAGCCCATCGTCCAGTCGAACACCGCCTCAGCGGAAGACTGGGCGGCAATCGCAATCCCCAGGCGTTCCAGCGGCAGGCTTTGCATCAGGTAGGCAAATCCCGCCCCCTCGTCGCCGAGCAAGTTGTCTTGTCCAAGGAACACGTTGTCGAAGATCTGCTCCGCAGTGTCTTGAGCATGAAGCCCAACCTTGTCCAGCTTGCGACCGCGGCAGAATCCCGGGGTGCCATCTTCGACCACAAACAAACTGAAGCCCCGGGAGCCCGCGCTCGGGTCGGTCTTGGCGAACACGATCACGAGGTCACACAGGATGCCGCTGGTGATAAAAGTCTTGGAGCCCTTCAAGACCCAGCCGCGCCCGTCTTTTCTAGCGGTGGTCTGGATGCCGCGCAGGTCGCTGCCCGCCCCGGGCTCGGTCATCGCAATGGCTCCGATGGTCTCGCCGGTCACAAATCCGGATAACCACCGTTCACGCTGGCCTTCATCGGCATGACGCAGCAGATAATTCAATACGATGTCGTCGTTGGTGGAGAAGCCCGACTGCAGCGCCGAGGCGCCGACCCGGGCGATCTCTTGCTGGATCACCACCCGATATCGGTAGTCCTGCTCCTCCGCCCCGCCGAACTCCTTGGGCGCGGCCAAGCCCAGGAAGCCCAGTTTGCCCGCTACCCGCCAGGTCTCGCGGTCGATCAGACGGTCGGCGTCCCACTGCCGCAGCTTGGGGACCACGTGTTTATCTACAAATTCGCGTACCGACGCGCGAAACAGTTCGTGGTCCTCGTCGAACAGGTCGCTGTCCATCACACCTCCGCACCGCAACCAATAACCTTGCTGTCGTAGATTACGGCCCCTGGGCCGTTAACCCGCAGCAGGGCTAGACGTTGCGGATCCGTGTCTCGCCTCGCTCGGCGCGCCCCGGCGATATCAGCGTCCCGAGTCCAGCTGAAGCCTATGTCCACACCACGTTTTCAAGCAACCGCGCGCTACGGGTGAGATGAGCCGGCCGGCCGACCGGAAATCAGCTGACATTTTTTGATTGACGTCTCATACCTAGTGCCGTAAGTTTAACGCGGGTGGTGGTGTAGTCGAGCTCACAGCAATTTGCAGCCTGGGTGCAAGGCCTCGCTCCTCGACCACATCAAGGCTCCGACACCTGAGGCTTTTCGGTACCGGGGCGCAGCGCCAACCGAAGGAGGACGATGAAACTCGAAGGCAAGGTCGCCTTGATCACCGGGGCGGGGTCTGGCCTTGGCCGGCAAGCGGCGCAGCTGTTCACCGCAGAGGGCGCCAAAGTCGCGATCGTCGACATCGACGCAGATCGGGCTGAGCAGACGTTAAAGCTGGTTGAGCAACAGGGCGGTGACGCCATCGCGATCACCGCTGACGTCGCGCGAAAGGACCAGATAACCGCCGCAACAACAGACACCGTGGATCATTACGGCAAACTTGACATCGCCTGGGCCAACGCCGGGGTGGTCTCGCGCGGCGGCGTCCCCACCGTTTCCGGCGGCGAATTCGTGGCGTTTGAAGACCTCACCGATGACGACTGGCAGCACGTGTGCGGAGTCAACCTCAGCGGTGTGGTCTACACCGCCCAGGCCGCGGTGCCTTACCTCAAGGCCAACGGGGGCGGCACGATCTTGGCCACGTCGTCGGCCGCATCGCTGGTCGCCTATCACAACATCGCGATGTACTGCGCGACCAAGGCCGGCGTCAACGGGCTGGTACGCGGCTTGAGCCTGGACCTGGGCCGCTATGGCATCCGGGTGAATGCCATCGCGCCGACCCACGGCATGTCTCCCAACTTCTTGATGCCCCCAGGTGCGCCGGTGGTCGGCCAATCCTACGAAGAGGTCGCCGGCCCGTGGAATCCCACAGTGTCGCCGATACCGCTCAAGCTCCCTCGCCCGCCGTCGCTGCTCGACAACGCCAAGTTGGCGTTGTTCTTGGTTTCCGACGACTCGGCCTACATCTCCGGGGCCACCATTGGCGGCACTGACGGGGGCACCCTTGGGCGCGTCGCAATGTGGTTCGACGAAGACCTCAACCCCGAGGCTGTTCCCAACGCGAATTGAACTGGCACCGAAATGACTTCGCGGATGAATGGAGCGTAGAGATATGACCACGGCAATGGATCGGGTACCGCCGAATCTCGTCACTGACTTCGACGTTTATGAGCCGAGCCTGGCCACCCCGGTGGACGTGTTTCAGCAGCGGGTGGCCGAGCTGGTCGCTAAGGGCCCCGTGGTGTATTCGCCGGCTTATGGCGGGCATTGGGTCGTGACCCGGTACGAGGAAATCCACCAGGTTCTGACCGACCCTAAAACGTTTTCCAGCTACCCGAACAACCTGGTCACACCTGCCGATTTCGGCAAGTTCATTCCGCTCGAACTCGACCCGCCGGAGCACACCGCTTACCGCCAGGTGTTGCAGCCACTCTTCAGTCCGCAGCGCATGAAGAAGCTCTCCGACGACATTCGCACGGTAGTCAACGGGTTGATCGATGAGTTCGCACCAAAAGGCCAGGCCGAATTCATCTCCGAATTCGCCCACGAACTACCCGCCAGGATCTTTTTGGCTTTGATGGACTGGCCGTTAGAAGACGCCGCGCTGTTCGCCGAGGCCACCGATGTGGTGCTGTTCGGCAAGCCGGGCGGCACCCAGGAGGAGTCCGACCAGGCCCGGATCTCGGCCGGGTTGACCGTGGCCGGTTACTTCCAGAAAGTGATCGAGGATCGGCGGAGCAATCCGCGGGAAGATGCGACATCCACATTGATCAATACCGAGGTCGCACTGCCCGACGGCACCCGGTTGCTCGAAGACCAAGAACTCTTCTTGATGTTCTACCTGCTGTTGATGGGTGGTCTGCACACCGTACAGGGATCGCTGGCATGGGCAATCGTGCATCTGGTCAACAACCCCGCCCAGCGGGATCTCATTGTTGCCGACCCAGCCGTGATTCCCAGGGCCGTCGAGGAGATTCTTCGCATCGAAGCGGCCATCGCCGCCGGCCGCCGCGCGACCCGCGACGTCGAGCTCGGCGGCGTCAGCATCGCCGAGGGTGACCAGCTGCTGTTGATGCTGTGTTCGGCGAACCGCGACCCGGATGCGTTTGCCCATCCGACCGACTTCGACATCAACCGCTCTCCCAACCGGCACTTGTCATTCGGCGCCGGCGTGCACCGCTGCCTGGGCTCGCATCTCGGCCGCGTCGAGTTGACCATCGCGCTTGAGGAACTGCATCGTCGGATCCCCGACTATCAGCTGGTGGAATCGGATCCCCCCACCTTCCACTCGACCCAGGTGCGTGGCTGCCTTCGCATGCCAATCACCTTTACACCAGAGAAGTGAGTTCCATGACTGCATCGCTCCCCCGCCAGGACCGAATCCGTCGGGCACTTGAGCTGTTGCGTAATGAAACGACCGACAAGTTCGACGACG
>Ga0307479_10001503_pt1 | contig 21264 bp, 16 predicted proteins | sample atmos_gasesECM4C_FD_203743 | JGI IMG/M metagenome (GOLD analysis project Ga0307479, IMG submission 203743) | Hardwood forest soil microbial communities from Morgan-Monroe State Forest, Indiana, United States - atmos_gasesECM4C_515 | ecosystem: Environmental > Terrestrial > Soil > Temperate...
AAAGAAAACAACTACAGTCAGGGAAGCCGCCGGTCGCGGTCTGCGTCCTGGCGATTTTATGCGGCGTCAGCTTGATGCTTTTTTCTGGGTGCGGAAACAACAAGTTGCCGCGAAGATCTTCCAAAGAATACCTCGAGTTTGTGTCGATTTTTTATACCGGACTGGCGGCGCTGCAAGTGGGCGACGATGTTCGAGCTGAAAGCAAACTTGGGCAAGCCACGCAAATCGCCCCTGGTGAGCCGGCGAGCTGGGCTGATTGGGGAATACTTGCGCTACGCCAGCGAAATTTTGACGTCGCGGCCCAGAGACTTGGCGCCGCGCGCGATCTCGCGCCGAAGAACGATCACATTTATTACCTCCTCGGACTTTTAGAGAGCAATCGCGGCCGATCCGCGGAAGCCATCGCCGACTGGCGCAAATCCGTAGAACTTAATTCGCAAAATCTGCGCGCCACGTATCAGTTGGCCGAAGAAATTGAACGCCAAGGTGACGTGAATGGCGCCGTAGAATTTCAAAACTTGGTGGGGAAAATTTTAACGGTCCAGCCGGACAATCTGGCGGCCTTGCTGGAACTGAGCCGTATCGCGGCAAAGCGCGGCGACGCCGCCACACTACGCGCCACAGTAGATCGCATTGCGAAGCTATCTGCCGGCTGGGCGCCCGAAGCGAAACAACAACTGGCGGCGTTGCAGGTGGCGGTCGGTGCGCAAGACACTCGTCCTGCGGCAACGCGCACCGCGTTCTTGCGAAATGTATTGCTGCGCGATTCGAATTACCGGCAAAGCTTGGCTGCCATTAAAGCTTCGGCAGGAGAAGAGGCCGAGCCCTTCACGCACTTTGTACGATTGGAATCGCCGGTGTTTGCGCCCGCTGCTCCCGACACGGTTTTGACGTTCGAACCGAAACCACTGGAAGTAGTGGCGGCCAATCAAGCTGCTAGTCAGCGATGGGAATGGATCGGAGCTGTCAGCCTCAGCAGCGAAGCGCCTGCTACTGTTATCGTCGCGAATGGCCGGGAAGTGCGGTTGGGTAGCGGAGCAAAATTTGCTTTCCCGGGAGGCGCGTCCAACGAGCCACCACTTCCCGAAGGGATTTTGCCAATCGATTTTAACTATGATTTTAAGACTGATCTGGTAGTCGCGGGCGCGGGTGGAGTTCGGTTCTGGCGACAGGACAGTCCCGAGAAGTTCACGGATGTAACGGCGCAAACAAAATTGCCAAGTCTGATCGTCAATGCCCGCTACCTCGGCGCGTGGGCCGTGGATATTGAGGCTGACGGGGATCTGGATGTGGTGATGGGCGCGAAAGAGGGCACACCGTTGGTTTTGCGAAACAATGGTGACGGCACCTTTACTCCCATTCATCCCTTCGCAAATGTGAATGGAGTACAAGGTTTCGCGTGGGCAGATTTTAACGCTGACGGGAATCCCGACGCTGCAATTATCGATGGCGCAGGCCGCTTGCACGTTTTCATGAATGACCGCGCCGGAAAATTTCACGAGCGAGCGCTGTCTGCTAACTTGCCGCACATCAAAACCATCAATGTTGCGGCTGCCAACAAGAATGGAGTTTTGGATTTGTTGGCCGTGCAAGAGGATGGAAACATCATTCGGTTGGCCGACAAACTGGCCGACTCCGAAAAAAACGATGGCTCGGATTGGGATTCAGCGGTGATCGCAAAAGTACCCGACCCGGCCAACAATCTGGCCGGCGAAGTGCGATTGCGGGTCGCGGATCTCGATAACAATGGCGCCTTCGACTTATGGCTTGCGCGTACTTCCCCCGAGGCCGCGAAGACAAATCCTGGCGCATTGGTGTGGCTCGCGGATCAGAACGGAAAATTTACGCTTATGGCCAAGCCCATGAGTCCACCGCGCGCGTTTGATGCATCCGATCTGGATGGCAAAGGTCGCATGGACATGTTGGGCCTTTCCGCGGATGGGCAACCAATGCGCGGCTTGAATCAAGGAACAAAAAATTATCACTGGCAAACAATTCGCCCGCGCGCAAGACAAGCTACTGGCGACCAGCGCATTAATCCCTTCGGCGTTGGCGGAGAAATGGAGATTCGCTCGGGCTTGCTGGTGCAAAAGCAACCCATCACCGGCCCGCAGCTGCACTTCGGGCTCGGCGAACAGAACGGCGTGGATGTGGCCCGCATCGTGTGGCCTAACGGATCGCTCCGCGCCGAATTTGATCTGAAAGCGGATCAGCAGATTGTCACCGAGCAGCGCCTGAAAGGTTCCTGTCCATTTCTTTTTGCCTTTGACGGCCACGGGATGCGTTTCGTGAAGGACGCGGTGCCATGGAGCTCCGCGCTGGGCTTGCGCATCAACAACACCGGAACCGCTCGCATTGCCGCGACTGAGGAATGGTACAAAATTGGTGCGGACCAGCTTGTCCCACACGACGGCTTCTACGATTTGCGAGTCACCGCCGAACTTTGGGAGACGTATTACTACGATTATCTAACGCTCATGACCGTCGACCATCCCTCGGATACCGATATTTTCGTGGACGAACGCTTCGTGGTCCCGCCATCGAAGCTGGCGATCACCACCGTCGAGAAGCCGCACAAGATTGCTCGAGCGACCGATGACCAAGGCCACGACGTCACCGATATCGTTGTCACGCTCGACGGCAGATATCTCGATACTTTTTCCCGCGGCCAATATCAAGGCGTGACGCGCGATCATTATGTGGAGGTTGAACTCGGCGACGACGCTCCCACCACTGGCCCGCTATATCTAATTGCCCAGGGCTGGATGCATCCGAGCGACTCATCTATCAACGTGGCCATCACGCAAGGCCACCATGAGCATGCGCGAGGATTAAGCCTGGAAGTGCCCGACGGCCATGGAAGCTGGGTCGTCGCGAATGGCAATTTGGGTTTCCCCGCCGGCCGCAAAAAGATTTGCCTCATCGATCTTAGCTATGTATTTCGCCCAGGACAGCCGCGCAAGCTACGCCTGAGAACGAACCTGGAAATTTATTGGGATTCCATCGAGTGGGCGCGAGGTGTAAGCGGCGCATCGATCAAAACTACCCGGTTGGCCCCTGAGTATGCTGATCTACATTATCGCGGCTACTCGTCGATCCATCAGACCGACGACTCTTCCCCCGAAATTCCGGACTACGACCATCTGGAAGCATCTAAACAAAAATGGCGCGACCTCTCAGGCTATTACACACGATTCGGCGATGTGCGCGAACTTTTGGACAAGATCGACGACCGCTACATCATCATGAATGCCGGCGACGAGATCACTTTGCGCTTCGAGGAGCAGGCGCCGCCCCCGCCCGGTTGGAAGCGCGACTTTATCATCGTGGGCGATGGCTGGATCAAAGACGGCGATTACAACACTACTTTCTCCAAAACCGTCGCGCCGCTCCCATATCACGCCAAACAGGAATATCCCACGCCGCCTGGCCGCCTTGAAGATGAGTGGGTGTACCAGCAGCATCCCGAAGACTGGCAAAACTATCACACGCGTTATGTCACGCCAGAAATTTTTCAAAACGCCTTGAGAAGCGAAACACGCCAATGAAGTGCGGACCACTAGCTCGAATAATCCTGGCCATATTTTTTGTGGCCATGGTCGTGAGCCCGCTGTTTATCAAGCGCATAGCTGCCCGGCGAGAAGTGGCCAAGTCCACGCTCGATTTGCAAACTGCCTTGGCGCGCCACGGCTTTTATCTCCAGGAGGTCTCGCGCGCCGCAGGTGTGAATTTCGTTCACCAGGGCCCGACGCTTGATCACAAACTGGATCACATCATGCCGGAAGTAGCCTCCATGGGAGCTTCGGTCTCCATCGTGGATTTTGACCGCGACGGTTGGCCGGATATTTATGTGACCAACAGCGCGGAAGGCAGCCACAACGCGCTGTATCGCAACCAACACGACGGTACATTCAAAGACGTGGCGCCCGAGATGGGCGTCGCCGACGTAAATCAATCTGGCACCGGCGTTTCGATGGCCGCAGTGTGGGGCGACTACGACAACGATGGCTACGAAGATTTGCTCTTGGTGAAGTGGGGCCGCCCTGAGCTTTATCACAACGATGCCGGCCACGGTTTCACGCGCGTAACCGACACGGGTTTGCCTGCCTGGGTCAATGCGAATTCGGCAATCTGGCTCGATTACGATGGTGATGGTCTGCTGGATATTTTTATCGGCGGCTATTATTCGGAAGACCTGGATCTGTGGCATTTGAACAACACCCGCATCATGCCGGAAAGTTTTGAATACGCAAAAAATGGCGGCAGAAAATATTTGTTTCACAATCTGGGCAACGGAAAATTTGAAGACGTCACCGAAAAAATGGGTATTAATTCCCGCCGTTGGACCCTGGCCACCTCTGCGGCGGATTTACGTGGCACCGGTCGCCCCGACTTATTCGTCGCCAACGACTACGGCGTCTCGGAATTGTATTTGAACGATGGCAAGCGCTTTCGTGAAGTAGGCGAAAAAACGGGTGTAGGCTTCGCGCCCAAGAGCGGAATGAACGTCGCGTTTGGCGACATCGGCAATCAGGGAAAGTACGCGATTTACGTGTCGAATATCTCCGAAGAAGGCGTCCTGATTCAGGGCAATAATTTGTGGGTGCCCAAAGAAGGTTCTGCAGCTGATGACCTCAAGTACGAAAATCTGGCGCGCGACATGGGCGTAGAGCTCGGCGGCTGGAGTTTTGGCGCGCAGTTTGCCGACCTCAATAACGATGGCACTCTGGATTTGTATTTGACCAATGGAAACGTGTCGCTCGATCATTCCCGGAATTATTGGTATGACTTTTCCAAAGTAGCCGGCGGCAACACCGCAATTATTGGCGACGCCAAAAACTGGCCCGCAATGGAAGGCCGAAGTTTGTCGGGCTATCAACAAAAACGCGTGTGGATCAATGATGGCGCGGGCAAATTTGTGGATGTGGCTCAGGCCGTGGGCGTGACAGACACTTATGACGGCCGCTCTGTGGCGATGGCCGATCTGTGGAATCGCGGCGTCCTGGACGTGGTGGTCGCCAATCAGCGCGGCCCCTTGCTGATTTATAAAAACACTGTCGCGCCAGAAAATAAATGGATTGAGTTTGAGCTCACCGGCACGAACAGCAATCGCTCCGCGATCGGAGCGCAGGTCACCGTGTTCTGGAATGGCCAACGCCAGGTCCAGGAAGTTTCCGGGGGCAGCGGATTTTGCGCGCAAAATCAACGAGCCCTTCATTTCGGCTTGGGGAAAACGTCGCAGGTAGAAAAAGTGCTAATCCGCTGGCCTTCCGGAAAAGTGCAAACCATCGAAAAGCTCAACGTGAACGAGATTCACAAAGTGAAGGAGCCCGCGTGAGCGCATCAGCCACAAGGCCCATCGAAACGCCGCAATGGAAGCGCTTCGTCAGCCTGGAAAATCGTTATATCGCGCCGATTTTCATCACTTTGATTTTGCTGGTCGGCCATTTGTCCTTCGGGATTCTCGAGAGTTATCAGAAGACGCTGTTAGCCATCGTAGCCAGCATCGGCACCGAACTCATTCTTTCTCGTTTATTTTTCGGCAAGTGGCCGAATATTGCCAGCGCGTACATCACCGGCATCAGCGTCGGCATTCTGATTCGCTCGCCGGCCTATTGGCCCTATGCGGTGTGCAGCATCGTCTCGATTACCTCCAAGTATGTTTTGCGCGTGAAGGGCCGCCACATCTGGAACCCGTCAAACTTTGGTATTTCGGTGATGTTATTTCTGGCCCCCGAGACGGTGGCCAGTCTGAGCATTCAATGGGGAAATTATTTGTTGCCGATGGTGGTGATCTGGGTGTTGGGTTCGGTAATTATCTACCGGCTGAAGCGCTTCCACATCAGCGGACTTTACGTAGCTTCGTTTCTCATCTTTGCTTTTTTGCGAAGCAGGCTGACTGGCAGCCCGTGGCAGTCGGAAATTGCGCCGATTACCGGTCCGATGTACCAACTCTTTATATTTTTCATGATCACTGACCCCCGAACCACCGTGCGTTCAAAGACTGGCCAGTGTATTACGGTAATTTGCGTCGCCTTGCTGGAAATGATCCTGCGATTAAATCAGGTGGTATATGCGCCATTTTATGCGCTATTTATCGTGGGACCTTCGGCCATGCTGATCGAGATGTGGCTGGATTCGCGACGAGCAAGTGCTGTCGGTGCGACCGTTGCCGCGTGAACTGTTCCTGACTCGCGCGCGCGCCTTTACGCTTTCTTTCTTCCTCGCGTCCATCGTTGCGGTCGCCGACTTGCCGGAGCAGTCGCGCTCGCCGCTACGTCCGTCAGGATCCATCCAATTCACCGATGTCACCGAGCAGGCCGGCATTCATTTCAAACACAACAGCGGAGCCTTTGGAAAAAAGTATTTGCCGGAAACGATGGGCAGCGGGGTTTGTTTTCTGGATTACGACAATGACGGGTGGCAGGACATTTTATTTGTGAACTCCATGGATTGGCCGCAGCACAAAAACGGCAAATCTTTTCCGGCGCTATATCACAACAATCGCGATGGCACCTTTGCGGATGTAACTCGCGCCGCGGGGCTCGCAATCGAAATGTACGGGATGGGCTGCGCAGTCGGCGATTACGACAACGACGGTTATCCCGACATTTATATAACGGCAGTTGGCTCGAATCATTTATTTCACAATCTTGGGAATGGTAAGTTCGCCGATGTGACGATCAAGGCGGGCGTGAGCGATCCGGGATTTTCTACGAGTGCGGTGTGGTTTGATTACGACAATGACGGAAAGCTCGACCTATTTGTCTCGCACTACGTGGATTGGTCGGTGGCCAAAGATCAATATTGTTCGCTGGACGGAAAAAACAAATCATATTGCACGCCACAAGCGTACAAAGGGCAGAGCTCAACGCTGTTTCACAATAGGGGCAACGGGACCTTTGAGAATGTCACAAAAAAAGCGGGCCTATACGATCCCACCAGCAAATCATTGGGTATCGCGCTGGTCGATTATGACAACGACGGCTGGCTGGATCTTTTCGTAGCCAACGACACCGAGCCAAACAAGTTGTATCGCAACAATCACGACGGAACTTTTACGGACGTAGCCGTGCTGTCCGGTGTGGCGTTAAGCGAAACGGGTCGCGCCCGCGCCGGAATGGGGGTCGACGCCGGAGATTACGACGGCTCCGGCCAGCAGAGCCTCCTCATCGGCAATTTTACGAATGAAAGTATGTCGCTGTATCGCAATGATGGGTCCGGACTCTACACCGACGAGGCCACTGCATCGGGGATTGGTCAGATGTCCATCCAGTCGCTGACATTTGGGTGTTTCTTTTTTGACTATGACCTCGACGGTTTTCCAGATATTTTTGCGGCCAATGGCCATGTTTCGGATGACATCAGCGTGGTACAGCCCAATGTCAAATATGCGCAGCGGCCCAGCCTTTTTCGCAATAAGGGCAACAAGAAGTTCGAAGAAGTCTCTGGTAAATTGGGGCGAGCATTGCAAGTAGAAGTCGTCGGACGCGGAGCGGCGTACGCCGATTTCGATAATGATGGCGATCTCGATTTGGTGATCACTTCGAATAACGGTGTTGCCCGATTGTTGCGCAATGACAACGGAAATCAGAACGACATGCTGCGGGTTAAAACCGTGGGAACGCGCTCCAATCGTGATGGCATCGGCGCGAAGGTTACGCTGAAAACAAACAAAGGCATGTCCCAGATGCAGTTGGTGAAATCGGGATCGAGTTATTTGTCGCAAAGCGAACTGCCGTTAACATTTGGCCTCGGGAAGCCGGAAGCAGGCAAAACGTTAACGCTGCAAATCGCATGGCCCAGCGGTAAAACCGATTCGATCACGGCAATCAAGCCAAATCAATCCATAAAGGTTCAGGAGGGGAAGGGAATTATTTCGTCTCAGCCCATCGTTTTTCAGCGAGCGACTGCATCGACCGCAAGATAACTCGACGTTTGTCACGGATTATTTCCAGAAGCCACACTTGTTCAACAATTGCGATATTTGACCTTTCGTTGATTCAAGTTTGGCCGCGGAATTCATCAGGTCATTTGCATCCACGGGATACCAATTTCTGCGGCTAGCATTTCCCAAGCCGGCGACGTTGATGGGCTCAATGGCTCGCGAGATTTCCGTGCTTAGTTCATCCACATCCGTGCAGTGTTTTTGCGCGTGTTGAAAACATCGACGCATCGCGGGACCGAAGTGTGGATCATCGTGCAAGAGAAATGATGGAGCCAGGTGAGCTTTGCCGAGCCTTCTCGCCGATTCCGAAAAGCTGGCGGCTGCGAAGTACAGCATGGAGAAAGCCACGAAGGCCGGGAACCTATCCATCGTGGCGTACAAAGCTGCGATCAGCTCGGCTGCAGCGAGTAATTCGTTGTCGGTCTGAGACGCATACGATTGTAGCCTCGCGGCGAATTCGGGTTTTTCCCAGTCGCGTTCAATCATTTCTGCGAGCCGCGAAACGCCTAACAACGTGAGCGGAAAGCCGGTCGAAAGCAGCGGATCCACAAATCCAGCGGCCGACGGAAGCAGTGCCCACCGTTTAGCAGCGATCGCATTACTGCGGAAAGAAACGCACGGGATGTAAATGAATGGCTGGACCGCCTCGGAATTTGCGAACTGATGCTTCAAGGCGGGAATTAAATCGAGGAGCCGTTGCCAGGCTGCTGGTCCCTCCGACAAACGTAGGCGACCGGCGAGCTCGTCAGTGGCGGCCACGCCGGCGCTGGTGATCCCGTTGTTGAATTGCAGGACCCAGATCCAGCCGCCGTCGAAAATGTGATGAACTGCGGCATCGTCGATGGGATAAGGCGGAAGCTCCGAATCCTCGACTGATATCTGTTCCGCGAAACGTCCAACGCCCGTGAAATGGCTGAACAGCGCTTGCGTGGCAGGAAAGTCGGGCAGCGGCGACTCCTTCAGCACAAGAGCATGGTGAAGAAAACCACGTGGGCCGGTGGCGTCAACGACAAATGTTGCGCGAACACAAACCCCCTCACCGTTACGCCGTCCTTCCAACCGAATCTCTTTTTCCGATTCTGAAACGCTTCGCAACGCAACCTCGTCCAGATATTGCACTCCAAGTCTTTGAGCTTCCTTGACGAATAAATGATCGACTTCGGCGCGGTACCAATGCGTGTCGGCGATTCGATCGTGGGGGCTGGCCGCGACCAGCAATTGCCGTTGATGCTCCGGATCGCTCCCACCTGCCGTGCCCAGGACGTGGTGATAAAAGGTGAAGCCGCGTTTGAGGCCGCACGCCACATGCGGATAGGTTTTTTGCCAACTCCCCCATTTGGACAATGGCGCAATTCCGCGTAGCCCGTAACGAGTCGCCAAAGTCTCCAGCAGAATGTTCGACAACGGCGTGGAAGATTCCCCAATGGCAAACCGCGGGTGCTTGTTCTTTTCAAGCAGGATTACCGAGAGCCCCAACTGGTGAGCAATCATGGCCAGCAGGCTGCCGCCAAACCCTGAGCCCACTACGGCAATGTCGTAAGCGTCGTTCAATTTGCAGAATCGCAACTCTGACAGCGTACCGGTGCGAGATTAATTTGAGACAAATTCATCTGACGCAAACGCACGATGCGTGGGTTGCGGCAAACGGGGCACGACGAAATTCTTTCGGCGTCCCACAAATCCGCAAAGACTCGTCCACGCTTCAAGCCCAAGCCATAACTGAAGGATGCCTCCAGGCTTTCCAGTCGGGGCGGCGAAAATTGCTGGTTACCGGCCAGAACTTCCATCGCGCCGTTGCCGCCGCGCGTCGGAATGAGCGTAACTGCAGTCGCGCCGCAATCGAAAGCGAAGTCCACAGAACGCTGCGCCCAAAAGACAGCCTCGTGCGGCTGCATGAACGGCGGTTGCACAAGAACGAACACACGCAAGTCGATATCGTACGCGCGCAAGAAAGTCGCGGCCGTTGAAAATTGTTCCAGCGTCATGCGCTTATTGAGTTTCGGCAAAATGTCCGGATGAACCGTTTCCAGTCCCATAGCGATTTCGAAGCGGCATTTCAAGCCATCCCGAAACCGCAGGCAATCATCATCGACCAGAGCGGGATGATTTTCCACGATCAGCCGCTCGAAGTTGTTAGCTCTCCCCGCGATTGCAGCATAGTCTTCGACCGGTATCGCGCGAGCGTCAAAAAAGCTGCCGCTGTTATACAGCTTCAGCACGCGGGCCACAGGATGTTGTGCTAACGCGAAATCGATCTGCGCGGGAATCGCGCCCGGCGCAACCGAAGTCGTCAACGTATTGCGCCACAGATCGCACATCACACAACGCCACGGACATTCTCGATTGGTCAAAAAAATGGTCGCCACAGGAAGAATTTCCCCCGCAGCCGAAAATTCCTGCTCGACAAAAAACAAATAGGGCCTCTGCGGATCCAGGTTTGCGCGCGCCGGCCGGCGCTCGAGAATCCACCGGTCGCGTTCCAGATTGGTTGCCGGATAACGCGAGGACAGTCCGCCGATAGACAAGATGCTCACAAATACAGCGACAAAAATTGTTTGCGGTAATCGGGTTCCTGCGAAGGCAGTTGCCGATGCATGTCATCTTCTGGCAGCGCGCCATGCTGAAATCGCCGCTTAGGAAAAACCCGCATTCGCATACCCGTTACAGCTTCGACTCCGCGTGAAACAATCTCGCCTTTTAATTCGTACAGCCGCGCCACGTCATATCCTGTCAAAGCGATAAACGGAATCGCTTCCGCCACCGCGATAACGTTTGGCCGCGTGAACGGGCTGAAACCCGAGAACCCGTAGTGATGCGCCGGCGCATACGTGCGTGTATATGACCGACTCAACCCTCCGCTGTAGGTCAGCGAATGTTTTATTTTGCCCACGCCCCAGCCTTCCTGGTAAAGCATCTTGTTATTCACCACGCTGCGAATGGTGAGCTCCGGATTTTCCTCGATAGGATAATCCTTCAGGTTTTCGTCTCCGCCATCGCCGTCAAGCAGATAACGCCAGTCCGGATAGCGTTCCCGAATCCCGCGGCACAACGCCAATGCCATAGTTGCTGATTGAATATCGAGAAGTTTGTAGTCTTCGACGACGCGAATCGTTTCGACGGCATCCAGCGCAGTCGCATCAGCGCCAACGGGCTCGAGAAACAGTCCCAGTCCGAGCGCCTCGAGGAACGTTCGAGCTTGCTCAACATCGGGCCCACTGCCCAAATCCAGCACAAACGCCTTTAGCCGCGACAAATTCATGCCCAGCTTACGCATCACGTGATACGCGGTTAGAAAAACGCTTCCGCTGTCTATGCCGCCGGAAAAAGACACACCAACCGGTTCGCTAGCAGGCAGATGACGCAGCCAAAGCGATACCTCCTCAGCCAACGTGGAAATGTAAGCCCTCCCGATTTCGTCGACATTCGCCGGCAGGGAATTGCTTTGCGGCGTGAAGAAGCGCGCATAAACCGGATCTGGGTCGGGACAACCGATCAGTTGAAGTTCGACCACGTGATGCGCGGGAACCATCCTTGTATAGCTGGGATGAAATTGACCATCCAGCCGCTCGCTTTTCAACCAGTTGTAGATCGCGTCTATACGATGAGCGACGATCAGCACCGGACCTTCTTGTCGTTTAGCCAGAAAATAACGCATCGGCCGATCCAGCGATCGAGCCATTTTTACGGTCTTGCCGCAGCGCGCCACCAGCGCAAACGAGCCAGAAATTTTGCTTACTTCTTGAGCCGGGGAATTGAGGATGATTTGTCGCGCCGCGTCGGCAGTCATGTCAAAAAGCTGGTTAGCTTTAGGTTCGGTTAAGTCTACGACTTTTTCGACGTAATGATCCGGCATGCGGGCCTCGCGAGCACGAGAGCGATTTATTATGGAAGAGAAATTATACGTCAGAAGGAGCCGAGGGCAAGGCGCAGGCCGGAGCCCAAAGGCGCGTCACCCTAAAAAAACGATAGGCCATTCAAGCATCGAATGGCCCATCGGAGAAGCTGCTCACAGGGGCAAACTATTACGGCTTTGCGTGAGGATCGCGTCCTTGAGGTTTGCCTTCCGGTCGAGGTTCATTGTGTTGTTGCTGAGGAGCGCTGCGCTGTTGCGGTTGTGGCGCAGACCTGGGAGCATTCTGCTGTTGCCTCGGCGAAGGCTCCGACCTAGGCGGATTTGAATAGTGCTGCGCTGGCCGATCAACTGCATTCGCACGCGTGTTATTAGCTCCGCCTGCGTTGTTAGTCCGGTCTGAATAACTATTACGCGGCGAGACGGTACGCGAATCCGCTTGACGGTTCGTTGGGGCGTTGCGCGAAGAATTGTTTGTCTGCACGGTATTCGTGTGGCTCGCATTGCCGCCACGAGAATTATTGGCTTGATTCGCGTTGCTCGGCCGCTCGTTGCGAGCCCCGTTGGCCCGCGCATTGTTCGAATTCACGGAATTGCCGCCGCGTTCGTTCGCACGAGTATTTGATCCAGCGGCGGCATTGGCGTGCACCACGCCGCGGTCGTTGAAAGCGCCTGGCCTCGGTGTGGCCACCACATTCGGGCGCCCGTGATTTACTGATGCGAACTGGGACCGATCCGCTCGCGCAGCATGTTCGTGTTGAAACTGAACATTAGTCGCTTGGATGTGCTGTTCCCGCGCAGCCTGACGTTCCCGGTCGGTCTCTCTCGCGCGAACGCCGTCGTTGCCCCCGTTATAGCTCACGCGGGTCGAGTTGTAATAGGTGTTGCTGATCCTGGTGTTGTAGGTATTGTGAATGACCGTCACGTTGACGTTGTTCACCGCGCGATTGTAGGCGAAACGCTCGCCTTCCCAGCGCCCGCCGAGATAACCCACTCCCACGTAACCAAAGCCATAATTCACGCCGCCATAAAATCCGACATGTGGCCCCCAATAACCAGCATGCCAGTAATAGCCGCCATCGCCCCAACCCCAATAGCCCGGCGTCCAAAGAACACCTACTCGCGGAGCCAGCACCCAGGTGCCCGGCACCCAATAATAATCATCGTCGCCGTAAGCCCAATAACCAGGCGTCCAGATATAGCCCTCCCCGGGGCATAGTGGTTGTTCGTAAACGGGCAGTTCGGGCGGAGCAACGCGCACTGCGATACCCACGCTGATCTGCGCGAAAGAGACCGCCGGTATGGCAAACATGATCGCAGCAAGTAGCACTGTTCTTATGGAATGGATCATACGCATAGTAATCCTCTTTCCTAATTATGCTTTCGGCCGTTGCTGATTCGCTAAAGATATGAAGCAAGAGCATTGTAAGGATAAACCCCGGCTGGAAACGAAAGTCGCATTTGGGACCAGGCCGAGTTTCGAGGCTTCCGAAGGTATAGACAAACTTGTAGTTGGCATATACAACACGGAAATCGCAGTATGCTGGCTGCAAAACGAGTAACATAAGGTGTAAATCAATAGGGGATCCTAAGGGGTTCCTAAAAAATGGGAAGGGGCCCCGTTCTTGCGAATACTCATTGCGGATGATCACGAAGCTGTTCGAAGAGGTGTGTGCGCGATCCTCTCCTCGCGTACCGACGTGGAAGTGTGCGGCGAAGCCGAGAACGGCAAGGAAACCATCGAAAAAGCAAACGCGCTCAAGCCTGACCTGATTATTCTCGATATCACCATGCCAGTATTAAATGGATTCGAGGCCGCGCGCGAAATTCGGAAAACCCTGCCTAAGGTGCCGATACTCATTCTTTCGATGCATGAGAGCAATCACTTGATCGGGGAAGCTAAAAAGATAGGCGTCCAGGGATACGTCACTAAGACTCAGGTCGCGAGTACCCTTTTGGAGGCGGTGGATAAGCTTCTGCGTCAGGGCACTTTCTTTCCAGAGCGAGCTTCTCCTACGGAGTCTGCGGTTCAAACAGTCTAGGCCCACGCACCGCTGATTCGCGGCCCCGCCCCGGTTGGTTCCACGCTCGCATAAGTGCTATAACAGAACTGGAATCCTGGGGCTTACTTTTAGTTTACGCGAAAGGTTAGGTTTAGCCGTGGATAAACCACCTCTTACAAGCGAACCGAAGCCGCTCAGGCCGCGTGGCGACGCCATGCAAATTCTGGTTGCCGACGACCATGACATTGTTCGGCGCGGTCTAAAACAATTGCTTAATTCGAGGCCCGGCTGGGAAGTATGCGCGGAAGCCAGCACCGGCCGCGAAGCTGTTACGCTGGCAGAGCAACTGAAGCCCAAAGTGGTGGTCATGGACATCAGCATGCCCGAGCTGAACGGCTTGGAAGCGGCCCGGAAGATATTGAAGCTTTTACCTAAGACCGAAATTGTGATTTTGACGCTGCATTTTTCGGATCAGCTGGTGCGCGAAATTCTGGCTTCCGGCGCTCGCGGTTACATCATGAAGTCGGACGCCGACCGCGACCTCGTGGCTGCGGTGGAAGCCGTCTCCAATCACCGCTCGTATTTCACCGCCCGAGCCGCCGACATGGTTTTGAATGGCTTCAACGCGGGGAGTCACGCGCCCGATCCGGGGACGGTATTACGAAACCGCTTGACGCCCAGAGAACGCGAAATCGTGCAATTGCTTGCCGAAGGCAAAAGCAGCAAAGAAGTTGCCGTTTCGCTGAATATCAGCGTAAAAACCGCCGAAACGCATCGCGCCAATATCATGAGGAAACTAGAACTGCATTCCGTCAGCGAATTGGTGCGCTACGCGGTAAAAAATCAAATTATCGAAGCCTGACATCCGGTGGTTTCTTTTCTTCCATCGCCCGGGTGCCCCGGGTTCGCAGTTGAGTTATGAACCCGGGCCTTGCCGTGTCCGATCATTTCCGATCGATTTACATTTGGAATTCTGGTTTCCTTCTCGTATTTGGTGTCCCGTGGATTTTTCCACCTATATTCCAAGCAAACTACAAGGGCCAGCCATTAGCCAGCATTCCGTTTAGTCTAGCTGTCCGCTCTCGAAGTTGCGTTATCCTAGAAAAATGCATCTCATTCAGTGATTGCCAATAAGGAGTGTGGGCGGATGCTTTGTAATCTTCAAATGCTCCAGGCGAAGGCTTATACGCTGGGTGTTCCTGCGACGGCGCTAGTGGTGCTGTCATCGCTGTGTGCTATGCCGCTGCGAGCGCAGAAACAAGGCCCCCTGCCGACTCCCTCGAATTCCAGCGCGCCTCAGCCGCAGAACCAGCCCGACGCCGCGGCCTCTCCCGCACCATCAACAACGCCCCAAGCCGCGCCCTCCACTATTTCCAATCAACCGCCTGCATTACCCGTAGACCAGATCATTCAGCGCTTTGCCGCCCGCGAGGCGGAGTTCAAGAAGGAACGCGATAACTTCACCTATACGCAGACCTTCGTAATTCAAACCATTGACGGTGACGGTATGGCCGACGGCGAATACCAGATGAGGAGCGACATTCTTTTTACGCCCGACGGAAAACGCTACGAGAAAGTAACCTATGCCCCCGCTTCCACGTTAACCAGGATCCAGATGTCCCAACAGGATCTGGATGACCTGGAGCACGTGCAGCCCTTCGTGCTGACCTCCGAAGAACTGCCCAAATACGATATTAAGTACGTTGGCCGCGAGGCCGTCGATCAACTTAATACCTATGTATTCGATGTCGGTCCCAAAAAACTGGAAAAGAACCAGCGCTATTTTCAAGGGCGCATCTGGGTGGATGATGCGGACCTCGAGATCGTAAAGACCGATGGCAAAGCCGTTCCTGACATCAAGAAGCACGGCCAGGAGAACGTCTTCCCGCGTTTTGAGACCTTTCGCGAAAATATCGAGGGCCACTACTGGTTCCCAACCTATACGCGCGCTGACGATATGCTGCAATTCAGCACCGGGGGTGTGCATATTCGCATGACCGTGCGCTACGCGAACTACAAACGATTCGGGGTAACCATCAAGATTGGAGCTCCAGTCCAAATACAACCGAAGAATCCGTAATTTCCGCCAGTTTGCATCTGCGCACAGCTGAATGCGGCCAGCTGGCCGTTAATGTTTGCTGAGCAACACGATGGTGACGCCAGCGCACACAATCAGAACGCCGATCCATCGCTGCGCGCTGATGCGTTCGCGCAGGAATAGCACCGCGCCCACCGCACCGGCCGCGTAGCTGAGCGCTGTTACAGGAACCACAAAGCTTACATTCTCGAACGACAACGCCGCCAAAAGCGCGAAAAACGCGATCGTCATCATGCCGATGCCGATCCACATCCAGCCCACCACCAGCGCTTTTAAAATAAATCGCGCTAGCGCCAGGGGCCGAAAATCGGTGACTTCCCCGATCTGCTTCATGGCCCGAGTCACGCAAAGCTCGCCGCCCGTGCCGGCCACCACGATGACACACAATAAGAGGAATTCGCGCACGTCAGGCTTTGACCGCAGTGGTGCGCGGAGGAGTGTGCCCCACGATAAGTACGCCCAGGCAAATCATGGCGATTCCCAGCCACCGCAGTGGCGTGATCACTTCGCCGAGCAACAGATAGCCAAGCAGCGCGACCATGGCGTAAGAAAAGGACGAAGCAGGCTGCACATAGCTGTAATCCGCCCACGTCAACACCAGCATGTAAGCCACGAAAAACGTCATCAACGACGCCACGCCCAGCCAGATGTATCCAGACGAGCAGATGCGCACGAATACGCTCCACAAATCCGCCGCCGTCCAATGCGTCGCCGGGCCAACGGTTTTCATGCCTTTGCCCAGCAACACGTTGCCCAGGGGAGCGAACACCACAATCATTAGAATCAGTAGAACGGTTTTAAAATGTAAACCAGGGGAATCGGTCATTGATCTGCGAAGCCTTTAAATGCGCTCTGGATGTAAGCATCTAAGTTTACTTGATGTTCCTGAATCTCCCCAATCTTGAACAACGCTCGGCCCCGAAGATGTCGTTTTTAGGGGGATGCGGTCTCTGCGCCATGGAACACCTCTTTTTTGATATTCTTTCTCCGGGTGTGACGAGAGCGACCTGTGTCAGCTCCAGGAAAGCTCCGGGCGCAAAGGAATCCGAATGCGAGAGGTGCGATAATTTCTCCGGTTTTCCAGTATTTCGTTCTGGTCGTCGCGGCCATTCCGTTTATTTATTATCTGATCGCAATTTATAGTTCGATTAGATTTTTCACCAGCGTTCCCCGTAACAACACTCCAAATTCCGACTTCACCCCGCCCATTAGTAATTTGAAGCCGGTTCGCGGCCTGGACCCCGAAGCCTACGAAAACTTCGCAAGTTTTTGCCACCAGGATTATCCGGACTATGAGCTCCTGTTTTGCGTGCACGACCAGCTCGATCCCGCGGTGCCCGTGCTTGAAAAACTAGCTCGTGATTTTCCCGGCTGCAAAATCAGGATTTTATATGGTTCCGGCCGCGATGCCATCAATGACAAAGTGGCTAAGCTGGTGCGCTTGGCAAATGAAGCCCAGCATGAGGTGCTGGTCATCAACGATAGTGACGTGCGCGTGAAGCCCGACTATTTCAGGACGGTGGTCGCGCCGCTGCGGAATCCAAAGGTGGGCGGCGTTACCTGCCTGTATGTTTCCGTGGATGACACCACCATGGCGCAGAGTTTTCAATCCATGGGCATGATTTCTGATTTTTACCCGGGGGTCATGGTGGCGTGGTTGCTTGACGGTGTGAAGTTCGCATTTGGTCAGACCATCGTTACTACCCGCAAATTGCTGGCGGGTTTCGGCGGATTTCAGGCCTTGGAGAATCGGCCCGCTGACGACCTGCTGACCGGCCGTTTGATCGCCGCACAGGGCGTGACCGTCGAGATGCTTCCTTACGCGGTGCAGACCGTGGCGGATTACGAATCGCTGGGCGGGTTGCTCGTTAAGCGGCTGCGCTGGATGACCGTGATGCGCCATATGCGGCCGTGGGGGCACGCTGGTTTGATCTTTACCCACGGGCTGGCATGGTCTGTACTCGCCGTCGCGGTGCATCCTACGTTACCGGTTGCCGCTATTTATTTCGGAATGTATTTGCTGTTGCGTACAGTAATGACTGTGTGTGTCGGCACTTGGGGTCTCAGAGAGAAAAACCTGTGGAAGACGCTGCCGCTCTTTGTGATCTGGGATGCCACGGCATTTTTTATATGGCTGGCCAGTTTTGTGCGCCGGGGCATTCGTTGGCGTGGCGTGGATTATATCGTCAAGGACGGGATGTTGGTTCCGGGACGCCAGTTGGCGCAAAAGTTAGATGAAGCTAGCGTTCGGATAAAATAATCCGCACATGTATTTGAGATTTATTCCCTCATAAAAATGGGCGCAAAAATCGCTATAGCTGGGGCCGGGATTTATGGGGCCACCGCGGCAATCCGGTTAGCTGAACGGGGCCATCGCGTGACTCTGTTCGATCCGTTGGGGGTGATGCGCGCCGCGTCGGCCATCAATCAGTATCGCGTTCACTCCGGCTATCACTACCCACGCAGCCCGGAAACCATCGCCGAGACCCTCGAGGCTCGGCGGGAATTTATCCAGGCGTTCGCCCCGGCTATCGTGCGCAACAGCCGCCATTTTTACGCCATTCCGCTCGAAGGCTCGCGCACCCATCCCAAGCAATACGAGCAGATTATGCGCTCACATGGGCTTCCACTGCATCCTTGTCGTCCGCAGTGGATGAATTTTGACTACATCGATCGGTGTTACGAGGTCGAGGAAGATATATACGATCCTGACTTGCTGCGCTCCACGATCAAATCGCGGTTAAACGCCCTGGGAATAAAGTTTGAGCAGTGCGTTTTCACGCAGGAGCTGCGTGCAGATTACGATTTTGTCGTTTGGGCGACCTACGGCATGGGAGCAAGCCGCAATATTTTCAACGCTGCGAAATATCAAGTGGCCGAGAAAATTCTGATCGAACTCCCAGTGGAGTTGCAGGGAATAGCGCTGGTGGTTGTCGATGGGCCCTTTACAGCGTTTGACCCCTACGGAAGTTCGGGTCATTCGCTATTTGGCTCTGCGAGGTATACAAATCATTGGAGCTCCTCCGATACCGACGGCCGTATCCCTGAAATGTATTTGAACGTGTTGCACCAAAGCGAATTTGTCGCGGCGGCAAATACGCGATTTGAAGCCATGCGACAAGCTTGCCGCCTTGCGGTGCCTGCGGCAAGGCATGCCAACTACGTTGGTTCGCGTTTTACGTTGCGCGTTGTGGAAGACCGTCCCCAAGATGACCGCCGCATTTTGTACGTGCGCGAAGGCCTTCCCGGGGAGATTCATATTTTCTCCGGCAAGGTGGTAAGTGCGGTGAAGGCTGCCAGACTCGTTTGCGAGAAAATCGCTGGTTATGGATAACCCCAAAGGCCCGGCGTATCTCATCATTGGTAAAGGCCGCTGGGGCGTCAGAATGCACGCAATGCTTGTAGCCGAAGGGCGACGCGCAGAATTCTCGTCGGCCGTGCGCAGGGAAACCAACGAAACAAGCAGCGCTTACCAATCGCGACTAACACAAATTTTTTCGGACAGTTTGGCGCACATCGCCTGGCTTTGTGTGCCTCCCGGTCCCCACGTGCCGATCTTGATTCGATCGGCATTTGCAGCGCGTTTACACGTGATCGTAGAAAAACCGTGGGTATATTCGCGCGAAGAAACCACTCTGTTGCAGGACGCTGCGGCCAGAGCAGGGTTACAGACCGCCGTCCATTTCGAGTATTGCCTGTTATCCGAAGTTGAGAATTGGCGGTGCCAGTACGAGCAACAGAATGACTTGGAATTTGGCGGCACGTTCAACGTACATTCCGCCGATCATCTCGGCATTTCCCCCATACAAAATCTCGGCTCGCATCTCCTGGCCATGCGCCAGTACGCCGTTCCGCATTCACGACTGTCGAAAATTTATTGCGGCTACGAGTTACCAGATGAACGATCCGTGTGGCTGGACTTTGGCAAGCAGCGCGTTGCGACCATCGAATTTCTGGGCAACAAGCAGCCTATCGTCCAACGCTTCGTGGCCCGCTTTGAAAATAGTCTCGACGGGAAGCCCTTCCCGTTCGATTTCGGCTTCGTCCAACGCGTGAACGAAAATCTGTGTTTAAACAGTGGTTAGCGTTTAGCCTTGCCGGTTTGGACTCCGCTATTTTCAGCGCCGCCGAGTGTCGCTCGAGCAGTCATGCTCTTTTGCAGGCGCCGGTCATTGCGTGGTTCGCGCCAATTTACCTGTGGCAGCATGAGGGAAGCGTCCACGCGATCGCGGTATTTCACCGCGATGTTTACAAGTGAATCCAGCAAAGAGTCGGACAGCAAGTGTGGTTGCAAGCCGAGGTCGATTAGTTTGGAGTGCTTCGCATTGTAATAATGCTGCTCGGACTCCACGCGAGGATCCGGCAGATGGTCAACCTCCACGTTCATGGAAAGTTTTTTGCCGGCGGCTTCCACCATGCGCGCGAGTTCTAATACCGAGAATTGCTCCGTGAATTGGTTATAGACGCGGCATTCGCCTGCTTTCGCCGGATTCTCACAGGCAATTTCAATGCACCGCACCGTGTCGCGGATATCCAGGAAGCCGCGGGTTTGCCCCCCCGATCCATAAACGGTCAGCGGTTGGCCGATGGCGGCTTGGACGCAGAACCGATTCAACACCGTGCCGAATACATCGTCGTAGTCGAAGCGATTGATCAATGCCTCGTCCAGCTCGACTTCTTCGGTCATGGTTCCATACACGACGCCCTGATTCAGATCGGTGGCGCGAATGCCCCAGATTTTGCAGCAAAACATGATGTTATGGCTGTCGTGAACTTTGGAGAGGTGATAAAACGATCCCGGTTGCTTTGGATACGGCAGCACGTCCCTCCGGCCGTTGTGTTCAATGGTGATGTAGCCTTCCTCGATATCGATATTGGGGGTGCCGTACTCGCCCATGGTGCCCAGTTTGATCAGGTGGCATTGGGGGCGCAACTCGCGAATCGCGAAGAGCACGTTCATAGTGCCCACCACGTTATTTACCTGCGTGAAGATGGCGTGCTTGCGGTCGATCATCGAATAAGGAGCGGACCGTTGCTCCGCGAAATGCACGATGGCGTCGGGCTCAAAAGCCTTGATCGTCGATTCCAGAAAATCGTAATCGGCCACGTCGCCGACGAACAGCTCGATGGTCTTGCCGGTTATTTTTTGCCAGATGCGGAGGCGGTCAGAGAGTGGCCTGATAGGCGTCAAAGTCTGCGCGCCAAGCTCATGATCCCACTGGCGGCGCAAAAAATTGTCGACAATGGCGACAGCGTGACCCTTCTGCGACAGGTACAAAGCTGTGGCCCAACCGCAATATCCGTCTCCACCGAGTACGGCGATTTTCATAGGGCTCCTAATACTGTGTTGTCATCGACCGCGCAG
>Ga0307479_10001504_pt1 | contig 21263 bp, 20 predicted proteins | sample atmos_gasesECM4C_FD_203743 | JGI IMG/M metagenome (GOLD analysis project Ga0307479, IMG submission 203743) | Hardwood forest soil microbial communities from Morgan-Monroe State Forest, Indiana, United States - atmos_gasesECM4C_515 | ecosystem: Environmental > Terrestrial > Soil > Temperate...
TACGGCGGACGCTTTGCCCACCCTACGCACCTGTGCCGATGTCGTCACCCGCCAACTGATCCTGCCTTTGGCCGGAGGCATGCGGAGTTTTGGAAACCTCACAGCTTCCGTCCAAGATACTTCTCGACTTGGCGCCGTTCCCATTCCCCGCTCAGGAAGGGAATCTTGTCGAATACGCGCAATCCGTGAAACAGGACGCCGACACCCCAGCCCAGAGCGACCCAGAGCACCCAGAAATAGCGAGGGTATGTGACGAGGTTGACGATCGCGAGGAAGCTGATGACGATGGCATATTGCGCAAGGTGAATATAGAACCCCCGCAGTTTTCGCACCTGCGCCAGCGCGAGGGTCTCATCGGCGCTGACGCCTTGGTTCGTCGGGTTCATGGCGGTGTTCATTTCTGGCTCCTTCAAGTGAGAAAAGTCGATCTCAAAGGCCGCTCCCAGTGCTTTCAATGATTCCATGCTGGCGGGTTGGCGGCGTTCGAGGCGTTGAACAGTGCGAACGCTGAGGCCGCTCAATTCGGCCAATTGCTCCTGAGACCAGCCCCGCTGCAGCCTGAGTTTCTGAATCAACATGTGAGATCCCTCGATCGACGGGCCAAAATCTGCGGCGAAACGCGCGCCTTGAACACGTCAGCGACGCGCCAGGGACCCGACTTCGACACGTCAGCCGGACGACACCCACCCCGGCGAAGCCGGATGGTAGCCAAAGTGCCGGGATTTTGATCGGAGGGCGGGGCTTTTGTCCACGCCCGGAGTGGCCTACCGCGGCGCGCGCTTGGCCAAAATGCGCTGCAGGGTGCGGCGGTGCATGTTGAGCCGCCGCGCGGTCTCGGAGACGTTGCGGTTGCACATCTCGTAGATGCGCTGGATGTGCTCCCAGCGCACCCGGTCCGCCGACATCGGATTTTGTGGCGGTTCGGACTTTTCGGTGCCAGTGGCAAGCAGGGCTGCGACCACGTCGTCGGCGTCGGCGGGTTTGGCGAGATAGTCGACCGCGCCCATCTTCACCGCGGTCACGGCGGTGGCGATATTACCGTAGCCGGTCAGCACGATGGCGCGCGCCTCGGGCCGCTTGCGCTTCAGCGCCGACACCACGTCGAGCCCGTTGCCGTCGCCGAGCCGCAGATCCACCACCGCGAATGCCGGCGCCGCCTTGCCGATCTGCGCGAGGCCCTCGGCGACGCTGTCGCAGGAGGTCACGGCAAAACCGCGCGTCTCCATGGCGCGCGCCAGCCGCTCCAGAAACGGCTTGTCGTCTTCCACGATCAGGAGCGAGCGGTCGGCGTGGTCGGTCAGTTCGGCGGTAACGGTCAAGGTGGGAAGTTCCTGTTCGATACAGATATGGCGTCGCGGATATGTGCTGCCAAGACCGCCAAAAGTTCAGTTGCGCTCCCACCCCGCGCTAAGTAGCCGGAATTTCGCCGGTTTCGCCGGCCTCGAACCGCTGGCGCGGCCAGGCGATCTGCACCACCGCGCCGTGGTCGGGGAATACCCGGTTGGAAAAGGACACTTTTGCGCCGGTGCGCTCCAACAGGGTGCGGGCGATGAAGACGCCAAGCCCGAGGCCGCGATGCTCGCTCTGGGCGTCGTCGCCGCGCCGGCGCGACAGATAGGGTTCGCCGATCCGCTTGAGAATGTCGGGCGCAAAGCCCGGCCCGTCGTCGGAAATGATGATCTCGACGGTATCGTTATTCCACCACGCATTGACCTCGACCGTAGCGCGCGCGAAATCGACGGCGTTTTCCAGGATATTGCCGACGCCATAGAGGATCGCCGGATTGCGCGTGCCGACCGGCTCGCTGGCCGCCGCGACCGCGATTCGTACCTTGATGGCGACGCCGAACTCGCGATGCGGCGCGACGGCTTCCTCGATCAGCGTCGAGAGCTTCATGCGGTCGAACGGCGCGCCGGACGACGAGAGCTGGGTGATCTTGGCGAGAATGTCACGGCAGCGCTGCGCCTGCTCGCGCAGCGTCTTGATGTCGGCGGCGAGTGGGCTGTTGTCCTGCAGCACGCGCTGCAGCTCCTTCGAGATCAGGACGATGGTCGACAGCGGCGTGCCGAGCTCATGCGCGGCGGCGGCGGCGAGCCCGTCGAGCTGGGTGAGATGCTGCTCGCGGGCCAGCACCAGTTCGGTTGCGGCCAGCGCGTCGGAAAGCTGCCGCGCCTCCTCGGTGACCTGGAACGCATAGAGCGAGGTCACCCCGATCGCGACCACGATCGAGAGCCAGACGCCGAACAGGTAAATCGGCGGCAGGATCAGCGGCTCCTCGCTGTCCCATGGCAATGGCAGATAATAGAACACCAGCACGGAAGCGCAGGCGACCGCGAGCATGCCGAGCCCGATGGTCAACCGTACCGGCAGTGCGGTCGCCGAAATCAGGACCGGCGCCAGGAACAGAAACGAGAACGGATTCTGCAGGCCGCCGGTGAAGAACAACAGCGCCGCCAGCTCCACGATGTTGAGCGCGAGCAGGCCTGCCGCATAGGCCGGCTCCAGCCGCTGCATCGGGTTGAACGCCATCTGCAGCGCCAGATTGAGCAGCACCGACAGGCTGACGATGATGAGGCAGGGAACGATCGGCAGCTCGAATTCGAGCCCCTGCGCCACGACGAAGATGGCCGCGAGCTGGCCGAGCGCGGCAAGCCAGCGCAGCCGCAAGATCGTGTCCAGGCGGACATGGCGGCGCGGATGGCGAAATTCGGAAGCCGCGATTTCGGTCATGGCGCAAGCTTAGCTGTGTGACGTGCCGATCACAAATTGCCCCGTTGCGCCGCCCCACCTGTTGCGTTCGAAGCCGCAATGGCCCAAGGAACGGCCCGCATGGACCATAATGACGCAGCCTTGTCCCGCTTGAGTGCGACGGATCCGGCAGGATCGGCGGCGATCGAGGTCGCGCACCTGACCAAGGTCTACAAGACCACGCGCGCGGTCGATGACATCTCCTTTCGCATCGCCCGCGGCAGCATCACCGGCCTGCTCGGCGGCAACGGCGCCGGCAAGACCACCACGATCGCAATGATCATGGGGCTGGTGCTGCCGACCTCGGGCCGCGTCCGGGTGCTGGGCCATCCGATGCCGGAAGGGAGCGCCGAGGTGTTGGGGCGGATGAACTTCGAAAGCCCTTATGTTGACATGCCGATGCGGCTCACGGTGCGGCAGAATTTGACGGTGTTCGGCCGGCTCTATGCGGTGGCGAACCTGCGCGAGCGCATCGCGCAGCTCTCGGCCGATCTCGATCTCGGAGACTTCCTCGACCGCGCCAACGGAAAGCTCTCGGCCGGGCAGAAGACGCGCGTCGCGCTGGCCAAGGCGCTGATCAATGAGCCGGAGCTGTTGCTCCTGGACGAGCCGACCGCTTCGCTCGATCCCGACACCGCCGACTGGGTCAGGGAGCATCTCGAGACCTATCGCAAGACCCGTCACGCCACGATCCTGCTCGCATCGCACAACATGCTCGAGGTCGAGCGGCTGTGCGACCGCGTCATCATCTTGAAGCGCGGCCGCATCGAGGACGATGACAGCCCCGACGGCATCATGGCCCGCTATAACCGGGCGACGCTGGAGGAAGTGTTCCTGGATGTCGCGCGCGGCCGCGTTCAAGATGCGAGCAAAACGGGGACGGCTTCATGAGCGAACTCGTGCTGCACCGGGGCATCTCGCCCCACCGCATCGGCGCCATGATCCTGCGCTACTGGTATCTGTTGCTATCGTCCTGGCCGCGCCTGTTGGAATTGTTGTATTGGCCGGTCCTGCAGGTCATCACCTGGGGCTTCCTGCAGACCTATATCGCGCAGAACGCCAACTTCTTCGCGCGCGCCGGCGGCACGCTGATTGGCGCGGTGATCCTGTGGGACATCCTGTTCCGCGGCCAGCTCGGCTTCTCCATCTCGTTCCTGGAGGAAATGTGGGCGCGCAATCTCGGCAACCTGATGATGAGCCCGCTGAAGCCGATCGAGTTCCTGCTGGCGCTGATGGCGATGAGCCTGATCCGGCTCGCGATCGGCGTCGTTCCGATGACGCTGCTGGCGCTATTTCTGTTTCACTTCAATTTCTACAGCCTCGGGCTGCCGCTGATCGCCTTCTTCTGCAACCTGATCTTCACGAGCTGGTCGGTCGGGATTTTCGTCTCCGGGCTGGTGCTCCGTAACGGCCTCGGCGCCGAGAGCATCGTCTGGACGCTGATGTTCGCGCTGATGCCGCTCGCCTGCATCTATTATCCGGTGCACGTGCTGCCGCATTGGCTGCAATACGTGTCGTGGTCGCTGCCGCCGACCTATGTGTTCGAGGGCATGCGGGCGCTGCTGATCGACCACGTGTTTCGCGGCGACCTGATGCTCTCGGCGCTCGCCATTAACGCGGTACTGCTGGTGGCTTCATTTTCGGCATTTCTTGCCCTTTTGCAGAGCGCCAAGCGGCACGGCTCGCTGCTCGGGGGTGGCGAATAAGTCACTTTCCCGTGGATTTGCGGGAGGTTCGCTAGCCCAGCTTCGTAGATATCCCGATGTATGCATTGACGCATTATTACGCATTCGGCACTATGCTGCGTTGCAAAAGGGAATTTGGAAATGCCGATTGGTGAGTTCGGCGGCGCACCGCCGCTAGTGGCCGAAGGCAGTCCGGCGCTGACGACGCCGATGTACTGGATGTACGAAATGGCGCACGCCGCGCTCAATCCGGCGCGTGCGGTGACGGATGCGACCAAGATCCTGTTTCAGAATCCGCTGAATCCCTGGACCCACACCGAGCTCGGCAAGTCGATCGCCGCCGGCTGCGAATTGTTCGAGCGCACCACACGCCGCTATGGCAAGCCGGAATGGGGCCTCGACGACACCGAGCTCAACGGCATCCGTACCCCGCTCGAGATCCGCAGCGTCTGGGAAAAGCCGTTCTGCCGTCTGCTCTATTTCGACCGCAAGCTGACACGCCCGTTGCGCCATCCGCAGCCCCGCGTGCTGATCGTGGCGCCGATGTCGGGCCACTATGCGACGCTGCTACGCGGCACGGTCGAAGCTTTCCTGCCGACGCACGAGGTCTACATCACCGACTGGACCGACGCGCGGATGGTGCCGCTTGCCGAGGGCCGCTTCGATCTCGACGACTATATCGACTACGTGATCGAGATGCTCCATGTGCTCGGCGGCAACATGCATGTGGTCGCGGTGTGCCAACCTTCGGTGCCGGTGGTCGCTGCCGTCTCCATCATGGAAGCCGAGCGCGATCCCTTCGTGCCGGTTTCCATGACCTTGATGGGCGGACCGATCGACACCCGCCGCAATCCGACCGCGGTCAACAATCTCGCCGCCGAGCGCGGCATTGATTGGTTCCGCAGCCACGTCATCACCAAAGTTCCGTTCCCGCATCCCGGCGTCATGCGCGACGTCTATCCGGGCTTCCTGCAGCTCAACGGCTTCATCTCGATGAACCTTGACCGCCACATGGACGCCCACAAGCAACTGTTCAGCAATCTTGTGAAGGGCGACGGCGACCTGGTCGACAAGCATCGCGAATTCTATGACGAATATCTCGCGGTGATGGATCTGGCTGCCGAATATTACCTGCAGACGGTCGAAACCGTGTTCATCAGGCATGCGTTGCCGAAAGGCGAGATGACCCATCGCGGCAAGCCGGTCGATCCCTCGCAAATCACGCGCGTGGCGCTGATGACAGTCGAAGGCGAGAAGGATGACATCTCTGGTCTTGGCCAGACCGAGGCGACGCATGGACTATGCACATCGATTCCGGCCAATCGCCGTGTGCACTACGTGCAGAAGGGCGTCGGTCATTACGGTGTGTTCAACGGTTCGCGGTTCCGCTCGGAGATCGTGCCGCGAATCAACGATTTCATGATGTCGGCACAGGATCCGAAGGCGTCGCTGGCCGCGGCGGCCGAATAAGAGGCGTTTTTCGTGGATTGACCGCCGGTTGAGCGCGACTCGTTGGCGAATGGCAAAATCGGGCCTGAAACAGCCACCGATTCGGCGGCCCGGTAACCCCCGGTTTCGGCTCAGGAAAAGCGAGGTTAATGCCCATTAAAGGAATGAATATAACCTCAATCTTTCGAGCCGGCTGAGGCGCCGTTTTGAGGCAAAAAATTTGATGACCGGGCCCATTCTGTAGGGCCTTGGCGCCCCCAGACCCCTGTATATTGGGCAAATGATTTGTTTTTGCGCGGAACGATTTCCTTGGCGGCGGATGTGGCAGAATCCGGGCGAACTGCTCCTCCCCGGACTGACAGAAATGGCCACTCGCGCGCTCCTCTATCGGCGGCCCGCCGAACCTTCGACTCTTTTGGTCAAACACGGCTCGCAAATCTTTGCGATCAGGCTGCGCCGGCACCGGCGCGCGCGCCGCTACACCTTGCGCATTCATCCAACCGATCGCGAAGCGATCCTGACGATGCCGCCGCGCGGCACGATCATGGAAGCGAAGGATTTCGCGCAGCTTCACGGCGGCTGGATAGCCGCGCGCCTCGGACGGCTGCCGAAGGCCGCGCCGTTTCAGCCCGGCACGGTGCTGCCGTTGCGCGGCACGCCGCACCGGATCGTGCATCGCGCCGGCATCCGCGGCACGGTGTGGACCGAGACGCGCGACAGCGGCGACAAGATCCTTTGCGTCGCCGGCGGGTTCGAACATATCGACCGGCGGGTCCATGATTTCCTGAAGCGGGAAGCGCGGCGCGATCTGCACAAGGCCGCGCAGGTTTATGCGGAGGCGCTGGGGGTACGGGTCAAGCGGCTGTCGATCCGCGATCAATCCAGCCGTTGGGGTTCCTGCACCTCGGCCGGCTCGCTGTCGTTCTCCTGGCGACTGATCCTCGCACCGCCCTTCGTGCTCGACTATCTCGCTGCCCACGAGGTCGCGCATCTCGTCGAGATGAATCATTCGTCGCGGTTCTGGCGGGTGGTCGCCAGGGTTTGTCCGTCGGTCGAGCGCGCCAAGCGATGGCTCGATACCTACGGCAATGATTTGCACCGTTACGGCATCGAGGATTAGTCGCGGTCGTGTCCCGGACGCGGTGCTCTATCGCCCGAACAGCCGATCCATCAGCCAGCCGTCCAATCCGCCCGCCGCTCCGGAGCGCACGGCGGCGCGTGTCGGCGCGGGTCTTGCGCCGCCACTTGTCGGTACGCCGATTTGCGAGGCGATCTGCGCCAGGCTGGAGACCGGGCCCAATTGCGAATTCGGCAAGGCGGCTGCCGCTACGCCCTGATGCGCCGCGCGCATGAAGCGGGTCCAGACTTCCACCGGCAAGCCGCCGCCAGTCGCCTTCTTGGTCGGCGAGTTGTCGTCATTGCCGAGCCAGACGCCGGTGACGAGGTTGGCGGTGTAGCCGATGAACCAGGCGTCGCGAAAATCCTGGCTGGTGCCGGTCTTGCCGGCGGCCATCCAACCCGGAATCTCCGCTTTCCGCGCGGTGCCCGAGATCAGCGTCTCTTCCATCATCCGGTCCATCATCGCGACATTGCGCGGCTCGATCACCTGAGAGGGCTGGTCGGGCTGCCGTGCATACAAAAGCTTGCCGTCCAGGGTCTTGATTCGGGTCACGACATGGGGCGAGGCGGCAAAGCCGCCATTGGCGAAGGCCGCGTAGGCGCCGACCAACTCGATCATCGAGACTTCCGAGGTGCCGAGCGCAATCGAGGCGTTGGGCTCGAGTTTTGAGGAGATGCCGAGCCGGTGCGCGGTCCGCACCACGTTCTTCGGCCCGACCTCGAGCCCGACCCGCACCGCGACCGTGTTGAGCGACATCGCGAGCGCCTGCGTCAGCGTTACCGGGCCGAAATATTCGCGGCTGTAGTTCTCGGGCTTCCAGCCTTTGACGTCGAGCGGCGCGTCCTGCCGGACCGTCTCCGGCGTCAGCCCGGATTCGATGGCGGTCAGATAGACGAACGGCTTGAACGCCGAGCCCGGCTGCCGCTTGGCGGTGACCGCGCGGTTATACTGGCTCTCGGCATAATTTCGGCCGCCGACCATGGCGCGCACCGCGCCATCCGCGCTCATTGCCACCAGCGCGCCCTGGGTGACGCTGAATTTCACGCTCTTGGCCGCCAGCTCGTCGATCACGGCCGCCTCGGCCACGGCCTGCAGCTTCGGATCGATGGTGGTTTCGACCACGATGCTCTCTTCGATCTGGCCGACCAGGTCGTCGAGCACTTCGCCGATCCAGTCGGCGACGTAGTTGACGGTGCCGGCGCCGGCCGGCTTCACCGAGACCGGGGGGTGGGCGATCGAGGCCTGCGCCTGGGCGTCGCTGATGAACTTGGCGTCGGCCATCGCCGCGAGCACGATCTGGGCGCGTTTCTCGGCGCCTTCCGGATTGCGGTTCGGCGCCAGCCGCGACGGCGATTTGACGAGGCCCGCGAGCATCGCGGCTTCAGCCAGCGTGACGTTCCTGGCCGGCTTGCCGAAATAGCGTTGCGCCGCGGCCTCCACCCCATAGGCGCCGGAGCCGAAGTAGACGCGGTTGAGATAAAGTTCGAGGATCTCGTTCTTGGAATATTTGCGCTCCAGCCAGAGCGCGAGCTCGGCTTCCTGCAATTTGCGCAGCAAGGTGCGCTCCTGCGTCAAAAAGATGTTTTTGGCGAGCTGCTGGGTCAGCGTGGAACCGCCCTGCGAGACGCCGCGATGCAGGACGTTCGCCACCGCCGCGCGCAAGATGCCGAACGGGTCGACGCCATAATGCGAATAGAACCGGCGGTCCTCGATCGCGATGAAGGCTTTCGGCAGATAGGACGGCAGGTCCTTCAGCGTGACATTGGCGCCGGCCATTTCGCCGCGCTGGGCCAGCACGCTGCCGTCGACGCCGACAATCTCGATGGTCGGCGGGCGCTTGGGGATTTCGAGCGACTGGACCGGGGGCAGATGTGCGCCGGCCCATATCGCCGCGCCGACCAGCGCAATCGCCACCCACAGGCCGAGCACGGCGCCCCAATAGAACAGGCGGGAGAGCGTGATGCCGGAGTCTGATTTCGAGCGGCGCTTGCCGTCGCTGCGGGGTGGGCGCGCCTTCCGCTCGGGCGGCGGCTCGTCGTCGTCTTCCTCGTCCGCCTTGCGTTTGGGCGATGATTTCTTCGGCTTCTCGTCCTCGCCGTAGGGGACGCGGTCCTGCGGGGAAAGCCGCAAGGCCGCCAGCGAGGCGCCGACGCCAAATAGCGGCTCCTTGCGTCCACCGCTCTTTTTCCGTCCCCACGCCATACGCAAAACGCCCGTGATCGTGCCCCCTGGCACGCTAGCGCCCGGGATTTAAGGGCCAGTTACCGAAAAGTTAATGCGGGATTAGGAGCTGCGGCGGCGGCGCGTGTTAATGGATGGCCTGACACCGGCGCAAAGGAGGGCCGCATGGGCCATATCGATCCGACCAAGGAAGTGTTCGCGCAATTTCGTAACCACGATCGCCCGGGCCCGATTCATATGCTGAACCTGGTCCGGCTCAGGGCGCAGGCCGCCTATCCCGACGGCCGCAAGGCAACCGGCGCGGAAGCCTATGCAGCCTATGGAAGGGAAAGCGGCCCGGTGTTCGAACGGCTGGGCGGCCGCATCGTCTGGCAGGGCAAGTTCGAATTGATGCTGATTGGGCCGCAGGAGGAGCGCTGGGATCACTGCTTCATCGCCGAATATCCTGATGTTGCCGCATTCGCGGAGATGATCCGCGATCCGGTTTATCGGGAGGCAGTAAAGCATCGGCAGGCGGCGGTGGAAGATTCCCGGCTGATCCGGCATGCCGTCCTTCCGGTCGGCAAGACCTTTGGGGAGATTCCCGCTTAGTCCGAGGATGAGAATTCTGCGTAGGCGTCATGGCCGGGCTTGACCCGGCCATCCACGTCTTTCTTACTTCCTTCGTGCAAAGACGTGGATGCCCGGGACAAGCCCGGGCATGACGCCTCTCTGGCCAATAAACGGGGAGGAGCTATCCAGCCGCACCCGTGTCTTCGATGATCGGGCCGAACAGCTCCCAGCGCTCGCCGTTGAACTTCATCATCTGAAGCTGCTTGTTGACCCGATAATCGGTCGGCGAGGTGTTGCCGACGATGCCGGGCAGCGCCAGATCGATCACGACATTCTTCAGCGAAGTCGCCTGCTTCATGACGTTCTCTCGCGTCAGGTCGTCGCCGCACTGCTTGAGCACCTGAACCAGCATCTGCGAGGTCGAATAGCCGTAGGTGTTGAAGCTCGAGTTCTTGTCGCCTTCCGGATAGTACTTCGCCATGAAGTCGAAAAACTTCTTCATGCCGGCGTCGTCCTTCCAGGTCGGATCGCCCGGATCCTTGCCGTAGGTGACGCTGATCACGCCCTTGGAAGCTTCCAGCCCCGCCGGCTGCATGGTCGCGCCGACCGAGGTGGCGTTGATGTCGAGGATGTGCACCGGGTGCCAATCCAATTCGAAGTTCTTCTTGATCGCCTGCGCCGCGAATTTCGGCGTCGAGGCCGAGAAGAACAGGTCGGTGCCGGCGGCTTTCAGCTTGAGGATCTGCGAGTCGATGGTGGGATCGGAAACCTCGTAGGAGGCTTCCGCCACGATCATGGTCGCGGCCTTGTCGCCGAGGCCGGCCTTGATGCCGTTCAGGTAATCCTTACCCAGATCGTCGTTCTGATAGAGGATGCCGACCTTGGCGTTCGGATAGCTCTTCAGGATGTACTGGCCGTAGATGCGGCCCTCGACGAAGTAGTTCGGGTTGAATCCCATCGTCCAGGGAAAATTCTTCGGGTCGGTGAATTTGGACGCGCCGGTCGCGGCGAACAGTTGCGGCACCTTCTTGCCGTTGAGGTATTTCTGCACGGCGGCATTCGACGGCGTGCCGATGATCTGGAAGGTCAAGAGCACTTCGTCGCTCTCGACCAGCTTGCGCACCTGCTCGACCGCCTTCGGCGGGCTGTAGGCGTCGTCGTACTGGATCAGGTTGATCTTGCGCCCGTTGATGCCGCCCTGCTCGTTGATCATCCTGAAATAGGCGGCCTGCGCCTTGCCGATGGTGGCGTAGGCGGAGGCAGGCCCCGAGAACGGCACGGTCTGGCCGATCTTGATCTCGGTATCGGTAGCCCCGGTGTCATATTTCTTTTGCGCATAGGCCGATGACGCGGTCAGCGCGATGGCCAGCGCCGCTCCGGTGGCCAGACGAAAAAATACGTTCCTCATGTCGTGCGTTCCTCGTGCCTTTTGCAGGATTTCTTTTTTGCAAGATGGTGCCGATGGTCTCGGACCGAAATTCCCCTTAAGCCGAGGAGCCGCAGCCATCGTTGAAGGGATTGTGGCGGAAGCCATGCCGCAATGCAAGACGACGGCGTCGGATAGGGTGAACGACCTTAGGCTAAGGCGAGCAAAATCAATGCGATCGCGGCCGGCAGCGCCTGCACGAACAGGATCCGCCGGCTGACGGTAATCGCGCCATAGACGCCTGCGACGATCACGCAGCCGAGGAAAAATACCTTGATCTGGAACGCGAAGGCGGGCGTGCCCTGAACCAGTCCCCAGATCAGGCCGGCGGCGAGGAAGCCGTTATAGAGCCCCTGGTTGGCCGCGAGCACCGCCGAGTCGGAGGCCTTCTCCAGCGTCTGGTGAAACGTCTTCAGGCCGAGCGGTCCAGAGAAACATCTCCAGAATGAGAAAATAGAGGTGCAGCGCGGCAACCAGCACCACCAGGAGATTGGCGATCACGATCATGGCGAAGCTCCCCAGCTTTCGGGTGGACGCTAGCACGCTTCAGCGCGAAAAGGACCAAGCTTGCGTTGACGCATGAAATGATGATGTCCGAAAACCGCGAGACGAGGTTGCGCCGATGACCGATGATGCCGCCATGAAGATCGCCAGCAAGACCTACGGGACCGTCGGCGCCGAAAGGCAGAAGCAGATGAGCGGCCTGGAATTTGTCCAGGGCCTCGTCGATGGAACGTTGCCCCTCAACACGATCGCCGAGACCTTGGGTTATGATGTCACCGAGGCGGCGAACGGGCGCGTCGTCGTTACTGCAAAACCCAGCGGTATCCATCTCAATCCGGCCGGCACTGTGCACGGCGGTCTCGCCGCCACGCTGCTCGATAGCTGCATGGGACTGGCCGTGCAGTCGACGCTGGAGAAGGGCGTCGGCCAGACGACGCTCGAGTTCAAGATTTCGCTGCTGCGACCGATCACCCCCGAGACGGGCGAGATCAAGGCGGAGGGCATTGTGTTGACCCGGGGCCGTCGGGTCGGTACCGCCGAAGGCCGGATCACAGATGGCGGGGGACGTTTGCTCGCTCACGGCACCACCACGTGCCTGATCTTTGAGAGGTGAGCGCTCACTCCTCATTCTGGTTAGGATGACCATGTCCGAAAACCGCGAGACGCGCTTGCTGCAAGGGAGCATGAATCCGGCGATGGATATGGACCGCATTGCCTGTTACCGCGCGATCTCGACCCGCGACGCCCGCTTCGACGGACGGCTGTTCGTGGGCGTGAAAACCACCGGCATCTATTGCCGGCCGATATGCCCGGCGCGCACGCCGAAATTCGAGAACGTGATGTTCTATGCTTCCGCGGCCGCGGCGCAGGAAGCGGGCTTCCGTCCATGCCTGCGCTGCCGGCCGGAAACCTCGCCGGAGCTCGCATTCTGGCGCGGCACCTCCAACACCGTGTCTCGCGCGCTCGCATTGATCGAAGCCGGCGGCCTCGACGCCGACGACGTCGAAGGGCTTGCCAACCGGCTCGGCGTCGGCGCCCGGCAATTGCGTCGGCTGTTTCATCAGCATGTCGGGGCCTCGCCGGTTACGGTGGCGCAGACGCGGCGAGTCCTGCTCGCCAAGCAATTGATCCACGAGACGTCGCTGCCGATGGCCGAGGTCGCGCTTGCCGCCGGCTTCAACAGCGTCCGCCGCTTCAATGAAACCTTTCGGGAGCTGTTCGGGCGTCCGCCGGCGACGCTGCGTCGTGCCCATGACAAGGCCAAACGCGAGACCGGCGCATTGTCGGTCCGTCTTGCCTATCGGCCGCCTTATGACTGGGATGCGATGCTGTCATTTCTCACCCACCGCGCCATTCCCGGCGTCGAGCTGGTCTCAGGGAACAGCTATAAGCGCAGCATCAGCTTTGGCGAAAACAGCGGAGTGGTCGCGGTCACGCCGGCGGATGGCAGCCGCGTCGATGTCTCGATCCGGTTTCCCGACATGGCGGCGCTGCCGCAGATCATCGCACGGGTGCGGCGGGTGTTTGATCTTGCCGCCGATCCCGACACCATCGGCGCGCATCTCGCGCTCGATCCGATGTTTGCTCCGCTGGTCGCGGCGCGGCCGGGTCTGCGTGTGCCGGGCGCGTGGGACGGCTTTGAACTGGCGGTGCGCGCGATCTTCGGCCAGCAAATCACGGTGCCTGCCGCGACCAAGCTGCTCGGCAGGCTGGTGCAGCAACACGGCGCGCCGCTGCCGTCGGCGATCAGAGACGGCGAGGGCCTCAGCCATCTCTTCCCGTCGCCGGGGGGTATCGCCGGCGTCAGTCTCGCACCGCTGGGCATGCCGGGGGCGCGGGCGGTGGCGGTGACGTCGCTCGCGCAAGCGATCGCGGCCGATCCCGCGATGTTCAGCCGCGGCGCCAGTCTCGATCAGGCCATCGCGAAATTGCGGTCGCTGCCGGGAATTGGCGAATGGACCGCGCAATACATCGCCATGCGGGAACTGCGCGAGCCCGATGCCTTCCCCGCCGCCGACGCCGGTCTGCTGCGTGCGATGGCCGCGGTCGATGGCCGGCGCCTGTCGCCTGCCGAATTGTTGTCGCGCGCGGAACGCTGGCGGCCATGGCGCGCTTACGCGGCGCTGCATCTGTGGGCGGCGGGCGTGCCGCAGAAAGCTCGATCTGGAAGAATTCATGAGCGCGAAGCCGCCTGAAACATTCCTGCTCGATCGGCTGAAAACGCCGATCGGCCCGGCGCTGCTGGTCACCGGCGCCGACGGCACCTTGCGTGCGTTCGATTGGGAGGATCACGCGGTGCGCGTGATGCAGTTGCTGCGGCTGCAATATGGCGCGGTAGTCTTGCGGGATGCGCGTGCCCCCGAAGCGATCAGGACAGCGCTATCGGGATATTTCGAAGGCGATCTGGCTTCGCTGAACAGCATCGAATGGCGGGTGGCCGGCACGCCGTTCCAGCGCAAGGTCTGGACCGCGCTGCCGAACATCCCGCCCGGCACGACCATGACCTACGGCGCATTGGCGGTTCAGCTCGGCATGCCGAAAGCGGTGCGGGCGCTGGGCCGCGCCAATGGCTCGAACCCGCTTAGCGTCGTCGTGCCCTGTCATCGCCTGATCGGCGCCGACGGTTCGCTGGTCAAATATGGCAGCGGGCTTGCGCGCAAGCGCTGGCTGCTCGCGCACGAAGGCGTGGATTTGACCCGCGCGAAATCCTGAGAATTGTCAGGTCCGTTAATCGCCAGACGCGATCCCGCCGTCCCGCTAGCGTCTCCATCACAACTACATGGAGACGAAAAATGACTGGCGATGAAGTTCAGGATTTCGTGACGCGCTTTGCAGCGGCCTGGGCGGCACGGGACGGCAACGCGTTTCTCGATCTCTGGCATCCCGACGGCATGCTGCACACCCCGTTGGTGAACAGGCCGGTCGCGGGAAGCGAGCTCCCGCGCCTGTTGGAGGTGCAAACCGCAGCGGCGCCGGATTTCGTCTGGCAACTGCTCGATTGGACCTGGCGCGGCGACGTGGTGATCATCGAATGGCAGACCACGCGCAACGTCAACGGGGTCAGGTTCGAATGGCGCGGCGTCGACAAATTCCGCATCAGGGCCGGCAGGATTGTGGAGGAGCGGGTCTACAGCGATACCGCGCCGCTGCGCGCGTTCCGTTCCGGCGAGAGCCTGGAGCCGATCACCACGCTCTGAGGGGACGACCGCCCCTAAGCCGACACGGCATCGGCGATCTGAAATCGTAGTAAACCTCGATCGTCGCCGGCATGACTTCTCCGCTCAATAGCGCGTGGGCAAGGCAGTCACGCCGCCGGCTGCTCGGCCGCCTCGTCGTTGGCGAGCAGATGGACCAGCGCGCTCTTGATGGCGGCCTGCCGGGTCGGCGCGTTGATCTGCGCGCCCAACAGATCGGTGACATAGAACACGTCGCGAGCGCGCTCGCCGAAGGTCGCGACATGGGCGGAAGCGATATTGAGGTTGAGCTTCGAGATCGCCGTGGTGAGCTGATAGAGCAGGCCCGGCCGGTCGAGGCCCGAAACCTCGATCACGGTGTAGAGTTCCGACCATTGGTTGTTGATGATCACCTCGGGCTCGACCACGAACGGGCGTACCTTGCCGCGGACGAAGGTGCGCCGGGCCATCGCCTCGGGCAGGCGCAGCTTGCCTTCCAGCACGTCCTCGATCATTTCGCCGATCCGCGTCGCGCGCCGGCCCTCATCCTCGTCGCGGTCGTACTCCCGGGAGATCGCGACGGTATCGATCGCGCGCCCGTCGGTGGTGGTGTAGATCTGCGCGTCGACGATGTTGGCGCCGGCCGAGGCACAGGCGCCCGCGATGATCGACAACAGCCAGGGATGGTCCGTCGCCAGGATCGTCAGCTCGGTGACGCCGCGCGTCTCGTCGAAGCCGACATTGATCGCGAGCTTGTGGCCGGCCTGCTCGCTGGAGCGGATAAAGCGTGCCTGGCGAATCTTGCGCGGCAGCTCGACCTTGAGCCAGTAGGCCGGATAGTGCCGCCCGATATAGGCGTTGAGCTCGGCTTCCGGCCAATCCGTGAAGGCGTTGCGGAATTCCGCCTGCGCCGCGGCGATGCGCTTGACGCGGTTGACCTCCGAGAAGCCGCCGGTCAGGACCGGTTCGGTCTCGTAATAGAGCGTGCGCAGGAGTTGCGCCTTCCAGCCGTTCCACACCCCGGGTCCGACCCCGCGGATGTCCGCGGTGGTCAGGATCGTGAGCAGCTTCATCTGCTCGACCGATTGCACCACGCTGGCGAAGTTCTCGATGGTCTTGCGGTCGGACAGATCGCGCGATTGCGCGACGCGCGACATGGTCAGATGCTCTTCGATCAGCCAGGCGACCAGCTCGGTGTCGGCGGCGGAGAAGCCGAGCCGCGGGCACAGCCGCCGCGCTACCTTGGCACCCGCGATCGAGTGGTCCTCGAGGCGGCCCTTGGCGACGTCGTGCAGCAGCGTGGTGATGTAGATCACCGCCCGGTGCTCGGGACGTATCTTGCGCATCAGGTCGCTGGCGACGATGAACTCGTCGTTGCCGCCGCGTTCGATCTCCTGCAGGAAGCCGACGCAGCGCAGCAGGTGCTCATCCACCGTGTAGTGATGATACATGTTGAACTGCATCATCGACACGATGCGGCCGAAGGCACGGATGAAATGGCCGAGCACGCCGGTCTCGTTCATCCGCCGCAGCACGGTTTCGGCGTCGTTCGAGGTCAAAATCTCCATGAACAGCCGGTTGGCTTCCGGGTTGTCGCGCAGCTCGCTGTTGATCAGCTTCAGCGAGCGCGTCACCGTGCGCATCGCATCCGGGTGGAAGGCCAGGTTGTTCTTCTGCGCCAGCCGGAAGATGCGGATCAGGTTGACCGGATCGTGCTTGAACACGTCGGGGGCGGCGAGGTTGATGCGGTTGTTGTCGACGATGAAATCGTCGCTGTCGGGCACCCGCCGCCGCGCTCCGCTCGGCCGCAACCGCGCCATCATGCGGCTCAGGACCGGGATGGGCTTGGCCTGCTGGTCCTCCAGCTTGGCGCACAGGATCGCGGTCAGGTCGCCGACATCCTTGGCGACCAGGAAGTAGTGCTTCATGAAACGCTCGACGTCCTGCATGCCGGGATGAGAGGTGTAGCCGAGCCGGATCGCGATCTCGCGCTGCAGGTCGAACGACAGCCGCTCCTCGGCGCGGCCGGTGACGAAATGGATGTTGCAGCGGACCGACCACAGGAAATCGGCGCAGCGCCGGAAGGTGCGGTATTCCTGGGCGTCGAATACGCCGCGTTCCATGAGCTCATCGGTCTCGCGCACGCGGTAGACATATTTGGCGATCCAGAAGAGCGTGTGCAGATCGCGCAAGCCGCCCTTGCCGTCCTTGACATTGGGCTCGACCAGATAGCGCGATTGCCCGGCGCGGCGATGGCGTTCCTCGCGTTCGGCAAGTTTCGCGGTGACGAATTCCGCAGTCGTCCCCTGCACCACCTCGCTGTCGAACCGTTCGACCAGTTCGTCATAGAGCGGCCGGTCGCCGGTCAGGAACCGCGTCTCCAGGATCGCGGTGCGGATCGTCATGTCGCCGCGCGCCTGCCGGATCGATTCGTCGACCGAACGCGTGGCGTGGCCGACCTTCAAGCCCATGTCCCACAGGCAATAGAGGATGGCTTCGGCAACCTGCTCGCCCCAAGCGGTCTGCTTGTAGGGCAGGATGAACAACAGATCGATGTCGGATTCCGGCGCCATCAGGCCTCGCCCGTAGCCGCCGGTGGCGACGACGGCCATGCGCTCGGCGCCGGCGGGAATCGGCGAGCGGTAGAGATGCCGGGTCGCCGCCGAGAACAGGATGCGGATGATTTCGTCCTGCACGAAGCACAGCTGCTCGGCGCAGCGCCGTCCGTGACGATCCTTCAGGAGCACGGCCTGCGCGGTGGCGCGCGCCGCGAGCAGCTCGCCCTTGAGGAACTGCGCTACCGCGGCGCGGAACACATCCTCACGGCCGCTGTGTTTTTCGGCAATCGCGTCGATGGCCGCCGTGATCCGCGCGGTATCGAACCGCGGATCGGCTTCGTGCTTGGGTTGTGTCACCACGCTGTCCATTGCTTTATCGGATACCGGACCCCGCCTGCGCTGTCACGGGAGATTGTGAGCCAACAACGCAAGCTTGCTGGATTCCGCGCGCTTTGGGCAAAGCTATTCTCACGGCATGCTGTTACACGGACATATTTTTTCATTGACGTGTTCATATAACTCATTGAAATAACACGAAATTTCAAAGAGGGGGACGACATGCTGCTTTTTTCACGGCGCGCGGCCGCGGCCGTGGTTGCGGCCTCGATGCTGCTTCCCGGTGCGGCCTTCGCCGCCGATGCGCTCAGGGAGATCCGCATCGATTGGGCGACCTACAATCCGGTGTCGATGGTCCTGAAACAGAAGGGCCTATTGGAGAAAGAGTTCGCCAAGGACGGCGTCACCATCGTGTGGGTGCAGTCGGCCGGTTCCAACAAGGCGCTCGAGTTCCTCAATGCCGGCTCCATCGATTTTGGCTCGACCGCCGGGTCGGCGGCGCTGGTCGCGAAGATCAACGGCAATCCGATCAAATCGATCTATGTCTATTCCCGGCCCGAATGGACCGCGCTGGTCACCACCAAGGATTCCAAGATCGCAACCGTCGCCGATCTGAAGGGCAAGCGCGTGGCGGTAACGCGCGGCACCGATCCGCACATCTTCCTGGTTCGCGCGCTGCTCGCCGCCGGTCTCTCCGAGAAGGACATCACCCCTGTCCTCCTGCAGCACGCCGATGGCAAGACCGCGCTGATCCGCGGCGACGTCGACGCCTGGGCGGGACAAGATCCGATGATGGCGCAGGCCGAACTCGAGGACGGCGCGCGGCTGTTCTTCCGCAAGGCGGACGCCAACACCTGGGGCATCCTCAATGTGCGCGAGCAGTTCCTGAAGGATTATCCCGATATCGTCCGCCGGGTGCTCGCCACTTACGAGGAGGCGCGGAAATATTCGCTCGCCAACTACGACGAGCTGAAGAAGACATTCATCGCTGTGACAAAGCTGCCCGATGCGGTGGTCGACAAGCAGCTCAAGGAGCGCACTGAACTCACCCATAGCCGGATCGGCGCGCCGCAGCGCGAGTCGATCCTGGCCGCCGGCCTTGCGCTGCAGCAGGCCGGCGTGATCGACGCCAAGGTCGACGTCAAGGCCGCACTGGATACGCTGATCGACGATGAGGTTCCGCTGCCGACCAATTGAACCTTACCCTTGCAGGGTGACAGCCGGCTTGCAATCGCCCGCGAGAAGCGTTTCAGCTAATGGCCATGACGGTCGAACTGCCGGCGCTTGAACAAACCGAGGGGATCGCGCGTAGCGCCTGGTCTGTGCGCCTACGCCGCTATGCGGGCCCGGCGCTGGGACTGCTGCTGCCGCTCGGTGTCGCGCTGGTCTGGGAGATCGTGGTCTGGCTCGGCTTCTCCAGCGGACGGCTGGTGCCGCCGCCGTCCAAGGTGCTCGCGACCATCGTTGAACTTGCCAGAAGCGGTGAGCTGATCCGCCACATCCTGGCGACGTTGACGCGCGTCGCCATGGGCTTCGGGCTCGGCGTGATCGCTGGTACCGTGCTTGGGGCGATCTCCGGCTATTGGGCTCTGGCGCGCCGATTGCTCGATCCGACCGTGCAGGCGCTGCGCGCGATCCCCTCGATAGCCTGGGTGCCGCTGTTCATTCTCTGGCTCGGCATTTTCGAGACTTCCAAGGTCGCATTGATCGCGGTCGGGGTTTTCTTCCCGGTCTATCTCGGCGTGTTGGGGGCGATCCTCTCGGTCGATCGCAAGATCGTCGAGGTCGGACGCATCTTTCGTCTCTCGGGACCTGCGATGATCCGGCGCATCTTGTTGCCCGCGGTGCTGCCGGCCTATGTCGTGTCGCTGCGGGTGGGGCTTGGCCTGGGCTGGATGTTCGTGGTGGCCGCGGAGTTCATGGGCGCCTCTGAAGGGCTCGGCTATCTTCTGATCGACGGCCAGCAGCTCGGCAAGCCCGCGCAGATCCTTGCCGCCATCGTGATCTTCGCCATTTTAGGCAAGAGCACCGACTGGCTGATCGAGATCACGACGGCGCCCCTGCTGCGCTGGCAGGATGCGTTCGGCCGCCAAGGCGGGGTGGCCTGATGCTCGCGCTCAACGCAATTGGAAAAACCTATCCCAATGGCGTGCAGGCGCTGGAGCGCTTCACCGCCGAGATCAGGCTCGGCGAAATCGTTGCCATCATCGGCGGCTCCGGCTGCGGAAAATCGACGCTGCTGCGCGCCATCGCCGGGCTCGATCGCGCCACCGCCGGCACGGTGACGCTGGACGACGTCGCAATCTCGGCACCCCATGCCAAGATCGGCATCATCTTCCAGGAGCCGCGGCTGCTCCCGTGGCTGAGCGTCGCCGACAATATCGCCTTCGGTCTTTCCGATCCGCCCGCGGGTGCGAGGCGCGAAAGGGTCGCACGGGCCTTGACGCGCGTCGGTCTCGCGGACAAGGCCGATGCCTGGCCGCGCGAGCTGTCGGGCGGACAGGCGCAACGGGTCGCGATCGCGCGTGCGCTGGTGCCGCAACCGGAAGTGCTGCTGCTCGACGAGCCGTTTTCCGCGCTGGACGCCTTCACGCGGCGCGACCTGCAGGACCATCTGCTTGACCTCTGGGCCGACATGCGGCCGACCGTTGCTCTGGTGACGCATGACGTCGACGAAGCCGTGGTGCTGGCCGATCGCGTGCTGGTGATGCGGCCGCGGCCGGGCCGGCTGTTCGACGAGATCAACATCAATCTGGGTCGGCCGCGCGCCCGCAATTCGCCGCTGTTTGATGATTTCACGCGGCGGGTGATGACCGCGCTCGATCGCTCGCTCGACCGCGACGTGCTCGATCGGGATACGAAATCGACCGCCGGGCAAGCGATGTGGTGGTGACATCGGCCGGGCTTCCGGATTACAACCGAGGTCGAAAGATATCCGGGAGAAAAACCACCATGGACGCTGCCGAACTCCGCGCAATGCAGGCCCCGATCAAGGATCGCTACAAATCCGATCCGGCGGCGGCCGTGATCACGCTCAAAGCCAAGGGCTCGATCGCGAGCGATGGCCTCACGTGCAAGGTCGAGACCGGCCGCGCGCTGGCGGTGGCCGGGCTGCATCCGGCAACCGGAGGGTCGGGGCTCGAATTGTGCTCGGGCGACATGCTGCTGGAGGCGCTGGTCGCCTGTGCCGGCGTGACCTTGAAATCGGTCGCGACCGCGACCGATGTGCCGCTGAAGGAGGGCAACGTCATTGCCGAGGGCGATCTCGATTTCCGCGGCACGCTCGGCGTCGACAAGGAGGCGCCGGTCGGCTTCGCCGAAATCCGGCTGCGCTTCGAGGTCGAGACCAATGCGCCGCAGGACAAGCTCGACCTGCTGTTGAAACTCACCGAGCGCTATTGCGTGGTCTATCAGACCATCAAGAACGGCCCGAAGATTTCGGTGTCGATGAAACGGGTGTGATTCTTTCACCCTCCCCTGCAGGGGGAGGGTCGATCGCGAATGAAATGAGCGATCGGGGTGGGGTCGTGT
>Ga0307479_10001505_pt1 | contig 21256 bp, 16 predicted proteins | sample atmos_gasesECM4C_FD_203743 | JGI IMG/M metagenome (GOLD analysis project Ga0307479, IMG submission 203743) | Hardwood forest soil microbial communities from Morgan-Monroe State Forest, Indiana, United States - atmos_gasesECM4C_515 | ecosystem: Environmental > Terrestrial > Soil > Temperate...
CATGTGGACCACCCCACCGCCCGTTATCTGCAATTGGAGTTTACACCGGCTCTTCTTCTGTGTGTCATCCCGACCGGAGCGGCCGGCTTTTTTCTCCGCTCGCGAGCGCGAGCGGCGGCCGCCTAGTGGAGGGATCTGCTTTTTCCTTCACTTGCAGCAACGCCTGGAGAGAATCTAAGCGGACCCGACTGCCTTGCCTTTGACGAATTTGATATCGGCAGCGAGGCCGAAGGCTTCCAGCACGCTGGTCTGCACTCGCTTTGACAGGGCGTTGATCTCGTCGACACCGAAGTCCTGGGGGCCGACGAAATACCTCAGTTGCTTCTCTCCCGCAGGAGTCTCGATAATCCGCAGAACGGCGTCCGCGACGTCCTGAGCATTGCCGGCCGTGGAGGAAAGTGCCGCGTTGACCTTCGCCGGGATCTCCTTGACCGCGCCATACGTATTGGTGCGGGCCTCGTCGGCAGCCTTCACTGTATTGCCGAAGACAGGAGTCTCATATTGGCCGGGTTGGACAATCACGGATTCAATTCCCTGCGCGGCAAGTTCGTAGCTATACGCCTCGGCCAGCGCCTCGAGTGCAAATTTGCTGGCGCAATAGAAACCCCCGGAAGGAATAACCACGCGGCCGGCGGCGCTGCTGAGGTGGATGAGCACGCCGCTGCGTTGCCGCCGCATGTGCGGAAGCACGGCGCGATTTACGCGAACCGGGCCAAGAAAATTCGTGTCCATCAGGCGCTGCGCTTGTTCGGTGGTGACAGCTTCCTCCAGCCCCGAGAGGTAGTAGCCGGCGTTGTTGATGGCCACGTCGATGCGGCCGGCCTTGGCGACGGCGGCATCCACAGCCCGCCCGACCGAGGCGTCGTCGGTCACATCCAGTTCAAGGACGTGGATGGGCAGTGAATCCTTTTGCGCGAGAGCGCGGATTTCGGAGGCATTCTTGGCATTGCGGCCTCCGGGGTCACGCATCGTCGCGAAAACGGTGTGCCCTTTACGAGCCAGCGTTTCGGTGAACAGTCTGCCAAAGCCGGTGCTGGAACCGGTGATGAGAACCACTTGCTTGGAAGTCATGATTATCCCTCCTTATGGTGTTGCCTGAAACTGGTTTGATGCCGGAAGCAAAGCAGTTGGTTACGAGGATCGTCGGGTGCCCCAGGTGCCGGTGCAGTTTACCCCGCCTGCCCCGCCCGCCCCGGACCTCTCGGGGATCCGGTCGGGGAGCCCGGCTCTTCTTCTGTCTGTCATCCCGACCGGAGCGGCCGGTTTTTTTCCTCCGCTCGCGAACGCGAGCGCCGGCCACGTAGTGGAGGGATCTGCTTTTTCCTTCGCCTGCACGGCGCGGTTCTGCGCCCCTCGCCCTCGCCCTTCTTTTGTCATGGCGAAAGAAAGAGTCTCCCACGTTTCGTTGGAGTGACTCATCCTACCCCCCTCCCCCCATGAAATGCGCACCCCGTAGATTCTTTCGGGGCAAGCGTGTGGCAAGTAAAGGGCTTGTTGCGCAAAAGAGCGCAATTTGTGCGCTCGCGAAGCGCACTCTCGGGAAAAGAACGGAAAATAAAATGGTAGGAGGGGTACACCCCCCCTGAAAATGGATCGTTGTCAAACGAAAGGAGTTGCGGGAGGAGCATTTTGTAAGTGGTTGAAGAGAAATGGGATGGACGACAGGAAAATAGAGGAGATTGGAAAAGAGGGCAGGGGAGTAAAGAGTTCCCTTCGCCCAAACCGCTCTGGGTGAACCAAAATGGGAAGAGTTGGTATACACCCCCCGTATTTTCGTATGAGTGGCAAGGAAAGGACTTACAGGACGTTGAGTCTGTATGAGAAGGGGAGCAGGTCGGGTTGGAGCTTGGCAAACACGGAGGAGGATAGCAGAAAAGTACCGAGCGTGTCAATTACTTTATTGGTACCGTTCGAATGATCTGTGGAAAATTGTCCGAAAGGAACAGCAGGCAAAACAGAATCAACACCTGCAGGCGTGAAACCGCAAGTGTGTGGCACGCAAAACCATTCCGCGCTAAGCCCGCCCCACCCGCCTCATCGGGGTGCAGTTACGTCGGAGCTCCCGGCAGGAGTCCCCGCAACATCTTCCGGGGCAGGCGGGACCCTTCCTTCGTTCAGGGCGAACGGGCGCCGGTCCGACCCCCTAAGTCGGGGTAGGGGGTGCTGGAGCTCCACGACTCACTCCCACCAAACGTGGCAGACTCTTTCAAGTCGGAGACTGCGTCACCGTTGCCGTGCCACCGGCCCGCTGCAACACGCTTCCCACGGCGCTGCCTTCCTTGCGGACGTAGCCCATGCCAAGAGTGCGCGGAGGGTCCGGGATCCTCGCCGCACGCGTCACGTACCCCACTTCGTTGCCGCCCATCGTCAACGGCGTCCCTGCCTGCGGCACAGCGTCGCCGGAGAAAACCAGTTCGACGCGCTGCCGGTTCACCTGCCCGCGCGAGCGCACACGCTCGACAATTTCCTGCCCTGTGTAGCAGCCCTTCGTGTAGCTGATGTGGCTGTCTTGCAATCCCGCCTCATGCGGAATTTGCTTCTCGCCGAAGTCATAGCCAAACCACGGCACGCCCTGCGCCAGCCGCAGCGCACTCAGCGCCGTATAGCCCATCGGCCCGCCGTCATGCCAGCGAGCCGCATCCGAAAGTATCTGCCAAAGCTCCGCCAGCTTCTCACGTTCCACAACAAACTCGGCGCCCGGAATTTTTCCAGGCGAACGCTTCACGATGAGGCAGGGAATCGAACCGACAGCGCCACGGTGAGAGGAAAGCTCCTCATATTTCGTGACGTCTGGGCCGCATATCTCTTGGATAAGCGCGGCGGCTTTCGGACCTTCCAGCGCCAGCGATCCGTAGCGCGCCGTCTCATCGGTCTGCGTCACGTCATCCATGATGATGTACTTGTCGAGCCACTCGATCAGCCGCTCGCGAATCATCGCATACGACACGCAAAGGAGCCGGTCTGCAAACGCATAAGTCTCGATCTCCGCGAGAATATGCCCCTGCGGATTCAGCAGCAGCGAAACGATGCCCTTGCCGGTCACCAGGTCCTTGATATTGTTCGTGAGGATCGCATTCAGGTAGCGCACCCGGTCGGGCCCCATGAAAGAGAGGTACGCCCGGTAATTCTTGTCGATCAGCGCCACACTCTCGCGCGCATTACGATACTCGGCGGCCGCGTCGCCAAAGTAATCCGGCAGCGCGCAGCCGAACCACACGCCCATCTTGGCCCCCGCGCTCCTGTGCAACGCGGCCAGCGGCGTCTCCAAAGTCTCCTTCGTCGAGAGTGTTTCCATGGCCCTTCAGATCCCCCGGCATCCAGTCTATCAAACGGCGCGGCAGGTCGCGCAGCGGCTCTGCCAATTGCGCTCGACTCCGATGCTATAATCCCGTTCATGGACGAAGCTTTTCCCGCACTGACTGCCGCCAAGGATGGAGTGATCCGCATCACCATCCCCGTGGGAATACTCCACTGCAATTGTTCCATCATCGGCGATCCCGTCACGCGCGAAGCCCTGGTGATTGATCCCGGCGATGAAGTCGGCCGCGTGCTCGATCTCCTGGGACGCCACAAACTCACCGTGAAGGCCATCGTGAGCACGCACGCGCACATTGATCATGTCGGCGGGCTGAGCAAGCTGCACCAGTACACTGGCGCGCCGGTGATGATGCACCGCGAGGATCTCCCGCTGTATCGCGCCATGGATATGCAGGCGGCGTTCCTCGGCTTGGCACCGCCGGATCTCACCGACGTGGACCATATGTTGCGGGAAGGCGACGTACTCCGCTGGGGCTGTTTTGAAGCACGCGTCCTTCACACGCCCGGTCATACGCCCGGAAGCGTATGCCTTTACCTGCCGCACGAAGCGGGCAATGTTGCGATGGCCACGCCGCAACTTTTCGCCGGCGACACGCTCTTCGCGGGCAGCATTGGGCGAACCGACCTTTGGGGCGGTTCGATGGAGGAGATGATGGACTCGCTCAAGGGCAAGCTGATGGCTCTTCCCGATGAGACGCTGGTGCATCCCGGCCACGGACCCGGCACCACCATCGGCAAGGAGCGCGAGTCGAATCCCTTCTTGGTGGAAAAATAATTCCGTGAGCGGCAATCTCTCTGAAAACTTTCGCTATCGCCGCGCTTCTTCTTTTGCTTTGCGCAGTTCTTCCATCACGGATTGCACAAGCTCTTTTGCGTGCGTCAGCTCTTGCGTGACCATGCGAATGTCCATCGCGGGAACTCCGGGATTCCGCTGGCTCGGGCAATAGACGGCGTGCTGCCCGACGAGTACTAAAGCATTGGTTAAACGGTCCAGCGATACCGCCAGCCGGCCGCGTTCGCGGCCAAACATCTGCTCGTATTGCTCGAGCTCTTCCCGGTGTTCCTGAAACGCCGACATAAATCGCCTCTCCCCGAACATTCACTGCATGACGGCCCAACTGGATGGTTGCACATCGGGCACATACCGCCACGAGGTAACTTTACCCTACGCGGTGCGCGGAACATAATCCGCACTAGCCTCAAGGAAGTGTTTGACGTTGTTGCCATAGCGCACGGCATGCCCACGCAGTGGAGAGGCAGGTCCCTTGAGGGCTTGGGAAGGGCTGGCTTGGAGTAAGGGAAAAATGCGACGTTCTGACCTGGTGCAGCACAAAGAAAAGGAAAAGGGCGCGATCACACGAACCTCGCAGATTGTTTTCGGCGAGCGGCAGCACCTGCTTCGCGTGCTCGATTCGCTCGAGGGCAGCCAGCTTCAGATCGCCCGCATGCAACAGGAACGCCACGTGCTGGAAGAACTGATTCACGCGCGGACGCGTGAATTGAATCACATCAATACCGCGTGGGACGAAAAGATCGGGTTGGTGCTGAGCGCAGAAGCCAAGCCCGAGATGCTCGAAAAGCTGGCCAAGCAAGCTCCCGAAGAAGATTACTACCTGCTTAGATTAATAAGCGAGCATCCACGCGCCAACGGGAAAACCTTGAACAAGCTGGCGAAGCATCCCTATGGGGCGATTCGCGAAAACGTGGCGCGGCACCCCAATGCGGACGGTTCGACGCTGGCGTGGCTCAGCAAAGACCGCAGCCAGCCGCTGTGGTACCTCGTGGCTTTCAATCCCAATACGCCGACACCGCTGCAACGGCGCCTTCGCGACCGCCTCAAGCGGCTGGGCGAGACGCACGCCTCGAAGTAAGCCGCACAAGCTGTCCGCGTTTTCCCGCCTAAACGGCACAGCTTAATCTCTAGTAGTGCTGAAACACACAGAGAGTAGAATCCTTCGGAAGATTCTTCACGGAATCGAGTCCTGACTTTTTAATGGGCGCGACAGAAAAAAACACCGCACTCGGCGGCGTGATGCCGTTTCTTCGCCAGTACAAATGGCGTGTGTTGGCTTTGTCTGTGCTGATCGTTGTTCCGTGTTTCTGGCACCGGCATATCGAAGCTGGCGATCTCGCGAGTCACGTCTACAACGCGTGGCTGGCGCAGTTGATCGTCAAGGGGCAGGCGCCCGGGCTGTACATGGTCCACCAGTGGAATAACGTGTTGTGCGATATTGCGCTGCTTCACTTGGGAAATTTGACAGGCCTTGCGGCAGCAGAAAAGATTGTCGCTTCGGGGTGCGTGCTGATTTTCTTCTGGGGCGTTTTCGCGTTCGTGGGCGCCGTGGCCGAGCAGCCGCCGTGGCATCTCGCGCCGTGCATCGCCATGCTGGCCTACGGCTACACCTTCAACATGGGCTTTCTCAACTATTACGTCTCGATTGGTCTGGCTTGTTTTAGCCTGGCCCTTGCGTGGAAGGGAAGGGGATGGGATTGGCTGCCAATTGTTGCGTCACTTCCGATCATTTTATTGGGGCATCCGATTGGATTTTTATGGCTGGTCGGAACCATCGCGTACATCACATTGTGGAAGAGAGTGGGGCCTCGTTGGCGCGTCTTGCTTCCGGTAACTGCGGCGGCCGGATTTTACATCGTGCGCTGGTATCTGGCGAATCACGCGCAGTACCAGGCCGACTGGGCGCAAGAACCGTTCTACAAATTGAACGGCGCAGATCAACTTATTCTCTACGGCGATCGTTACTCTATTCTTTCCTGGGCGGCGCTCCTGTGGGGGATCGTTTGTTTTGGCACGGAGATTTTTCTTCTCAGGGGAGAGAGTGGATTTTGGAAGGGCATTTGGCTGGCCGGAGAGCTGTACTTGGTCGTGTTTTCCGCGACGGCGCTTTTGCCCGAGAATTTTCGCATTTCTTTGTATGCAGGCTGGATTGGCTTGCTTGTCTCGCGGCTCACAACGATTTCCGCTGTCTTGGGCTTGTGCGTGCTGGGCTGTCTGAAGCCTCGCTGGTGGCAAGCGACCGGCTTTGCGGCCTGCGCTGCATTCTTTTTCGTGTTTCTGTACCAGGATACGGGTGCCTTCAATCGAATGGAGTCGCAAGCGGAGGAATTATTGAGCGGACTGGCGCCGGGCACGAGGGTTATTGCGACGATTTCCGAACCGCAAGGATCGCGCATGGAATTTATCGGGCATATCGTGGATCGCGCGTGCATCGGGCGATGCTTCAGTTATGCGAACTACGAGCCGCCTTCAGGGCAATTCCGTATCCGGGTGAAGCAGGGAAGTCCGGTTGTCACAGCGTCCGTAGAGGATTCCGAGGACATGCAAGGCGGAACCTACGAAGTGAAGGAGGAAGATCTGCCATTGAAGCTGGTCTACCAATGCGATTCCCGGGATCTCATCAAATTGTGCTTGCGCGACCTTGCGGAAGGAGAGACCGCCGGTCAGTTCAGCGTTCTCCCGCCGGAGTAAGCCTGCATCGTGGAGGACGTCACGGTGATTGAAATCTGGGGTGGCTGCCGCGCTACCGCGTAGTAAAAGTTTTTACCGAGCTGATCACTCCGTCGCTCGCGCCGTGCGCATCGGCGGAGTCAACCGTGTAGTAGTAGGTTGTGCGCGGCTGGAGGCCGTCCACGCGCACGCGGAACACCGTATAGGAATGGGTCGGGTTCAGCCGGATGTGCGATTTCGCGGTCTGGCTCAGATCCTTGGGATCCTTGCCGTAGTGTACAACCCCAAAGTGTTCGGGCGAGCCACCAGGGTTGTCGGAGGTCCACCGGATAATGGTCAAATTTTGTGTAGCCGATTCGAGCTCTGGTCCCTGGAGGATGCGGACGTGCGCGGCTTTCTTGGCAGAAGGAACGAACTGAGCGGAGATTGGATTTGAGAGGGGCAAGCTGCCGGCCGTAGCCGCGACCGCCAGTATCAGAAGCAGTCTATTCATATTCGCGCCTCAAAGAGAATTACTCAATGCAAGATGATCAAAAGGGATGTAACCGCGGTCGACCGCCATCCGCGATACCCCTCTTCGACTCGTCCGCTCGCATCCGGGCGTTTGCGAGACGGACGAGCTAGAGAAGAGATGGCATTGGTTTTTAGCATCCGGCGTTTAGAGTTTTGCCCTACGGAATAGGGGGACTCGGCAAAGGCGCCACGCCGCAGACGGCCGATGCGCAGGGCGGCAGAGGCGGAGTCGGGATAAGGAAGCCGTTTCCTTGCCTCGACGGTGAACAATTTGGATCTGTGGCAGGGCTGCACGTCATGCACATACCTGTAAAGGTATTGATGTCGGGATAGAATCGTGTGAAGCCGTCCGTGAGGGTTTGGAGGAAGGCAACGATTTGGTTCTCCTCCGTATCGGTCAAGCCGAGCATACCAACCGTCATGTCCTCGTTGTTCTTGACCTCAGGCATCGGCCAGCAGTCTACTTTTTCGGTTGTCCCTGCGGGGCAGTGCCCGGAAGTGACGTTGAACTGAAATGCGGCAACGTCGCGGGTGTTGTAGAAGTGCACGAGCTGCTTCAGGCTCTTGATGTAGCCGTTGTGAAAGAATTCCTTCTGGAAGTAGGGCCCGGGAGCCTCGGTGGTAGGACACTGTGGCGGTGTCATTGCCACATTGCGCGCCGAAGAGGTCTGCATTTGGCCGTCCGAACTTGGCGCAAATTGTGTCCAATCGTCGTTCGGGCTTGCCCAAGAGCCGAAACCGCTTCGCAGAAAAGTTCCTAATCCCAAATCTCTGTAGCCGAAGCCAAAGGGATTCGCGGTAAAGCCGAAGAAGTCCGGCGTGGTCTGATAATAGAAAGCATCCCTCGGATTCAGCGGCAGGCCGAGATTAGCCGAGCCGAAGCAGGTGAACACCGGCCGCGTGTCTGCTGCGGTGCCAGTGTCTTCACTGTGCGGAGCCGTGGGCGATGGCGCGGTGGACCTGCCATCCAGATGGCAGGAGTTGCAGTTCGCTTTGCCACGGAACAGGTCGTAACCGGCCTTTTCATCTGCGGACAACGGATTTGTGGTTGGGGCATGCAGGAAGGCGTCGAATTTCGACGAGAAAGCACTGACGTCCGGTGAAGTTTCGTATTGATCAATCGATTGTCCCCAGTGGTCGTAGACGTGGTTTGCTATGGCGCGATCCGAAGAAGACAGCTTAATCGGCATGGTGTCCGTTCCGAATATGCTGGCCCCTCCGGGGGTCTCGCAGATGTCCTCGGTGTTGTGCGGGAACTTGATTGTATCTATGTCATCGCCCCACAGTTCGATAAAGAAAGACTTATACACGGCGCTCTGAAGCCGGAACGCGATGCAAGCCGTGTCCGGCAACGCGTGTTCTTGCGTATCGACCGGGGGGCCCTGTGCCTGATTGGCATCCGGACTCCCTAGCAAGTAGCCGGTCGCTCGCGAATCCCAGAAGTTTCCGCCAAAAAAGGCTTGCTGGGTATCGTTGAAATCGAGAACAGGGAAACTGGGTGCATAGGTGTATCTCTGCGCGGTGCGCTTGCCGGCCCGAAACTGGAACGATCCGGGATACGCGACCATGGTCAGATTGACGGATGGGATCGGTCCGCTGAAGCCGACGTACGGCATATGACAGAAAGCGCAGGCCCTATCCTTGAAAGGAGAGATATTCCTGTCGAAATTCAGGGCCTTACCCACTAAGACGTTTAACCTTTGCCCGGTGTGGGCCAATATTGGCGGTTGCCCTGTGAGAGTCGGAGGCGGCAATGCACGCAACTGCGCCAGCGCTTCGCCTTCGATATTGTCAACTTCACGGAGGACCCGGGCTATCTCGGAATTCAAATCGGCCGGGAGAATCCCAAACGGGTACGGGTTGTAAGGCGGTGGTGGTGGCTCCTCGCGATCGCCTTTGTGGCCGTCATCACCTTTCTGACGATGATCACCTTTCTGGCCTTCCTGTGCTGGCGCGGTTCCATTTTTCGCCGATATGAGCACGGTTTGAGACGAGATGAGCAAAGCGGCGACGACCGTGACGGAAACCACGAATAATCCTATTAGTCTTCTTTGCTTCATGAGCCTATCCTTTCATGATTTTTTGGGTTGGAACGGATACGAAGGATGGCGCGGCGGATGGACACACGACGGACTCCACTCGAGGCGTCACCCATTGGATTAAGCATTGCTCGGCTCGCTAAGAAACGGAGTCAGCGTATTTGTGCACACTGCGGAGCAGGACCTATTGCGAACCTATAGAGATCCCGATCTCTAATTGCACTGGATTAGCCCAGTGGAAGGAACTCCCCCACAGCCAATCCGAATAGAAACCAAAACCACTTCGTTGCGTCACTATGTTTCCGATGCAACTGCAGCTGGACAACGACCTCTGCTACCTTGCGGCAGCCTTGCCCAGCAGGTGTTTCCGCAGGTCGTCAGTATCGAGCATCGCTTCATTGGGAACTTCTAGCTCTTGATGCCTGTGCTTAGCACTGGGGTGGGGACGGAGCTGAACGGTAATATTGCCGGCCTGAACGGGGCCACTACGTATCGCTCCGAGAACCTTGTTATTTTCGTCCAGGATCACTGTGACTTTGGCCATGACGATCCACCTTCCCGTGTCATTGATTGATGCTGAAATTGGCTGTTCTAGCTGAGCCCGCCGCCTTCCAGTGCGAAGAACGTGTCGGTCCCGAGGTTGGTGAGCTGGAAAGCGTAGATCACCGCTCCGCTGGGATCGAGTATTTTTTCGTGCGCGTCGCTGACGAGATTGCCGCCAGGGTTCTCCGGCGATCCCTGCGCAAACTGTGCGCCGAAGTCGGCCCCGCCATTGATGACATACCCGACGCCGATGGTTTGGCCGGATGCGATAAAACCCCAATTCTTGACGTTATAAGCCATTTGATTCTCTTTCTCAGTGAGTTACTTCTCTTTTCGCTATCACCCGAAGGTGAATCAGAGTTCGGCTCCCGCTAGCCCGGCGCTGTGGCATCCATCCGCATGCCCGAATTCACAGGACCCACGGAATGATCATCCCGCTTTCTTGCAACTGCAACGTCCCAGATTCAACTGTCTAGCGCAGTTTTTCCTGCCCCTACGTGGTCGCTCCGAGGACAGCAAAGAGAAGGGGAACAGAAAGCGCAATGCACACAAGACGCGGATGGTTCGCCGAAAGAGGACTTTCCTCTGAAACTAATTTCGTTGCAAATATTGGCGGAAAAGGTATGCTGTCATTCGCGAGTAAGTTTTGCGCTGATGCAAAGTCTTCCCCCCACACTTTGTATAACGGAGCGCGAGTCGATTTAGCATCTTCGAAGGCTTTTGCAACGAGGGGGCGGAAGGCCTAGATGGCTCTCGCCCTGCAAGTCGTTAGCTCTCACCTCCTGGGTGTTCTCGACATTGAGAGGGCGCTCTCCAGTCAGCCCGCACTTGTAAATCGCCTCTTGCCGCACGCTGCCAGCGAAGCCGATGCGCTCAAACGCCCGAATTTGCCGCGTCTGTTTCTTCTCGACGGCTGCTCACTCACTCTTGAGTTAGGTCCTTTGAGCGGCCGGTTGCGCGCGAATTCGCCGGGTAGCAAATTCCTTGCGCTTCTTGCTCCCGACCGAAGCAGCGAAGCTGAAATGCTACGTTTATTTCATTGGGGGATCGACGGCATGTTGGCCCTCGACAAACAATGGAAAACGGAGCTTCTCAAAGCGGCCCTCGCGCTGCTTGGTAACCGGTTGTGGGTCCCTCGGGAAGTCTTGTTGGCCTTTGTTAAGCAGATGAGGATCCTGCTCGATAGGCAACTGCTGCCCGAACAATCGCTGACCACTCGCGAAGGCCAAGTCCTCCAGCTCCTCTTCCGGCGGCTCACCAACAAGGAAATCGCTTACGAGCTGAAGATCTCTGAACGCACTGCAAAATTCCACGTTTCCAACGTGCTCAATAAACTCGGCCTCGAGAACCGCAGGAACCTCCTCGACAACGCCTTCGGCCAACTCGAGACCACTTGACCCTTGTTTGTGTCTCGTGAGTGAAGCTCAGAATTAATTCGTGCCATCACCGGTTGCAGAACTTATTCAGCGTTCTCCCGCCGCAGAAAGCGTGTATCCCGGAGGACGTTGCGGGGTCAGATTTGAACTGACGCAACGTGCCGGTTCCAAACAAGTAGAGGACTTACTAGATTTCCCTACCCAAAATTGGGGCATTCACCTACTAGCTATCTGAAAAGATACGTATACGCTCACGTCGGCGATGTGGAGCCTTAGGGTCCCTTTAGGGCTTCGATACCCCCTCTGGCTGGCCCTATTTAGTGGACCCTTCCGTTTCCTGAACGCCGGATTGTCCCCGTCGAGACTCGCTGCCGGCGACACAACAGGAGATTCGATCATGTTTAAGCGGATATTCGCGTTCCTTGCGCTTGCGTCTGCGTTGTTTGGTACCCGGTGTTGGGCACAGACCTGTGGCGGCATAGACCTGCCGCCATGCGCACAAACGGGAGAAACGATCTACATCTCGACCTTTGATGGCCACCAGATTCTGAAGGTGGTGGATGCCGTTATCCCGATAACCACCGTCGTCAATACCGATTCTACGGAGTCCCCAGAAGATATCGTTGTGGGTCCGGATGGGAAAATTTACGTGTGCGATTCGGACAACAACGACATTCGTCGAATCGATCCGAGCACCCTCACGGTGGAAACGGTTTACAACTTTTCCACGACCTTGGCGACTCAGTGCAATGGGGCAGCTTGCCCGAAAGGGCCCGAGGGCCCAAGCTTCAACACCCTTGGCGACCTTTACTTCAACACGCGAAATGCGCCCCACACCGGCGTGTGGAAGATACCGGCGAGTCAACTAAGTCCCATCCCTTCGGGCGGAGCCACTCCAGTCAACGTGTTCACAGCCGCCCAGACCGGTAGCAGCTTTGGTGAGGGCACGGTTTTTGATATTAGAGACAACTTGCTTATCGTCGACCGCTCGGGCAATAAAGTACTGGAGTCCAGTCCGCCGTACACCCCCCCACCAAGCGTTCTGATTTCGAATCCGACGGACGTCACCCGGCTCAGCACGCCGATCGGTATTGCGGTCAACAGTCAAAACGACATTTTTGTGGCAAACAACGGGGCAGGGACCATTAACCATTTCAGTTCGACTGGCACCTTCTTGAATACTTATGTCACCTTTACAAGCCCCGACACACCGGTGTACATGGAATTCGATGCCTCCGACAACCTCTATGTAGTGACCGTGCAAGACGCCACTGCGGGCCACGGAAAGTTGTGGCGCGTGCCTCCATCGGGCTCCGCCACACTCGTGGTCGATCTCCACACCGTATTCTTGGGCGAAAGTGGGCTGTCCTCTGACAAGGCTCTGGGCCTTGGGCTGCCAGCAACCACATTCACTACGGCGCAGCAGGCGATCGCGCCGGGCACCACCACCACGTTCACCTACGGAAAGATAATGGACCAGGCGGATGACTTCCCTTTCGATGCGGAGATGGGTGGCGCTGCTTTCATGGCGGTCAGCTTCATGCAGGTAGCGCCGGCTGATTTTAACTCGACCAATTTCCCCGGGAGGCCCCAGATCCCGAATTGGTCCGGCGGCAGGACACCTGTTCCTGCCGGGACGACGATCACCCCCATCGGGGGTACCAGTGGTCGGGGGATTCGCGCAGAGAACAAGTGCTTCGATGCGAATCACGTCCTCCTCCCTCCCACTCCAAGTTCGCCTGACTCCTGCAATATAACCGCGCGGACGACTCTTATCCGACTCACTTCTCACTACAAGACCCATTCGCCGCAGCCCTGCCCGGCGCTCATAATAGCCTCCGACGGTCAGAACAACTGGGCGGACATCACCGACGGCTTTGACCCGAGCGACCCCATCATCATAGGAGGGACTAAGGGTTTCAACTCAGACGAGGCGATCGTCAACATCGCACCCAATCCGAACGAGGATGACGTTGAAGGCGAGGGGGACGAGCAAGGTGATGATGGGCATAAGGGCCACTTCCGTTTTTGCAAACATTCCGGCGACATGGATTTTGTCGAACCTGACACCGGCAAGGGAATGAGGGGCCACATGGATGCTGTTACCATCTCAGGGAACCAAGCCATTATCACCGGCTTGGGCACCCTGCGCGACGGCACCCCTGTCCAGTACACTGCAGTTGTTCTCGGCAACGCTCCCGTGATCGGGGCGAACCGCTTCGCGATTAGCTGGATCACCGCCACCGGTTCGACCTCTCATACGTCGGGAGCGCTGATTGACGGTATTATTGTGGTTCACACGCAATAGCCGCTTAGCGAGGACTTGTCGCACAAACAGAGCCCACAACTAGTTGTGCTTCATCGCCGGGTTTGATACGGAGCATCTGCTTGGCGCGCCGAATTTCAACTTTACGTTCCAGGTGAAGTAGTGAGCGACGGACGCAGAGCCGACCGGGAATCCCGGTGGAACGAAGAGCTCCTAAGCCGGGCCAAACTGGAGTGAGCGGTTGATATAACTTGCGGGGAGCCCAGGAGGATTTCGCTCTTCCTAGCTTTGGCCGCCATGCGGCCAGCGGGTGGATTCCGTGTAAATAGCTTTCAGGTCGGCGCGTTCGATTACCTTATCGGACCCGGCTTCCTTGCGAATCTCTTCGAGCCAGCGGAGCGCCTCTCGATAGTGGCCGGAGGCTTCAGTTCCATTGGCGGTGAGGCGAAGCGCCGTGGCCAGAAGATACTGGTCCTTAGCCAGTAGCTCCCGCAAGCCTAGCTTTTCAGCTTTGCCCTGAGCACTCTGAAGCTCCTGCTGGGCACGCGCGTAATCCCTGCTGCCGAGAAGCGCCTCGGCCCGATACGTGGAGCACTGCGCCGATAAGTACTTCAGCCCCAGGCTGTCCGCTTCCTGAGCCAGGCTCTTCAAGGAGCTGACAGCCGCCGCTGAACGGCCCTCCTGGGTCGCCACTTTGGCGAGACTGATTTTGGAAATCAGGACCTTATCGCGGTCTTTGGTACGCGATGCCGCCTCGAGGGCCTGCCCGTAAAGCGTTCGGGCTGACTTGAAGTCGCCTCGGTAGAAGGCAGCGTCCCCCTGAAAGTTGAGCGTCTGGGCGACAAGGGGTTGGCTTTTAAGCTCGCGTGCAAGGCTGAGCGCTTCATCCAGAGTCTTCTGAGCTTCGTCCCAGCGTCCCGCCTCGGCCAGCGCGCCACCGTAGCCGCTCAAAATCTCGGCCATCCAGAGGCTGCGGTCCTGAAGCTCCCGAAAGGTCTTGAGTGCCTCTTCCTTAGAATTCAGAGCCGCGCCGTAGCGGCCTTGGTAGCCGAACAGAGAGCCCATACTGTACAAATCCATGGCCGCGCCGCGCTTGTCGCCGACGCTCCGGTAGAGATCGAGGGCGCGAAGATACTGCCTGAGCGCCTGATCGTATTGCCCCAGCTTCGCCTCAGTGTCCGCCAGGTTGTAAACCGTTTCGACGATTTCGCCGGGAACCTTCAATTTCTCGCGCAACTGCAGGGCCTGCTGGAAAAAGGTGAGTGCGTCTTCGTACTCACCTTTGGAGACATGGATACTCCCGATATTGTTCAGGCACAGCGCCTGGTAAGTCTCGTCGTCCGAGTCACGCTGGATTTGCAGCGACTCCTTGTACATCTTGAGCGCCTGGTCGTGTTGCCCGCGATTCTCATAGAAGTTGCCGAGATCGATCAGGGTGTCCCCGATCTCCTTCTTAGCGCCAATTTCCCGCCGCACTTGCATAGCCTCGTTGAAGCTGTCCAGGGCCGCGTCCGGCTTGCCAAGGAGCGAATAGACCTGGGCCATTTCGTTGAGGCTGGCGGCCTCTCCGCGCTTCTGGCCGATGCGGCGCTGGATGGCGAGCGACTCCTGATAGTTGCGCAGGGCTTCCTCAGGCTTATTCATCAGGCGATAGGAGATTCCTACCGCCTGGAGCAACAATGCCTTCTGCTCCTGGTTATCGATCTGGATGGCGAGGCTGAGACCTTTATTCAAGGGATCGAGCGCGGCTTGCGGGTTGTCCTTCATAATTTCGACAACGCCCATTTGCCACAACGCTTTTATGTTCCTGGGATCCGATTGCAAGATTTTCGAGAACTGGGCGCGAGCCTTCTCATAGTCGCCCTTATCTGAATAGAGGCTGCCGAGCGTGTACTCCACGTCAGCATTATCGGGGGAAGTTTTGGAGAGGTTTTCGTAAGCCTCAATCGCTTTCTTGTTGTCCTTCATCACGCGAGCATGGTTGGCTTCGATCAGGTATCTCTCGGTTGCCGGGAGTTGCTGGCTGAGTTCCAGGGCTTTACGGGAATACTTTTCTGCTTCGGCGTCGTATCCGAGCGCGGAATCGGTTTCGGCGAGACGCGAATAAGCAAGGGCAAACTGCGGATCCTCTTTGATGGCGGTCTGGAGCGTCTTGACAGCTTCGAGGTTCTTGCCGTCGCGCAAAAGCTGTACACCCTGATTGTAATCGCGGAGCGCCCGTACGGATTTTGAAGAGGGTTGGAATGAACTGGCCTTCAACTCTTTGAGCACGTCCGAGGAGACCGCGAGATTTGTGCGGATGAGCTCGGCAAGGCCATCCACAGTACGCGGGATTTCCCTTTCGCTTGCGGCTTCGATTTTCAACGGCGCACGGCGGTTGTGCTTCAGATCGAGCAGGGTGGCGTCGATGCGAATCTGGTCGCCGAACTTTGCGTATTGGCCCCAAACCACGGTATCCGCACTGCTGATTTCCGCGATGCGGCCAACCATAGTGGGATCGATCGAAGTCCCGGGTGTGATCCTCAAATCGGACAGTACCTGGTGCAAGCGGTCGGGAGAAATGGTGCGCAGATGCGCGGACTGGCCCACGTCGGTGCTGAGCATATCCGCCAGACTCGGGCCAAGCCAATCGAGCGAAGTATCACCTGACGCATTGCGGAAGGGGAGAATGGCGAGGGAGGCTTGCTCCACAGGGGCAGCGCGCTTCCCGGCCGAACCGGAGAAAAATTTGCCGCGGAAAACAATTCCTAGTGCCGCCAACAAAACAACCGCAGCAGCTCCCGCGATCCAAGTTCGATACCGCTGGAAAAGTGAGACCTCCGTGGGCTTGGGAGCCGCGGCTGTCGGCAGCGTGGGCGCGACGGTCCGCACGCTCGTAGGCATCTCATGGCCAAGATCCTCGAGAATCTCTCTGGCTGTGGAATAGCGCTGATCGCGATCGACCTCCAGGCACTTCATAACCACATCACTGATCGCCTTTGGAATCGTGGGATCCATTTCCGCGGGAGGCTGAGGCCGCTCCTGGGTGCGTTTCAGAAGGCTAGCTAGAGCTGTGTCCGCCTTGTACGGAGAAATGCCGGTCAGCATTTCATAAAAAATTATGCCGAGAGCAAACAGATCCGAGCGCGCGTCGACCTTGATGCCCTTGGCCTGCTCGGGCGACATATATTCCGGAGTCCCCATTAACGCGCCGGTTTGCGTCATGCCTGGCGTTTCGAGAGAATGCGCGATGCCAAAGTCCATTACGTAGACGCGATCCTTCGCGTCCAGCATGATGTTTTGAGGTTTCAGATCGCGGTGAACCACGCCAGCGGCGTGGGCAGCTTCGAGCGCGCGGCAAACTTGGGCGATGATTCGAACGGTCTCTTCGGGCGGAGGTTTTTCCCGCTCCCGGAGAATGGCGCGAAGGTCGCGGCCCTCGACGTACTCCATGGTAATGAACTTGAACCCTTTGGCCTGTCCCAGGTCGAAAATGCGAATGACATTGCGGTGGGTAACTTCGCGAGCGAGAATCAGCTCCTGTTTGAACCGGCGGAGGATTTCCGGATTGCTGGCGAGGTCAGGGCGAATCAGCTTGAGAGCCACGAGGCGTCCGAGCTCCGTGTCGCGCGCCTTATAAACGGCGCCCATTCCGCCCTGGCCGAGCAATGCGAGGATTTCGTAACGATCAGCCAGTGGTGTCCCGACAAGCTCCTCTCCCTGGGCGTAGGGGGCGTCAGGCGGCGGACTGACTGCCACCGACCATGCGGAAGTGCCAGGGGGAGTGGTGCGCGCGGGTGGGCCGGTGGAGAGGGTTCCGTCGAGCGTTTGGTCATTCAGTGGTAGGGGTGTGCTGCACTTCGTACAGCTGGCGGCGGCAGGCGGGTTTTCCGTCTGACAAAGAGGGCATTGCATGGACGGGCAGTCTAGCGCACCAAAGTACTGCTCATTATGAGATTTCGTCGAGGAAATGCAAGCAGCAGTTGAGGATATAGGTTGAGAGTCGACCACGGAGGTGCAGGCCGGCCAAATTGAATAAGCGACCTGGCCAGTTCGGAATCGCCCGCCGCAGTGAGCCTCTATCCCGTAGGGCGTCACGGCTATTAAAAGACGGACTGTAGGCCCAGCTGCACTTCGTGCGGTCTTACGAGTAGTGCATTCCTTAGGCGTTTACCCAGTTCGCCACTTACACGACGGCTAGTCTACTCTTCGACCGTGGCTGGAGATCATCACGGGCTGTGGAGACGCGACAATGCCGCGAAATTCCCTACCATGATTCACAATCACCATATCGACCACGACGGGAAAAGGAACCCCTGGAATGTTGAGCGTGGTCGTGCCCGAGCAATCGGGATTAACACTGTACGTCCCGTGGCCGGCGCGGTTAGGGGCGATGCCGCTGAGGGAACCCTTGTCGTTCGAGATTTGAGTGAAGTTGCCGGCGCCGTCGAAAGTCCGCGTGTCCACCCCGATCACCTGCTCGATGGTGCCGGGGACATAGTTTGGGATACCGCTTGCCGGGGGTGGGGCCGGACGCGTACCGCTGATGTTGACTCCATAGACGCCTTGAAGGGTCTGGTTGCTGCAGGTTGAGGCCTCAGCTTGGTCCTGCGGTGGGGTAGCCAGCGGCTGTCCCTTCCCGTTCAAGGTCTGCACGTGAGTGAGCAGCGCGACCGAAAAAGCAAACACTACGAGCATGCTGAGAAACGCGAGTTTTTTCATTGGAAATTCCTCCATTTTTCGAATTGCGAGAAGCCAACATTGGAGACGCGCGAAATGATGCTCTCAGCAAGAGGCTGTAACAATGGAGCGGGGCTTGAGGAAATCTTAATTTTTCGTTGAGCGGTAGTCCCTTGAATCGTCTGGGCTTAAGGCTGTTATTTCAGATGTACAATGAGGTCGCGCAAGGTCTTTAGGTTATGAACGCCACGAAACTGAAGTTCGGCGATTTTGAGCTGGATGTCGGTGGCTACGAACTCAGCCGCCGCGGTCGCTCCGTCAAACTGGAGCGCATCCCGATGGAATTGCTCCTGTTGCTGGTGGATCGTCGCGGACAACTGGTGACGCGTGACGAAATGTTGGAAAAACTGTGGGGCAAAGACGTCTTTCTCGACGTAGACAACAGCATCAATACCGCAATCTCTAAAATCCGGGTAGCCCTCAAAGACGACCAGGAGGACCCTGCTTTCATCAAGACCATCTCGGGGAAAGGGTACCGGTTTATTGCTGCGATCACGGTCTTGCCAGAGGGAAAGGATGCTTTGACGCAATCCGCAGAGCAGGAGCAGTCGAGCGAAGGCCTGGGGAAGGATGGCAACAGCAGTTTGGGACAGATCAATCCCGCGCGCACGGACGGGATCGGGCGAACTTTGAGCCGTTTCATCGCTCCGGTCACCCACGATAGTTCGTCCAGGGTTGCGCCGGCCGAGGCGAGTTCGGCAGAGAAAATCTATACATGGAAGATTGTCGCCGCCGCAGTGGTCGTTGCCATTGCGGCTATCGCAGCTGGATGGCTCTGGCGTTCGAAGCAGGTGCGGCCGACGGAAAAAGACACCATCGTACTAGCAGACTTCACCAACACCACGGGTGATCCGGTCTTCGATGACGCTCTGAAGCAAGCGCTTGCGGCTGGACTACAGCAATCGCCGTTCTTGAATATTCTGTCCGACCAGAGGGTCCGCGAGACGCTGAGCCTCATGGGCCATTCGCCACGTGACCGGCTGAACGAGGAAGCGGCTAAGGACCTCTGCCAGCGAGTAGGGAGCAAAGCAGTTCTATCCGGTTCCGTCGCCAGCCTTGGCAGCCACTACGCGATTGGCCTCACTGCGGCAAACTGCGTAACCGGAGATTCGCTTGACCGGGAGGAGGTCGAGGCCGCGCGGAAAGAAGACGTACTGAAGGCTCTGGATAGAGCAACTATGCAACTGCGGCGGAAGTTGGGAGAGTCCCTAAGCTCGATTCAGAGATTCGATACCCCCCTCGACGAGGTCACGACACCTTCCTTGGAGGCCCTGAAGGCATGGTCAGCGGCAACTATTATCAGATCTGAAAAAGGTGATGCCGCCGCCATTCCCATGCTCAGGCGCACCATAGAGCTCGACCCCAATTTCGCCATGGCGCATGCCCTGCTGGGGACGGTGTATTCAAATCTGCAGGAACCCAGCCTGGCAGCGGAGAGCCTGAAGAAGGCCTATGACTTGCGCGACCCGGTGAGCGAATGGGAGAGATTCTATATCGAGTCTCATTACTATCACTTTGCCATTGGAGAGTTGGAGAAGGGCAACCAGGTCTACCAGGTGTGGGCACAGACCTATCCGCGGGAGGGCTCGACCCTTGCCAACTTGGGGGCGGCTTACGCCTCCCTGGGACAATACCAAATGGCCATCGCCGAAAACCTCGAAGCCCTCCGACGAGAGCCGGACAATGAGTTCGCCTACACGAATCTTCTTTACCTCTATACAGACCTGAATCGTCTCGACGACGCCAGGGCTACATACCAGCAAGCCCTGGAGCACAAAATCGATAACGGGCCGTTGCATGCCGGGCTTTATGGGGTCGCGTCGGTTCAAGGGGATGAGGCGGAGTTGGGGCGGCAGGTGGCCTGGGCGGCGGGCAAACCGGGAATCGAAGACGTGCTCCTTTCCGAGCAAGCGGATACCGAAGGATTCTACGGACGTCTCACCAAGGCGCGGGAATTCTCGCGCCGCGCGGTCGAATCGGCTCAGCGCGCGGAGGAGAAACAAGCAGCGGCACTGTGGCAAATGAACGCAGCGCTGCGCGAAGCAGCGTTCGGTAATTTGGATCGCGCCCGGCAGGGAACCGCGGCGGCGCTGGCATTGGCTCCAACGCGGGACACGCAAACTCTAGGGGCTCTAGTGCTTGCGCAAGGTGGGGATGCTGTGCAAGCTCGGCGAATGACAGAAGACTTGGCTAAACGCTTTCCGCTCGACACACTCGTTAACGGCTACTGGCTCCCCACCATTCGCGCTGCCATCAACCTTAGTCGCAACAACCCGGCCAAGGCCGTCGAGCTTCTCCAAGGCGCAGCATCCTACGAACTCGGAGCCATGCTTTTCACCGCTGAATGGGCTGCACCCCTCCATCCCGCCTTTGTGAGAGGCCAGGCCTACTTGCTACTGCATGAGGGCAAACTGGCGGCCGCGGAATATCAGAAATTCGTCGACCATCGCAGTCTCGTGAGGAACTGCACGCCGGGTGCGGCACTCGCATATATCGGACTCGCGCGCGCCTATGTACTTCAGCACGACACCCCCAAAGCTCGCGCCGCCTACCAAGACTTCCTGACCCTCTGGAAAGACGCCGACCCCGATATTCCCATCCTGAAAGAAGCCAAGGCCGAGTACGCCAAGCTGCAGTAAGCTGGGCGCTACCTAGTTGTGGACAGAAGCCCCTAAAGTTTCCGAACTTCGGGGCGGTCTCGTATCAGAAGCGCCAGCGAAAACGGAAAAGCCGTCGCCTTGTATCTGGGAGCAGGGGCAATCGGCCATCCTATTGTTCCACCCTTCCAGTTTTGGCCACGGGCGGCGAGTGGCTGGTTTAGGCCGAAAGTTCACGTCGGCAGGTGCACTTTCTTGAGAAGTTCGATGTATATCGGGTCGTGGCGTAGATTTTTGAACGACGGATCGATTTTGATGTCGGCCAGTCCGGCGTCTCGCTGCTTGTAGGCACGCTCCAACCATTCAAACGTCTTGCCGGACTCGCCACGAAACGCGTACGCCTGAGCGATCTGATAGGCCGA
>Ga0307479_10001506_pt1 | contig 21246 bp, 23 predicted proteins | sample atmos_gasesECM4C_FD_203743 | JGI IMG/M metagenome (GOLD analysis project Ga0307479, IMG submission 203743) | Hardwood forest soil microbial communities from Morgan-Monroe State Forest, Indiana, United States - atmos_gasesECM4C_515 | ecosystem: Environmental > Terrestrial > Soil > Temperate...
CCGTGGATGTCGTCGGCGCGGGGCACCTGACCGCGGGGCAGGTCGCGCAGGCGGCCGGCCTGCAGGGCAGCTCTTCGCTGCTTTCGGTCGATGCCGTCTCGGCGCAGCAGCACCTGCTCGACCAGGTGTGGGTGCGCACCGCGACGGTCCAGCCGCAGTTTCCCGGCACCGTCACGGTGCAGGTCAGTGAGTGGCAGCCAGTCGCGGCCTACCACGCCGGCTCGTCGGCGAAGCTGTTTCTGCTGTCGAGCCAGGCGGTCGTGCTTGGTCCGACGCCCAGCTCCGCCGGCCTCGTGACGGTGCAGGGTCCCGCCGGCGCCGACCCGCGCGTGGGTGACCACGCCATCGACGCGCAGCTGCTGACCGCGCTGATCAACATGCAGCGCGCGATGCCGACGCTGATCGGCCAGGACGTCGCGAGCTTCATCTTCGACTCGTGCGGCGACCTGACGATGGTGGCCAAGCGCGGCTGGAAGGTTTACTTTGGCCGCGTGCTGACGCCGGAAGAGTTCACGGCATTGCACGACAAGCTCAACGCCCTCAAGGCCATCAAGGGAAATGGCAACGTCGACTACTCCTCGGGCGACCTGGATTACGTCAACGTGATGAATCCGTCCGAGCCCGCCGTCGGCTACAGGTCGCGCGAGCCGGCGCCACCCTCGCCCGCCGCCGCGACCTCCCCAAACGCTTGCAAGTAATCGTCATCGCGATCGTGTTCGCGATCGTCGGCGTGATCCTCGGCCTGCTGTCGCCGGTCACGATCCCGATCACCTATGCGCGCTACACCGCGGTTGCACTGCTGGCGGCGCTCGACTCGATCTTCGGTGCGTTCAAGGCGTACATCGCCGGCACGTTCGAGCCGCGCGTGTTCTTCAGCGGGCTGCTCACGAACATGACGCTCGCGGGCGGCCTGACCTACTTCGGCGACAAGCTGGGCGTGGACCTTTCGATCGCCGCGATAGTCGCGTTTGGAGTACGCATCTTCAACAACCTCGGCGCGATTCGGCGCCATTACCTGTAGGGCTTGGGCTAGTCCGGTCCCCGCGCCATTCCGAAGTTGATCGTCGGCGCGATGGGGATGACGGTGTCATGAGTTTTGATCAGCTGCCAGCCGCCCTCGTGGACCTTCCAGTGATGCCGGTGACACAGCAGCACCTGGTTCTCGATCGTCGTTTCGCCGCCGTGCATCCAGTGGATCACGTGATGTCCGTCACACGACGATGCCTGCCGCTCGCATCCCGGCCATCTGCAGTGCCGGTCTCTCGCGATCAAGGCTCGGCGTCGCGGACCTTTGATGGTTCGCTCCGAGCGGCCGACGTCGATGACGACCGAGTCCTGGAGCAGGACCCGGCTGAGGTTGCAGTCGCATGCCCACCGTTCCACTGTCTTGGAGGAGATGGGTAGAGAGAACTCGCTCTCGGCGCCTGGCGCGCCGACCAGACCGAGCAAGGTCTCGACCGACGCCGTGACCTGCATCGACACTTTCTGCTTGGTCGCCGCGAGCTCGACGACTGCATCACCAAGTCTTTGCGGCCGCGTGCGGTGGTCGTCTTTGCCCATCGATTTCGCGAGCGGCTCCAGCGCGCTGCGCAGCTGCGCCCCTCCGACCGGATCCAGCATGCCGACCAGGTAGAAGGACCCGTCGTCCTGCCTGTTCATGTGCAGCTCATTGCCATGCACCTGGCCGGCTTGCTCCTCGGCGTACCGATTGGGGTCGACCGCGTGCCGGTAGTGCAGGCACTGATAGTGGAATTTGCCCGGTGAGTTCTCCTTGGCGAGTTGGAGCAGCTTCTTCTCCTGGAATGCGTCGCCCACCGCATTGGCTGTCCGCGTCATCACTGTCAGGTGCGCGAAGCCGATGTCGCCGTCATTCATGGATTGCACGCTCTCGACCAGGTCGTCGGCCCGTTTGCCCACCGCGATCCGGTCGGCCGCAGCATTCGAGGTCATGTGACAGTTGTGGCGGATCCAGTCGATGCCGCTGTTGGCCCCCTCGTGGTCCCAGTACATCTCCTGGTCGAATTCAGCCGCGAGCCGAGAGAAGTCGAGGTCCAGCTTGTCAATCGCGTGGCGGAGAAGAACGAGGACCTCGGCATTTTCGTGCGACAGCAAGACCGGATCGCGGGACAGATCGAGCACAAGAACAGTGTACAAACTTTTGTGCGAGCCGTCAAGTGAAATCTAGTAAATCCTATCCGCCAGACAACTTCAATAGCAACCCACACCGACCCATCCACCCTCTTCGCAGCCTTTCTCAGCTAACCCTTAAGCAATTAGCAAACGACTTAATAGAATCCAGGCGCCCAGATGCCCACACAACCCGCCTGGCTCGACCAGCCACCGCGTGACGTACCGATCCCTCCGCCCCCGGAAGCCCAGCCGCAGGAAGTCCCGGCGTGGGTCACCCCGCAACCAAAAAGCTCGAGGTCGTGGATCTATCTCACAGGCCTGCTCCTGATCATCGTCGTCGCCGGCGGAGGCGTCTGGGTGCGCGGCCAGTTCGTCGCCAATCAGGGAAACGACCAGGCCGCCGTCGCCCCACCGACCCCGCTGCTCTCCGACTCCGAGCGCGCCGCCCGCTTCCTCAACATCGAGCTGACCCCAGCTTTCGCCGCCCTGGTCACGCCCCTGCAGAACGTAGAGAAGGACTGCAGCCCGAAGACCATGGTCCCCGCATGCAAGCCCGACCTCATCGCGACCGACAAGGCGATGATCACGGGAGATGACGCACTGAGCCATCAGCGCGACATCCCCGCCTGCATCGCCCGGGAGGTCAACCAGTTCAAGTACGACTGGCAGGGCATGGAGCAGGGCGTGAGCCTGGCGATCAGCGGCTACAACGACAACAGCTACGACCTCTACCTGCAGGGAATGGTCAAGTTCGCCGAGATCGCCCAGTACATCAAGCCGGACATGGATCGGATCACCACCGCGAAGGCGACCTGCCCCCAGACGACCCACTAGAAGACCTGCTAGCCACAAGTCCTAGAGCGCAAATCTCGGGGACCCACAAAATCTAGGTTCTCAACACGCCCGGGAGCCGATATAATCCCCGCAACCCGCCAAGCAGTCACACCCATCGTCGTTCCAGGAGGCGTTCCAGCACAGTTTTGTCGCGGCGGAAGAAAACCGTGGGTCTCGACCTGGGCACATCCCGGGTCGCGGTGGTCATAGCAGAGTCTGACGCCGGCGACGGGGTCGCTGCGTCGGGGTCGCCCGTGACCATCATGGGGGTGGGCGAGAGCCCATCCGACGGCTTGCGCAAGGGCGTGGTCGTCAACCTCGAGAAGTGCATCGCGTCGATCCAGCAAGCGACGGTGCAGGCGGAGCGCATGGCCGGACAGAAGATCGACTCGGTCGTCGTCTCCCTCGGCGGCACGCACCTGTGGAGCCAGAACAGCACGGGCGTCGTCGCGGTCGCGCACCCGGACCACGAGATCGAGGACGACGACGTGCAGCGGGTCGTCGAGGCGTCGAAGGCGATCAGCGTGCCGAGCGACCGCCAGGTCATCCACGTGATCCCGCGCGCCTACACGGTCGACGGCCAGGACGGTGTGCGCGACGCCGTCGGCATGACCGGTCGCCGCCTCGAGGTCGAGACCAACATCATCACCGGCGCCCAAACCGCGATCCAGAACGTGATCAAGTGCGTGCACGGCGCCGGCTTCGACGTCGAGGACGTGGTGGCGGTCGGGCTCGCGGGCGGCGAAGGAGTGCTCAGCGCGCAGGAGATCGAGCTCGGGGTGTGCCTGGTCGAGATCGGCGCCGGAACCACCAACGTCGTCGTTTACAACGACGGATCGGCGAGGCACCTCGCGGTCCTCCCGGTCGGCGGCAACCACGTGACGAGCGACATCGCCATCGGGCTGCGCACGACGCTCGACGAAGCCGAGAACCTGAAGCTCAACTACGGCCACGCGCTGCCCGACGTGATCGACCAGGGCGAGCGCGTCGAGGTGAGGCAGGTGGGCGGCGACCGCATCCAGGCGCTACCTCGCAAGTTCCTGGCCGAGATCATCGGCCCGCGCATGGTCGAGATCTTTCAGATGGCCCGGGAAGAGGTCCGCAAGTCGGGCTTCGACCAGCTGCTTCCGGCCGGCGTCGTCGTGGCCGGCGGTGGGTCGAGGCTGATGGGAACGATGGACTCCGCTCAGGCGGTATTCAACACGTCGGCGCGACTCGGTCAGCCGCTGGGGCTGACGGGTCTCGCGGACAGGGCGCACGGCCCGTCGTTTGCCGTCGCCGCCGGGCTGGTGAAGTGGGGAGCGCGCGCGCGGACGGAGTACGCAAACACGCGGCAGCCAGTCACCTTCGGCACCACGTACCAAAAAACAGTGAGGTGGCTGAGAGATTTTTTCTAGAGAACACACCAAGAACCAGCTCGAGCTCGCCATGGCCAAGCGAAATGCGAAGGAGGATCACCTGATCGAGATGAAAGAAAGCCAGTTGCACGAGGGGCGGGCAAGAATAAAGGTCGTCGGCTGCGGCGGCGGCGGCGGCAATGCCGTCAACCGCATGATCTCGAAGGCCTTGAAGGTCGAGTTCGTCGCCGTGAACACCGACAAGCAGGCGCTCGAGCGCTGCCAGGCCGACGTCAAAGTCCAGATCGGGAACAAGGTCACGCGGGGCCTGGGCGCCGGCGGGGACTGGACGCGCGGCAGGGATGCGGCTGACGAATCCCGGACAGAGCTGTCCGCGGTAGTGCAGGACTCCGACATGGTGTTCATCACAGCCGGCATGGGCGGTGGGACGGGCACCGGTTCGGCATCGATCGTCGCGGAGCTGGCCAAGGAGGCAGGGGCGCTGACCATCGGAGTGGTCACGCGGCCGTTTGGGTTCGAAGGCCGAATCCGCAACGACACCGCGGAGGAAGGCATCAAGGCACTCCGTGGCCAGGTCGACGCCTTGATAGTCATCCCCAACGACCGGCTTGCGCAGGTCGCCTCCTCCAAGACGACGCTGGAAGAGGCATTCCGGATGGCTGACGACGTCCTGCGCCAGGGCGTCCAGGGCATCTCCGACCTGGTGACTCAGCCCGGCGTCATCAACCTCGACTTCGCCGACGTCAAGGCGATCATGGAAAACGCGGGCGAGGCGCTCATGGGCATCGGCCATGGAGCCGGCGACTCCCGCGCCGAGGACGCCGCCAAGCAGGCGGTGTCGAGCCCGCTGCTCGAGACCTCGATCGACGGCGCCAAGGGCATCCTCTTCAACATCACCGCCGGCAAGGACATCACCCTCCAGGAGGTCCAGCGGGCGGCCGAGATCGTACGGTCGGCGGCCGACCCCGGCGCGAACATCATCTTCGGCGTCGTCCGCGACGACACCATGGCGGGCGAGATCAAGATCACGGTCATCGCCACCGGCTTCACCGGCAAGACGCAGCAGGAAGCGAGGCAGGAACCGGCGCGTCGTACGATCGAGCGGCCTGAGTTCGGAGTGGAAGAGCTCGGCGACATCAACATCCCGGCCTTCCTTCGCAACCGGATGTAAGTAAACAAGGGGTTTTGTTTGCGTTGCCCGTACTGCGGTCACCACGACCTGAAGGTGGTCGACTCCCGCGACTCGGAGGTCGGGGAGGCGATCCGCCGGAGGCGAGAATGCCTGCAGTGCGGGCAGCGCTTCACGACGTATGAGCGCATCGAGACCGTGCCGTTCTTCGTCACCAAGAAGGATGGACGGCGCGAGGACTTCGACCCACAGAAGCTGTTCAACGGCCTGAAGAAGGCGACGGAGAAGCGGGACATCTCGCCCGAGCGTTTGCGAGCGATCGTGGACGACATCGAGGCGGAGCTCCGGCGCTCCGGACGCGTCGAGATCCCGAGCCAGGAGATCGGCGAGATGGTCATGGAGCGGCTCCGGGACCTGGACGAGGTCGCCTACATCCGCTTCGCGTCCGTGTACCGGGAGTTCATGGACCTCCAGCAGGTCAAGCGGGAGATCGAACAGGTACTGAGCTCGCGCCGTTCGTAGTCGCCCGTCCGTCGGGAAACCCGCGAGCGCCGGCAGTCGCGGGAAACCTCTTTACGCTTGGCGACGGTGAGGACGACCCCCGCGGCGCTCCACGTCCCCGAGCTGGCCGACGAGCCAGGGCTGGTGCATGGATTCTCGACCGTCGCCCTCGGCTCGGTCGGTTTGAAGCACGCCACCGACCGCGATGCCGTGCTCGCCTCTCGCCAGGCCTTTGCGAGCACGCTGGGGCTGGATGGAGTCCGGCTGACGACGATCGGTTCGGTCCACGGCGCGGACGTGGCCCGGGTCGACGAGCCGGCGGAGTCGGTCGATGGCGTGGACGCCCTGGTCACCGACCGGCCCGGCATCGCGATCTTCGCCACGTACGCGGACTGCTTCCCGATCGTCCTGTGGGACCCGGAGAAGCACGTCGCCGGCCTCGTTCACGCCGGATGGCGCGGCACGCAGGCCGGGGTCGCGCGCGCCGCGGTGACGTTCATGCGCGAGGAGTTCGGCTGCCGCTTCATCAGGGCCGGGATCGGCCCCGGCATATGCGGGCGGTGTTACGAGGTGGGTGAGGAGGTCGCGGCGAAGTTCGACGCGCGGTTTGTGAGCCCCGGCCCGGGCGGCAAATGGATGCTCGACCTGGCTGCGGCCAACACGGCGCAGCTCGAAGATGCGGGCGCCAGAGCCGTCTGGGACATCGGCATGTGCACCAAGGAGAGCTACCTCTTTCCGTCGCACCGCCGGCATCCCGACGGCACTCGGTTCGGCGCGATCGTCGCCCTGCGGTGACGGTCGCCGAGAACCTCCGCAGGATCCGTGCCGGCATCGAACGGGCAGGGCGCGATCCCGACGAGGTCACGATCGTCGCGGTCACGAAGGGCTTCGGCGCCGAGGTGTGCCGGGCGGCCCTGAGCGCCGGGCTGGCCATCCTGGGCGAGAACCGCGTCCAGGAGGCGCTGGCCAAGATGGCTGAGGTGGATGGGGCCACCTGGCATCTTATCGGGCACCTCCAGACCAACAAGGTCAAGGTCGCCGCCAACCACTTCGCCCTCATCCAAACGCTCGACTCGATGCACCTTGCGGAGGCACTGGCGCGGTACAACTCCCATCAGCAGGTCCTGGTCGAGGTCAACGTTGCGCGAGAGCCGCAGAAGAGCGGTGTGGCGCCGGAGCAGGCGGTTGAGCTGGTCGCCGCCGCCTCCCAGCTGCTCGATGTGAAGGGTTTGATGGCGATGGGCCCCTCGCAGGGAGACCCGACGCCGTCGTTCGACGAGCTTCGTCAGATCAGAGACCAGGCTCAGGAACGCCTGGGAAAGGCCCTACCTATCCTTTCTATGGGCATGAGCGGCGATTACGAGCCGGCGTTGCGCGCGGGAAGCACGATGCTCCGACTCGGCACGGCGCTGTTCGGCCCCAGGCCGTAATGGGATTGCTGGTCACGCTCCTGATCTGGGTCATCCAGCTCTTCGTGCTCCTGGTGTTCATCCGCGTCATCCTGTCGTGGCTGAACCCATACCCGACCAACTCGGTGACACGTTTCTTCTGGCTTGTCACCGAACCTGTGCTGGCGCCGATCCGGCGAAGCCTGCCGTTGATGTCTGGAATCGACCTGTCGCCGCTCGTCGTCTGGGTGGCCTCGCTCCTGGTGATCGCGCTGCTCAGGAGCTTCGCCGCGTAAAATCGGAGTTCGCTCGGCGTTGACGGAGACAGTTAGGCCCGTCTAAGCGGTCGACAGAGAGCTGCGCAAGGTGAGAGCGTGGCGGCCGATGACAGGTTCGAGATCACTCCCGAGCCGTAAACCCAAAGAGCGTTCGAGGTGGTTGCCTCGCGCCGGGCGCGCGCAGGGCGCACCTAGGGAATCTGGGTGGTACCGCGGGTCTTGACGAAGGCTCGTCCCAGGAGATAGCCGCCGGATATCTCTGTGGAGTAACGAGTTGTTCGAAAAAGTAGACCAGAGGGTCAATTTCCCGGACCTCGAGGTCGAGCTGATGCAGCGCTGGAAGGACGAGAACACCTTCCAGAAGTCGCTCGACCTGCGCGAGGGCAAGACGCGGTTCGTCTTCTACGAGGGCCCGCCGACCGCCAACGGCAAGCCCGCGACGCATCACATCCTCGCGCGCGCTTTCAAGGACCTCTTCGGCCGCTACAAGACGATGAAGGGCTTCTATGTCGAGCGCAAAGCGGGTTGGGACTGCCACGGTCTGCCCGTTGAGATCGAGGTCGAGAAGAAGCTCCACATCTCGGGCAAGTTCGACATCGAGAACAAGATCGGCGTCGAGCGTTTCAACGAGCTGTGCCGCCAGAGCGTCTACGAGTACGTCGAGGACTGGGTTGCCTTCAGCGAGCGCATGGCCTTCTGGCAGGACTACGAGCACGCGTACTGGACGCTGACGTCGGACTATATCCAGTCGGTGTGGTGGGCGCTGAGTGAGATGTGGAAGCAGGACCTCATCTACAAGGGCTTCCGGGTCGCCCCGTACTGCTCGCGCTGCGCCACGCCGCTGTCGAGCCATGAGCTCGCGCAGGGGTACCAGGACAACGTGCCCGACCCGAGCGTCTACGTCAAGTTCCGGCTGAAGCAAGACCCCAATACATCGATCCTCGCCTGGACGACCACGCCCTGGACTTTGCCCGGCAACGTGGCCCTCGCGGTCGACAACGACATCGACTACGTCAAGGTGCAGGAGGGCGACGAGTACCTGATCCTCGCCGAGGCCCGCATCCCGATCCTCAAGGAATCGCCGCACGTGGTCGAGCGGATGAAGGGCCGCGACCTGGTCGGTCTCGAGTACGAGCCGCTGTATCCGTATTCGGTTCCCCAGGAGGGCAAGGCGCATTACGTGGTCGACGCGGACTTCGTATCGACCGAGGAAGGGACGGGCGTCGTCCATACCTCCGCGCTTTACGGCGTCGACGACCTCCGCCTGTGCCAGGAGAAAGGCATCCCGTTCAAGCACACCGTCGGCCTGGACGGAAAGTTCCTGCCCTACGTCGACAGGTTCGCCGGCCTTCACGTCAAAGAGGCCGATCCGCTGATCATCGACGACCTTAAGGCAAGGGGCTTGCTCTATCGGGCCGAGACGATCCTCCACACGTATCCGTTCTGCTGGCGCTGCAAAACTGCGCTGATCTACTACGCGCTCGACGCGTGGTACATCCGAACGACGGCGCGGAAGGACGAGCTGCTCGCCAACAACAACGCGACCAACTGGGTGCCGGAGCACATCAAGACCGGGCGCATGGGCGAGTGGCTCCGCAACAACGTCGACTGGCAGTTCTCGCGCAGCCGCTACTGGGGCACGCCGGTGCCGATCTGGGTTTGCGAGGGCTGCGACGAGAAGCGCATCGTCAGCTCGGCCGCGGAGCTGGGCCTGGAGGACGATGCCGACCTGCACCGTCCGTACATCGACGCCGTGACGCTGAGGTGCGAGCAATGTGGCGGCGACATGAAGCGCGTGCCCGAGGTGCTGGACACGTGGTTTGACTCGGGCTCGATGCCCTTCGCCCAGCGCGGCCATCCGCGCTCCGGCACGGAGATGTTCGTAGAGACCTTTCCCGCGGACTTCATCTCCGAGGCGGTCGACCAGACCCGCGGTTGGTTCTACACGCTGCTCGCCATCTCGACGCTGCTGTTCAAGCAGAACTCCTATCGCAACGTGATCTGCCTCGGCCACGTCGTCGACCCGACCGGCAAGAAGGCCTCCAAATCGCGGGGCAACGTGCTCGACCCGAACTATCTGTTCGGCACGTTCGGCTCGGATGCGGTGCGTTGGTACTTCTACACGTCGACCCAGGTCGGCGAGAACTACCGGACCGGCGACGCGGTACTCAAGGAGACGCTGCAGCAGTTCTTCATCCCGCTGTGGAACTGCTTCTCGTTCTTCGTCACCTACGCGAGGCTCGACAAGTTCGACCCGTCGCAGCCTGCCGTCCCGCTGGGTGAACGGCACGTGCTGGACCGCTGGCTGCTCTCGAAGGTGTATGGACTCACCAACGACGTCAACGTCGGACTCGACGCGTACGACGCGGTCGAGCCCGCACGGCGCATCCAGCGTTTCGTGGACGACCTGTCCAACTGGTACATCCGCCGATCGCGGCGTCGCTTCTGGAAGTCGCAGTCCGACCGGGACAAGCTGGCCGCGTACCAGACCCTCTACGAAACCCTTCGGGCGGTATCCGGATTGATGGCGCCCTTCGCACCATTCGTCGCGGACGCGATCTACCGCAACCTGTCCGACGGCAAATCGGTCCACCTCTCCGATTTTCCTGAGAACGTCGGCGAGGAGGACTCACAGGTCGAGGCCGACATGGCACGGGCGCGCCACGCCGTGGAGGCCGGGCTTGCCGCTCGCGACGCGGCGCGGCTGAAGGTCAGGCAGCCGCTCGCGGGCATCGCTCTGTCTGGCGATCCGCTTCCCGAGGACATCGCGGCCATAGTGCGCGAGGAGCTGAACGTCAAGGCGCTCACATTCGGGGCGCCTGAGACCAGGCTCGACACCGAGATCACGGAGGACCTCAAGATGGAGGGCTTCGCGCGCGAGGTCGTGCGCGCGATCCAAGAACGGCGCAAGAAGCTCGGCTTCAACGTCGAGGATCGGATCGACACGCGCTATGAGGCGGACGGACTTCTCGCGCGCGCCATCGAGAGGTTCTCCGAGTACATCAAGAGTGAGACGCTTTCCGTTACCCTCGGGCCCGGACGCGACGATGGCTACGACGGCGAGCAGATGATGCTCGAAGGAGAACAGATCTGGATCGGTCTCAAGCGACGCGCATAACCACCGGCCGCATCCTGTTCGTCCTCGTCGCATTGGGCGTATTCGTGCTCGACCGCATCACGAAGAGCATCGTCTCGGCGCAGGTCGCGTACGGCACCGAGGTCGCGGTGCTCGGCAGGGCAGTCGGCATCACCAATGTTCGCAACTCAGGCGCAGCGTTTGGCTTCGCACCCGCCGGTGCGACGCTCTTCCTGCTGGCGTCGATCATCGTCGCGATCGGCCTCGTCGTCTACGTGGCGCGCAACCCCGGCACCACGTGGAACGACGCGGTGCTGGGCCTGATCCTCGGCGGGACCATTGGCAATGGCTTCGACCGCATCGCCTACGGGACGGTGACCGACTTCATCAACTTCCACTTCTGGCCGGTGTTCAACCTGGCCGATTCGGCGATCTCGATCGGCGTCGTGCTGCTGATCGCGACCTACCTGATACGGAAACCCGCCAGCTGATCGCTTCGGCGACGGCGCCGAGGCTCGACCGATATCTCGCCGACAACGCTCCTGGTCTGTCGCGTTCGGCCGCGGCGAACCTCGTCCGGAGCGGATCGGTTCGCATCAACGGAAAAATCGCGCGGCCTTCCGAGCGGGTGGCGGCCGGAGACGTGATCGAGTACACGATCCCTGACGCTCGACCGGCGGCCAAAGCCTTGGGCGAGGAGATTCCGCTCGAGGTTGTGTTTGAGGACGACGACCTGGTTGTCGTCGACAAGCCGGCGGGCATGGTCGTGCATCCGGCGCCGGGTCATCACAGCGGCACGCTCGTCCACGCGCTTCTGGGCCGCGGCGGCGACTGGTCGACCACCGGGGGCGAGGCGCGGCCCGGGATCGTCCATCGCCTCGACAAGGGAACGTCCGGTCTCATCGTGGCCGCCCGCAACGACGTGGCGCACCGCGACCTCGCCGCGCAGCTGCGAGATCGGACGCTGAGCCGCACGTACCTCGCCATCGCGCGCGGCAGGGTGAAGGACGACGCGGGGGAGCTGGAGGGACCGATCGGCCGCCACCCACGTGATCGCAAACGGATGGCCGTCGTCGCCGGCGGCCGGTACGCGCGCACGCGCTACCGGGTCATCGAGAGGAAGCGAACCCATACGCTTTTGCGCTGTGAGCTCGACACGGGGCGCACGCACCAGATCCGGGTTCACCTGGCGGCGATGGGTCATCCGGTGGCGGGGGATGCCGAGTACGGCGGACGCGAGCCCGCCGCCGGCCGGCCAATGCTCCACGCTTGGCGGCTGCGGCTGCGCCATCCGACGACCGGAGCGGAGATGAGCTTCGAAGCGCCGCCGCCGGACGATTTCAATGATTTCTGGGCGAGGGTCGAGTGAGACGCGGGCTCCTGATCGTCATCTCCGGGCCGTCGGGCGTCGGCAAGGACACGCTCATCCGTCAGCTGCTCGAGCTCGACCCGAACCTGGTCTACTCCGTGTCCGGCACGACGCGCTCGCCGCGGCCCGGAGAGAGGCCCGGAGAGAACTACACCTTCCTCACCCGCGACCAGTTCGACAAGCTCATCGCCCGCGGCGCCTTCCTCGAGCACGCGACCTACAACGGCCACCTCTACGGCACGTTCCACGAACGAGTCGAGGACGAGCGCGACAAAGGCCGCGACGTCGTGCTGAAGATCGACGTGCAGGGTGCTGAGCAGGTGCGGCGGCTGATTCCGGATGCGATCTTCATATTCGTCGTCGCGCCCTCCGAGCGCGAGCTCGAGCGGCGCCAGCAGGAGCGAGGAAGCGAGTCGGCGCAAGACATGGCGGCGCGCAGGCGCATCGGCGAAGACGAGATGAAGTACGCCGCGAAGTACGACCACGTCGTGACCAACGACGACGTCGACCGCGCCGTCGACGAGATCCTCGATCTCGTCCGCAAGGCGCGCGAGCGGCAGACTTAGCCCGTGGCGAGCAAGCTCGACCAGGTTGGGACTTACTGAATGCCCTTAGATCCGACTCCAGTTCCCGACGAGCTGCGCGGCCTGCGCATCGCGCTGCTCGTGTCGGGTGGGATCGCCGCCTACAAGATCGTCGACCTCGCGTCGGCCCTGGCCCAGGCGGGGTGCGAGGCCAGGGTCGCGATGACGCCGTCCGCAATGCGGTTCGTCGGCCCTCCCACCTTCCAGGGCGTCACCGGCAATCCCGTCCTCACGGGCTTGTGGCCGGCGGACGGCATCGCGGAGCCGCACGTCTTCCTTGGCGACTGGGCGCAGCTCATCCTGGTCGCGCCGGCCACGGCGAACCTCATCGGCCGGATCGCGGGCGGACGATCCGACGACATCGTCAGCGCGACCCTGCTCGCCGCCCGCAGCCCCGTAGTGGTCGCGCCCGCGATGAACGACGCGATGTGGGTCAAAGAGGCGGTGCAGGACAACCTCGGGACGCTGCGGCGTCGCGGGTTCACGATCGTCGAGCCGGAGCGCGGTCACCTCGCGAGCGGCCACGAGGGTGCGGGGCGCCTGGCGAGTGCGGCGGCGATCCTCAACGCGATGGTCCACGTCGCGCGGTCGCGGTACGACTACGCGGGGCGCGGTGTGGTCGTCACCGCCGGCGGCACGCGCGAGCCGATCGACCCGGTGCGGTTCATCAGCAACTACTCCAGCGGCAAGATGGGTTTCGCCCTGGCCGCGGCCGCGGCGGACCGGGGCGCGAGGGTCACGCTGATCACGACCGCGAACCATCCCGCGCACCGGGGAGTGGAGGTGCAGCGCGTCGACACCTCGGCCGAGATGCTGGCGGAGCTGCGGTCGCAGCTGCGCGATGCGGACCTGCTTTTGATGGCGGCGGCCATCGGCGATTTCCGCCCGGCGAAGACCGTCGACCGCAAGATCCGCCGCGAGGACACGCCTCACCTCACTCTTGACCTCGAGCCGATCCCCGACCTCATCGCTTCGCTGTCGAGCGAGCCCTCGCTGGCTCACGTGTTTCGAATCGCCTTCGCGGCGGAAGACTCCGACCTCGACAAGAAGGCGATCGAGAAGATGAAACGAAAGGGAGTGCAGGGGATCGTCGCCAACGACATCTCGCGGCGCGACATCGGGTTCGGCAGCGACTACAACGCGGGAGTGCTGCTGTTCTCCGACGGCTCGCGGCACGAGCTGGAGAAGGCCACCAAGCGCGAGATGTCCGACCGCATCCTGGACCTGGTCCTGCCCCGCCTGACCTCCCGAGACTGAGGTTGGCCCTTTACGCCGAGGTGGCCGTGGAGGCCGCCCGTGGGATCGCCCGCGAGAGCTACACCTACGCCGTCCCCGACGGCATGGACGTCGTGCCCGGGCACCGGGTCACGGTGCCGTTCGGGCGGCGCAACTCATACGGATTCGTGGTCTCGCTCGGCACCGAGGCGCCCGAGGTGGAGACCAAACCGATCGCCACCGCGGGAGACGATCCGCTCCTGCTGCCGCACCAGGTCGAGCTTGCCCGGCTGGTGGCCGACCACTACTGGGTGCCGCTCATCGAGTGCATCCGCGCGATGCTGCCGCCGCGCGTGCGCGGCACCGGGTCTGCCGGGTCGCAAGCGTCGAGCCGCCAGCGGCGGCACACACGGCTGCTGGAGCTCGCGACCGAGCCGGTCCGCCACGAATCCGTCGATCTCACGGACGAGCAGCGCGCGGCGGTCGACCTTATCGCTGCCAACCCTGTGACCCTCCTCCACGGCGTCATCGCGAGCGGGAAGACAGAGGTTTACCTCGCGGCGGCTGAGCAGGCTCTCGCGCAGGGCCTGCGGGTGCTGCTGCTCGTGCCTGACATCTCGTTGACGCCCCAGCTCGTGCAGCGCGTGAGGGCGCGGCTCGATGCGCCCATCGCCGTCCTGCATACCCAGCTGACCGAGCTCGAGCGCGCGCAGCAGTGGTGGCGCACGCGCCGCGGCCAGGCCAAGGTCGTGCTGGGAAGCAGGTCCGCGGTGTTCGCTCCGATACCGCGCCTCGGCCTGATCTGCGTCGACGAGGAAGGTTCGTCGACCTACAAGCAGGACCGCACTCCGCGGTACGAGGCAGGGTGGGTGGCGCGGCAGCTGGCGGCGGTCACCGGCGCGCGCCTGGTGATGGGCTCGGCAACTCCCAGCGTCGCGACCTACTACCAGGCCGACCGCGGCGAGATCGCGCTGGCCACTCTGACCCACCGGATACGCGGCATCGATGCCGAGGTGGAGCTGGCCGACATGCGCGACGAGGCGGCGGCCGGGAACCGACAACCACTGTCGCGGCGGCTCGCCGAAGCCGTGACCCAGGCCCTCGAGAACGAAGAGCAGACGATCCTCTACCTCAACCGCCGCGGGCTCGCGACCTACGTGATGTGCCGCGACTGCGGTCGCTCGGTCGAGTGCCTCGGCTGCTCGGTCGCGCTCGTCCAGCACGCCGAAATTGATGGACTCATATGTCACTACTGCGGATATTCACGCGCGATGCCATCGGTCTGCGATCACTGCGGATCGCGCAACATCCGCGCCCTCGGGCTTGGCACGCAGCGGCTCGAGGGAATGGTCAAGCGCATCTGGCCGCAGGCCCGAGTCCTCCGACTCGACAGCGACGTCGCCCGCGGTCCGGATTCCTACTTCCGCGTCTGGGAGGAGTTCAGCGAGCGGCGCGCGGACATTCTGGTCGGCACACAGCTGGTGACGCGTGGCCTCGACCTGCCGGCGGTCACGTGCGTCGGCGTGGTCGACGCGGACCTACCGCTGCACTTTCCCGATTACCGATCCGCCGAGAACACGTACTCGCTGGTGGCGCAGGTGGCGGGGCGCGCCGGTCGGACTGGACGCCCGTCACGCGTGATCGTGCAGACGAGCAACCCGGAGCACTACAGCCTGCGTGCGGCCGCGACCGGCGACTACGAGGGTTTCTACCGCGCCGAGCTGCCGGCGCGACAGGCCTTCGTCTTCCCGCCTTTCGCCGAGCTGGCGGTGCTGACCCGCACCGACCGAGATGATGCAAGAGCAGCGGCGTCCGCCCGCGAGGCGGCCGAATCGATCGCAGCGGGCATGGTGAAAGAAGGCATCGAGGGCATCCGCGTCATGGGTCCGTCGCCCGCATTCATCCACCGCCTGCGGGGCGAGTACCGTTGGCAGGTCACGCTTAAGGGCGACCGCCTCGAGCGTGCGCGGCATCTCGCGCCGAGAGGAAAGGACTGGAGCTATGACATCGACCCGGTCGGCTGAGCAGCGCAAGAAGGACGTGCTCGCGGCGCTGGAGAAGCAGGGGCACTACTGGCTCACGACCGCCGAGGTCGGCGGAAGGCCGCACGTGATCGGCGTGTCCGGACTGTGGGATGGGGCCCAGGTCATCGTCACGACCCTTGGCACCAGCCGCACTGCGCGCAACATGGAGATGAACCCCCAGGTCGTGCTGGCGGCGGGCGACCCGTCCGACGCGATCGTCATACAGGCTGGAGTGATCGACAGCTCGGCCGTCGAGGACTCCGATCAGATCGCGGAGGAATGGAAGTCGGCGATGGGCTGGGACCCCAGGGAGATGGACGGCTGGGTGTTCTTTCGGCTCCGCCCGACCCGGATCCAGGCCTTCCGCGGCTATGACGAGATCGACGGGCGCGACGTGATGATCCGCTCCAGGTGGGTCATTTAACCCAGCCCAACCGAGGTTGGGTTTTCGCACCCCGCGGGTAGAATCGAGCTCAGTGGTCAGGCAGATCCTCACTTTTGAGCAACCGGTGCTGCGCGAGCGGTCGAAGAAGGTCGCACGGATCGACGCATCGATTCAGCGCCTGCTCGACGACCTGGTCGAGACGATGCTGAACGCGCCCGGCGCCGGGCTGGCCGCGAACCAGATCGGTGTCGCCCTCCGCGTTTGCGTCGTGAAGGGCGACGACAAGCAGATCTGGGGCCTTGTCAACCCGGAGATCGTCAAGAAGGACGGAGCCCAGGTCGGCTACGAGGGCTGCCTCAGCTACCCCGGCTGGGTGGGTGAGGTCGAGCGCGCGGAGACCGTCGTCGTCAAGGGTCGCAATCGCCACGGCAAGGAGATCCGCGTCAAGTCGTCCGGCTTTACCGCTCGCGCTTTTCAGCACGAGCTCGATCACCTCGATGGCGTCCTCTTCACCGACAAGCTCACGAGCCTGGACACGCTGCGCCGCGTCGAAGAGCTTGTGGGTGAGGAAAGGGAAGAGGCGGTCGCGGCGGCCTCGGGATAACCGCCCTCTACAAGCTGGTCTTCGCGGGCACCGCGGAATTTGCCGTTCCGTCGCTGCGGGCCCTGCACTCAAAGGGGCACTCGATTCAACTGGTCGTGACGCAGCCCGATCGCCCCGCGCGTCGCGGTATGAAGTTGACACCGGCGCCGGTCAAGCTCGCGGCGCAGGAGCTCGGCCTTGCCGTCTATCAACCGGAGAAGATCCGCGGCCCTGAGGCCGTCGAGCGATTGCGTTCGCTCGCGCCCGATCTTCTCATCGTCGTGGCATACGGGCAGATCCTCCCGCGGGCGGTGCTGGACATCCCCAGGCTCGGGGCCCTGAATGTGCACGCCTCCCTCCTGCCGAGGTGGCGCGGCGCCGCGCCGGTCGCGCGCGCGATCCTTGCCGGAGACATGGAGACCGGCGTGTCGATCATGAAGATGGATGAGCAGCTCGACCACGGACCGGTGCTCGGGGTGCGAGCCACGCCCATCGAGGAAGGCGAGGATGCTGCGCAGCTGACCAGGCGGTTGGCCGGCATCGGCGCGAAGCTTCTCGTCGAGACGGTCGAGAGGTTCGAGGATTTGCGCGGCGCGGAGCAGGATCACACGAAGGCGACGCTCGCCCCGAAGCTGACCAAAGATGAGGGAGAGCTCGAATGGTCGATGGGAGCCGCTGAGATCGAAAGGCGTGTGCGCGGCCTGCAGCCGTGGCCGGGGGCGACCCTGCCCACCTCCAGGGGCAGGGTGAAGGTTCTGCGCGGCCACGTCGAAGGTGACAGCTACGTGCCGGACATCGTGCAGCTCCCGGGCAAGAAGCCTGCGCCGGCGAAGCAGGTGCTCCCAGATGCCTGAACGTGACAGGGAGAAGGATGTCGCGGTCAACCGCCGGGCGTATCACGACTACTTCATCGACGAGAAGTACGAGGCGGGCGTGATGCTGACCGGCACGGAGATCAAGTCGGTCCGCAGCGGCCGTGCGAACCTCCGCGACGGTTTCGTGCGCATCGACAGCAACGAGGCGTGGCTCGAGAACGTGCACATCTCGCCCTACGCGCAGGGCAACGTCATGAACCAGGAGCCCGTGCGCCCGCGCAAGCTGCTTCTACATCGCAAGGAGATCTCGAGCCTGATCGGCAAGGTCAAGCAGAAGGGGTACACACTGATACCTCTCCGGGTTTACATCGCACGAAATCGCGCGAAGGTCGAGATCGGGCTCGCGCGGGGCAAACGCCAGTACGACAAGCGCGAGGCGATCGCGGCCCGGGATGCCAAACGAGAGATAGAGAGGGCGATGCGGAGATGAAGGTGCTGTTCATCGCGGGGTTCGGACCGATTGCGTCGGACGTCGAGCAATCACGGCGGCTGTACGAGGACGCGCTCGGGATCACATTCAAGAAAGAGGAAGGGGATTACCGACACACCGAGGAGTTGAAGGGCGCCAACACGTTCGCGGTCTGGCCCCTGGACCAGGCGGCCGAGTCGTGCTTCGGGTCGAGCGAATGGCCGAACGAAGTCGTACGTCCGCAGGCGTGGCTAGAGTTCGACGTCGACGACGTCGCCGAAGCCACACGCGAGATGAACGAGCGCGGCTACAAGCTCCTGGTCGCCAACCGCACCGAGCCGTGGGCCCAGGTCGTGTCGCGCCTCATCAGTCCCGAGGGTTTGCTGGTCGGTTTGACGATGACACCCTGGATGCGAAAGCCGGACTAGAGACCCGGCCGAAAAGCCCTCGACGGATCTTCGGCGCCCATGCGGCCCACTCCCCCCGGAGGGGGCCCCAGTAGGTTCTGCGCTGCTCGTCACCCCCCGCGCCACCACGGCGCGGGGACCCCAGCAGGTATGCGCTCGCTCCGCTGCTCGGCGCTTCACCCGGATCTGGGCCACCTGGATCGCCGAATCTCTCGCCGAGGGTTTTCGGCCGTGCCTCTAGTCGCGCAGCTCCTCGGCCAGCATGTCCATGAGAAGGCCGTCGTGCCACGCCCCATCCGGCCCGCGCTCGTACTTCCGCATCACGCCGACCGGCCTGAAGCCGACGCGCTCGTAAGCCCTGATCGCGTTGGCGTTGTGCGCGGCGGGGTCGATGGTCAGGCGGTGGTAGCCGCGATCGTGCACGAGATGGCGTGCCAGCGTGCGAATCGATTCCGGACCGATGCCCTGACCCTGCCACGCCGAGCGCACAGCGATGTCGATCGAGGCGTACTCGTACATCTCGTCGGTCTCCTCGTAGCTCTGGATCATCCCTACAGTTTCGTCTCCGACTTCGATCAGGTAATGCGTCTCGACGTCTGATGTCGCCATCGCGTCGCGGACGGCTTTCTCGGAATCGCCCCACCACTCCGCCACGGAGGGATCGCTGAAGATCCGCGCCAGCGCCGGTTCATCGCCCAGACGGACCGGGCGAAGGGTGACGCGCTTGCCTCGAAGCTCAGGCGGCGAGGTTGATCCCAATCGCGCGCAGGCGCCGGTTGAGTGACTCGATCGCGAACTCCACGATCTCGCTTTCCGTGTGCCCGTAGTCGGTGACGTACCGCGGATCGGGCGGATCCAGCGTGCCTGAGATGAGGGGCAGGCACTCGACCAGCGTGCGCTGGATTATCGGCGCGAAGCGTTCGGGGTCTTCGCGGACCGCGTCCTGGAGCAGCTTGATGCCGAAGCTGACGTGGCGGGACTCGTCCCGGGCGACGGCGGTGAATCCCCGATAGAACCCGCGCTCGGTCAGGCCCTGCTCGCGCATGGCCTCGAGCTCGAAACGCTGGCCGGTCAGCGCGATGGTCGCCTCGATGACGATGTGGTAGAGGGTCACGCCCTCGACGAACGCGTCGAAGTCCCTCGGGTTGCTCGCGAGCCGTTGCGCGGTGGACGGGAGGCGCTCATAGAAAAGGATGTTGTAGCCCTCGTTGGCCTCGGGCCGGATCTCTTTCATCAGCTCCGACATATCGCGGGCGTCCGACTGCGGCACCTCGCGCCACCACCTCTCGAAGAAAACCGTATGGCGGGCCTCGTCGACCATCTGGGTCGAGAGAAAGACCTCGATCTCCGGCGTCGGCGCCGCCCAGACAAACGGCGCAAGGGTCGCGGTCACGCGCTCCTCGCCGTTGAAGAAGAGGCGGTGCGACCAGAGCGTCGCCTTGCGGTCGATGTCGGTCGCCTCGACCCAGTCCTGGCGGTCGAGACTGAAGTCGATGTCCTTGACCGCCCACTGCTGGGACTCCCAGCGGCGGTACAGGTCCAGGTAGCTCGGCATGTTGTCGACCCCACGGTCGATGAACGACAGGACGTCGTCGATGCGGATGTCGCCGAGCTCCTTCAGGCTCGCTCGGCCTATGCGATCGAGGTCGACGCTCACGGCGTTCAAGTGTAGGGTCGGCACCACCTGGGTAAAATCAACCGGCACCAGGTTCAGCTTCGTGGGGGCGTCCGGTCTCGACGGGGCAGTTGAGCTTCGGGATTGCGAGCCGAGAGCCGCGAGCGTCACAGCGCAGCGTTTTACAAACGCCAACAAGAACACCGCTTTCGCCCTCGCTGCGTAAGCAGTAGAGACTGAAGCCCCGGGCCTTTGAGCCCGGGCGTCGCCCTTTGTCAATCCGGCGGACGAGGGAGCGGCGTTACATAGACCGGATTGCCACATCGGGGGCGCCACGGCCCCGATGTGGGACAGTCACCGCGGCTGGCTGACGCGGATCCTGTCGGGAGGAGCCGCTACGCGAGAACCAAAATCCCGGACACGCTCGTAGAGATCCCGGGGGACGCTGCTTCGGACGCGGGTTCAACTCCCGCCGCCTCCACCAAGTTTTATATTCGGATCGGGGTGGTTTGACGCCCAGACCGACGGCTACGAGCTGCCGCCCATCGCATCCATCAATTCGTCGCGGGAAATGTGGTGCCGATCGCCGAACTCCTGAAGCTCTTTGAGGTCAAACTCTTCCGGCATCTCTCGCAACGCATCGTCAGCTTCCTGCGTGAAACCGAGGCGACGCAGGGTGTCAACCAGCCAGTGCCTGGTGTATGCCATTTGAACCCACAAGGCCCCCTTATCAAGTTGATCCGGCAAGAATGCTGAGCAGTTGCCGAATCGCAATCCAGCCTACCACCGCATTTGCGGCTCTTCGATTCGTCCTGGCTCCTCACCGCTCGCAGGTTTCTTGGTGATGACGCGATAAATAGATATGGTGGGAATGAGGTTGTACCACCCGACGCGACACGCGGAATCGATCATGCGTGACGGCTTTGGCGAGTGGACCGGAACGTATCTGACCGAGAGCGACAACAGCGGTGTGTGGGTGTTCGACCGTCCCGTGGATCGCCGAACCGGCGGCGGTGACGAAGCTGTGATGCTGGTGCTCGAGATCCCTGAGGCCGTCGTTCTGCCCTTCGAGACTCCGAGCCATTC
>Ga0307479_10001507_pt1 | contig 21240 bp, 18 predicted proteins | sample atmos_gasesECM4C_FD_203743 | JGI IMG/M metagenome (GOLD analysis project Ga0307479, IMG submission 203743) | Hardwood forest soil microbial communities from Morgan-Monroe State Forest, Indiana, United States - atmos_gasesECM4C_515 | ecosystem: Environmental > Terrestrial > Soil > Temperate...
CCGATCCCAAGGTCGGCGCCGTCGCCGGCAACGTGAAGGTCGGCAACCGCTCGCGGTGGCTCACGCGCTGGCAAGCGCTCGAGTACATCACCAGCCAGAACATGGAGAAGCGCGCATTTGACCTGTTGAATTGCATTACCGTCGTGCCCGGAGCGCTCGGGGCGTGGCGCAAGAAAGCCATTGAAGCCGCGGGCGGCATCACTGCGGACACCGTCGCCGAAGACGCCGATCTGACCATCGCTATCCGCCGCCTCGGCTGGCGCGTCAGCTACGATGAAGAAGCCATCGCGTGGACGGAAGCCCCGGAAACCGCCAATCAGCTCATCCGCCAGCGTTTCCGCTGGACTTTCGGCACCCTGCAATCGTTCTGGAAGCATGGCGACACCCTCCTCCGTCCGAAATACGGAACCCTCGGCTTGATCGCCCTGCCGAACATCTTTATATTCCAGCTCGTGTTGCCGCTCATTTCCCCGGTCATCGATCTGATGTTCTTCGGCTCATTGCTGCTCTGGGGACTCGCGCAATTCCGCGTCACCCGCTTGCCGCAACTCTGGACCGCGGCGGACGTGGAGAAATCGCTCCTCTTCTTTCTCGGCTTCATGCTCATCGACATTTTGACGTGCATGGTCGCATTCGCTTTGGAACGCAAGGAAGACTGGACGCTGCTGATTCCCGTTCTGTTGCAGCGCTTTTACTACCGCCAGTTAATGTACGTGGTGCTGTTCCGCTCCGTGAAGGAGGCGGTGAGCGGGCGTCCCGTGGGCTGGCGTGGCGTCGAGACGGAAGCTCCGCCACCGGCTCGCAAAGCCCCGCGCGAGCCCGCCCCCGTCGAAGGCAATTGAGTCTGCTCACGCCTGGGGATGCCGGGCGTCTGATTCCGTGAAGGCGGTGCTCCTATCTTCGTGAGCCGCGTTACGATCCGCGCCGATGATCTGCGCCTAACCTGAGCGCTTTTCCGCCGATTTTCATCCAAGCCCTGACTTGTTGTAGGATATCCACCTGCAAGAGGGAGGACTCCATGGCCATCAGTTTCACCTTGAACGGCAAACCCCAATCCGTTGACGTCAGCCCGGACATGCCTTTGCTCTGGGTGCTGCGTGACACGCTAGACATGACCGGCACGAAATTCGGTTGCGGCATGGCGCTCTGCGGCGCGTGTACGGTCCACATCAACGGTGAGGCCACGCGTTCCTGCATCACCGCCATCTCCAGCGTTGCGGGCAAGAAAGTCACCACCATCGAAGGACTCTCCGCCGATGGCAGCCATCCCGTGCAGCAAGCCTGGATGGAAGAAGACGTACCGCAGTGCGGCTACTGCCAGTCCGGGCAGATCATGTCCGCCGTGGCCCTGCTTTCGAAAAAACCCAACCCCACCGACACCGACATCGACGATGCCATGAGCGGCAACATCTGCCGCTGCGGTACCTACCAGCGCATTCGCAAAGCTATCCACCGCGCCGCCTCCATGCAGGCCGGGAAGGTCAAGTCCGCCGCTTAAGCCAACTTCAACCGCAGTTGTCGCAGCATGTCACGAGGTGTCCCATGGCAGCAGCTCCCGTTGTAAACCGCCGTGAATTTCTGAAGACCGGTGCCGCTGGAGGTGTAGCGCTCGTCATCGGCTTCCATCTCTCTCCGAGCGCTCTTGCCGATCAAGCGCAGGACCAGGAAAAGAAGACTCCCAATCCTTTCGACGCCTGGGTCCGCATCACCCCGGACAACAGCGTCACGCTGATTCTTGGTAAGTCCGAGATGGGCCAAGGCATCATGACGGCGCTTCCCATGATCTTGGCCGAAGAGCTGTGCCTGGATTGGAAGCAAGTGAAGGTCCAGCAAGCGCCCACCAATCCGAAAATTTATGACCTCGGTACCGGCGGCAGCGGCAGCGTCGCCGGTTCCTGGCTGCCCTTGCGGCGCGCGGGCGCCGCCGCGCGCGAAATGCTCGTCGCCGCCGCGGCCCAGAAATGGGAAGTCAGCCCGGACACGTGCAAAGCCGGGAACGGACAAGTGGTTCACGGCAATCCCAAGCGTTATCTGTCTTACGGTGAACTGGTGGAGGCCGCCGCAAAACTTCCCATTCCCAATCTCAACACTGTGCCGCTCAAGAACTCGGATGATTTCACCGTTGTTGGCCACGACACTCGGCGTTTTGAAGCGCGCGATAAAGCTACTGGTGCTGCGAAATTCGGCATCGATTCCCGCGTGCCCGGCATGCTTTTTGCGGTCGTCGCGCGGTGTCCAGTCTTTGGCGGCAAAATCGCTTCGTTTGACGCCACGAAAGCGAAAGCCGTGCCCGGCGTTCGCGATGTCATTCAGTTTGAAACCGACGGAAGAGGCGCCTTGATCACCGGAGGGATCGCCGTGCTGGCGGACAATTCCTGGGCCGCAATCCAAGGCCGCAAGGCTCTTGCCGTGAAATGGGTGGAAGGCCCGGCCGCGACTGAATCTTCAGCCGAGCTTCACAAACAGTTTCTAGCGAACGCCGCCAAGCCCGGAAAAGTCGTGCGCAACGACGGCGATGCGGACTCTGCTCTCGGCTCCAGCCCGAAAAAAATCGCAGCTGCCTACGAGCTGCCCTTTGCTCCGCACGCTTGCATGGAGCCGATGAACTGCACCGTGCACATCCGGCCCGGCGGCGCGGAAGCCTGGGTGCCCACGCAGGCGCCGCAGTGGGCGCAAGGCGTCATCGCGGAGGCCGCCAAGCTGCCTCCCGAAAAAGTGATCGTCCATACCACGCTGATGGGCGGTGGTTTTGGGCGCCGTTATCAGGCGGATTTCGTCATGGAAGCGGCGCAGATAGCCGCAAAGACCGTCGGCAAGCCCGTCATGGTTCTCTGGACCCGCGAAGACGACATGCAGCACGATTTTTACCGCCCGGCCTCTTATCACAAGATGCAGGCCGCGCTTGACGCCAACGGCAATCTCGCCGCCTGGAAACATTTTCAGACCTCGACCTCCATCGCCGCCAAGTGGAGCCAGAAACCGGCGGAGGATTCGGGGCTGGGCGAATTCGGTTCCGGCGCCACCGTTCCTTACATCACGCCGAATCTCCGCATCGAGTACACGCTCGCTGAATCGAGCGTGCCCCGCGCCTGGTGGCGTTCCGTCGAACACTCCAGCAGCGGCTTCGTCGTGGAAAGTTTTATTGACGAGCTTGCGGCCTCTGCTGGCCAGGATCCGCTGGCGTTTCGCATGAAACTCATCGGCGGGGACCGCAAAATTCCAATGTTCGGCAATGAGAAAGAGCCTCCGCTCGATACCGCGCGGCTCAAGGGCGTCCTGCAACTCGCCGCGGACAAAGCAGGCTGGGGCAAGCCGCTGCCAAAGGGTCAGGGCCGCGGCATCGCCACATTTTATTCTTTCAATTCCTACACTGCCGCCGTCGCGGAAGTCAGCGTGAAAGACGGCGCCGTGAAACTGCACCGGCTCGTTTATGCCGTGGATTGCGGCCGCCCCATCAATCCGGAGGGCATCCGCGCGCAAGTCGAAAGCGCGGCCATCTATGGCCTTTCCGCCGCGTTGCATGACGCCATCACCATCATGGATGGCCGCGTCGAGCAATCGAATTTCAACGATTACCAGATGCCGCGCATCAACGAAACTCCGAAAACGGAAGTCCACGTCGTGATGAGCAAGGAAGAGCCCACCGGAATCGGCGAGCCGGGATTGCCGGTGGTTACCCCCGCCCTGTGCAACGCGATTTTTGCCGCGACCGGAAAGCGCCTTCGGCGCCTTCCGATTCGAACCGAAGATTTGGCCTAACCCGCCGTCTGTCAGGCCCGCACATTTTGGGACGAATTCCCATGAGGAGCACATATGTCAACTTCCGATGTGATGTTGCGCCGCGAATTCCTGAAAAAAAGTGCCGCTGGTGGGACCGGGCTGGTCATCGGTTTCTACCTGCCCGGAAAACTCGAAGCGCTGGCCGCGGCTCCGCCTGCCGAACCCGCCGTGCTGAACGCCTGGGTGCGCATCGCGCCAGACGACACCGTGACGCTCTTCATCGATAAATCAGAGATGGGCCAGGGCGTCGTCACTTCGCTCGCCATGCTGCTCGCCGAGGAACTCGAATTTGATTGGAAAAAGGTGAAGACGGAGTTTGCGCCAGCCGCTCAAGTCTACTTCAATCCTCTCTTCGGCCTGCAGGGCACCGGCGGAAGCGCCAGCATTCGCTCGGCCTGGGGGCCGCTCACCAAAACCGGCGCCGCCGCGCGAGAAATGTTGATCGCCGCCGCAGCTCAGCAGTGGTACGTCGAACCTTCGGCGTGTCACGTGGAAAACGGCGCCGTGGTACACACCGCCACAAGCAAGAAATTGGGCTACGGCGCTTTGGTGGAGCGCGCCGCGAAACTTCCTGTGCCTGCCAACCCGGCGCTGAAAGATCCGAAGGATTACAAATACATCGGCAAGCCCTTGAAGCGGTTGGACACGCCTGCAAAGGTGAACGGCAAGGCGCCCTTCGGCATCGATGTGCGCTTGCTGAATATCCAGCATGCGGTTGTGGCGCGCTGTCCTGTCTTCGGCGGCAAAGTGAAAAGCTTTGACGATTCGAAAGCAAAATCCGTTCGCGGCGTGAAACAGGTCCTGCAAATCTCTTCGGGCATCGCCGTCGTCGCGGACAATACTTGGTCCGCCATGGAAGGCCGGCGCGCCCTGCAAATCACCTGGGACGAAGGACCCAACGCCGCAAATTCCAGCGATGCCATTCGAAAGCTCTACCTCGCTGCTGCTGAAAATCCCGGCGCCATCGCGCGGAAAGATGGCGACGCCGACGCGGCGCTCGCGAGCGCGCCTAAGAAGGTGGAAGCCGCTTACGAAGTCCCATTCCTCGCCCACGCCACGATGGAGCCGATGAATTGCGCCGCCGACGTGCGCGCCGACGGTTGCGACATTTACGCGCCAACGCAGTTCCAGACTTTCACTCAAAACGCTGGTGTGAAAATTACCGGCCTGAGGCCGGAGCAGGTTCGCGTACACACCACGTTTCTCGGCGGCGGGTTTGGCCGCCGCGCGGAGCTGGACTTTATCGCGGATGCGGTTGAGATTTCGAAAGGAACCGGCGCGCCCGTGCAAGTGACCTGGTCGCGCGAAGACGATGTGCAGCACGATTTTTACCGGCCTGCGGCATATTCGAAACTTGTCGGCGGACTCGACGCCGACGGCTGGCCCATCTCCTGGAAAAGCCGCATCGTCAGCCCTTCGATCATGTCGCGGTTTTTTCCCGGCTCAGTGAAGAACGGCATCGATGAAAGTTCGGTCGAAGGACAAGCCAACAGCAAATATGCGATTCCCAATTTTCTCGTCGAGTATGCGTTGACGGAAGCGGGCGTGCCGGTGGGCTTCTGGCGCTCGGTCGGGAATTCGCACAACGGTTATATCACCGAGTGTTTTGCCGAAGAGCTTGCCAAGGCGGGGGGCAAAGATCCGTTTGAATTCCGCCGCAAACTCTTGGCGAACGCGCCACGGCACCGTGGCGTGCTGGAGCTTGCCGCCGAGAAGGCCGGCTGGGGGAAGCCGCTGCCCGCGGGCCGCACGCGCGGCATTGCCATGGTGGAATCGTTCGGCAGCCACGTTGCCGAAGTGGCGGAAGTCAGCTTGAACCGCAAATCCGGCGAAGTACGCGTGCATCGCGTGGTCTGCGCCGTGGACTGCGGCCGCTACGTGAATCCCGACACGATTGCAGCGCAGATGGAAGGCGGGATCGTCTTCGGTTTGACGGCGGCACTGAAGGGCCAAATTACGATTGAAAAAGGGCGCGTGCAGCAAAGCAATTTCCACGATTACGAAATGCTGCGGCTGAACGAAATGCCGAAAGTGGAAGTTCACATTGTTCAGAGCAACGAAGCGCCCGGCGGCATCGGCGAACCCGGCACTCCGCCGATCGCGCCCGCGGTCTGCAACGCGATTTTCGCAGCCACGGGCAAGCCGATTCGAAGGTTGCCTATCCGCGCCGAAGATCTGGCATAGCGTTTCCTTCCCGGCTTGTTGCAGAATAACGCGTGCTTCTGTCACCAACTCTTCTCGCGGCCATTCCGCTGGCGATCTGGATTTATCTTCTCGCGGCCCGCGGATATTTCTGGCGCGTGAGCGAAGACAATCTTGAGCCAAAACGCTTGGAAAACTGGCCGCGCGTTGCCGCGGTCGTTCCGGCCCGCAACGAAGCCGCGACGATCTCCCGAACCATTTCATCGCTGGCAAGACAAGATTATCAGGGGGAATTCTCGATCGTCGTGGTGGACGATCACAGCGAGGATGGAACCGCCGCTCTCGCGCAAAAAGCTGCCAATGAATCTGGCGCCTCGCAACGCTTGAAAATTCACTCCGCGGCTCCGCTCGCGCCGGGCTGGACCGGGAAACTTTGGGCCCTGAACGAAGGCATTCAACTTGTCGCGAGTCAATCACCGGAATTCCTTTGGTTCACGGACGCCGATATCGAGCACGCGCCGGACACGCTGCGCCGCCTGATTTTTCGCGCGGAGAGAGATTCGCTCGACCTCGCATCACTGATGGCGCTTCTTCAAGCGAAGACTTTTCCCGAGCGCCTGCTGATTCCCCCGTTTCTTTATTTTTTCCTGATGCTCTATCCGCCGCGCTGGATCGCGGACCCGAACGCAAGCACAGCCGGAGCCGCGGGCGGATGTATTTTGTTGCGGCGGAACGTGCTCGCGCCCATCGGCGGGATTGCCTCGATTCGCGGGGAGGTGATCGACGACTGTGCACTGGCGCGCGCCGTGAAGAGGCACGGCGGAAGAATCTGGATGGGCCTGACGCGCGCGAGTGTGAGCTTGCGGAGCTACGGAACCTTCGCGGAAATTCGCCACCTGATTGCGCGCACCGCTTTCACCCAGCTGCGCTATTCCTTTCTGCTGCTCATCGCCACATTGGCCGGTCTGTTTGTGACTTATTTGCTCGCATGGATTTGCTTCTTCACTCTGGATGATCCGGGATGGCTGCTGGCGAGCACCGCCATCTCCATCATGACGGCAACCTACGGCGCGACGGTGCGCTTCTACGGCCTCCCGTGGCTCTGGGCGTTGACGCTGCCGTTCGCGGCCGTGTTCTATGCCTATGCCACGTTCCTTTCCGCCGTACGTTACTGGCTCGGCCGCGGCGGCCTATGGAAAGGCCGAGCCCAAGCGCCGCGCTGAAACTAATTCGTATCGAGTGGCATCCAAATTTGTGGTCTTGCGCATCGAAATTTGTTATCCTGCGCAAAGGTGAAGTACAGGGCTGTATCCCGCATTTAAAGGAACGGCACCGGAGGCCACCATGAGCGTTACCCCGAATTCCGGGAACGGAAAAATCACCGTGCCCGATCTCCTGCAGCGCAAGACCCAGGCTGCGGGCTCCCCATCCAACTTGCAGAAAATCACTTGCCTGACGGCGTACGACTATCCGACGGCGCGGTTGCTGGACGAGGCCGGCGTGGACGTGATTCTCGTCGGCGATTCGCTCGGCATGGTCGTGCTGGGGCATGAGAACACGCTATCAGTCACCGTCGAGGAGATGCTGCACCACACGCGTGCTGCGCGCCGCGGCACCCGTCGCGCGCTGCTGGTGGCAGACATGCCTTACGGCAGCTATCACACCGACTTGAGTGAGTCGCTGCACAACGCCATGCGTTTCGTGAAGGAAGCGGGGGCGGAGGCCGTGAAGGTGGAGGGGGGCGAGCGGCGCTTGGAATTGATTTCGCGGCTGACGGAAGCGGAAATCCCGGTGATGGGGCACGTGGGCTTGACGCCGCAATCGGTGAATGCACTGGGCGGATACCGCGTGCAGGGGAAAACGGCGGATGCTGCGGAGCAGTTGATTCGCGACGCGCGCGCGGTGGAAGCGGCAGGCGCGTTTGCCGTGGTGCTGGAGGCGGTGCCTCGCGAGCTGGCGGCGCAGATTACGCGCGAATTGCGCATTCCGACGATCGGCATCGGCGCGGGCCCGGAATGCGACGGGCAGATTCTCGTGGTTCACGATCTTCTGGGTTTGACGTTTGGACAGACGCCGAAATTTGCGCGCCGGTATGCCAACGCCGGAGAGATTATTTCCAAAGCCGTGCGGGAATACTGCAAGGATGTGCGCGAAGGCGGATTTCCTTCGGACGCCGAGTCGTATCATGCGCCGCAATCCACGAAAGATCGCAAGACCATTTTCATCGACAGCTGAGCAGTCCGCAAATCTTAAAACGCGAAGGGGAGCCGGACATGACGCCAGAGGAGATGCGTGTGCTGTACGACTACAATGCCTGGGCCAATCACCGGTCGATGGACGCGGCGTCCGTTCTGACGGTTGAAAAGTTCGTGCAGCCGATGGGCTCGAGTTTTAGCTCCGTGCGCGATACGCTGGCGCACATTTTCGGCGCCGAGTGGATCTGGCTGGAACGATTTCAGGGACGCTCGCCCGCATCACTGCCGGATACGGCGCAGTTCAAAGACGCAGCGAGCTTGCGGGAGCGCTGGAACGAGCACGAAACGCGGCTGATTGGATTTGTGCGCGGGCTGACGCAGACCAATCTGGACCGCGTGATGGAATACAAGACGCTGAAGTTCGGCGTATATAGCAATCCTCTTTGGCAATCGATGCAGCACCTCATCAATCACGGGACGTACCATCGCGGGCAGGTCACTACCCTGTTGCGGCAACTAGGCGCGCAGCCGATCCTGACGGACCTCATGCACTTTTATCGTGAGCGCTCCATCGGGGCGGGCGCGTAGTTTCGACTCTCTTCTTCCCTGTGGAAACGATACGAACGATTGCGTGGATGAAGGAACTTGCGCGGCAAGCGCGGGCGGAGAGCCGCGTCATCGGGCTGGTGCCGACGATGGGCGCGCTCCACCGCGGACACTTGTCGTTGATCGAACGAGCCAGGCAGGAGTGCTCGCCGGTCATTGCCTCTGTTTTTGTCAATCCGAAGCAGTTCGGTCCCAACGAGGACTTTTCAAAATACCCGCGCACGTTTGAGAGCGACAGCGAAAAACTGGAGCGCGCGGGCGTGGATGCGCTTTTTGCGCCGGAACCATTGGAGATCTATCCCGACGGATTTTCGAGCTACGTTAACGTCGATGGCTTGAGTGAAAAACTCGAAGGGCGCTCGCGGCCGGGCCATTTTCGGGGCGTCGCGACCGTAGTGATGAAACTGCTGCAGATCGTGCAGCCGAACTTTGCCTACTTTGGGCGCAAGGATGCGCAGCAATCGCGGCTGATCACACAGATGGCGCGCGACTTGAACCTGGAAACGGAAATCGTGGTTTGCCCGCCGGTCCGCGAACCCGACGGCCTGGCCCTTTCCTCGCGAAATGTTTATCTGAACGCGGAGGAGCGCCAGGCGGCCACCGTTTTGTATCGGGCGCTGGAGGCGGCGAGAAGCGAGCTTGCCAGGGGAGTTCGCGATGCGCTGCAGCTGCAAGCGGCGCTCCAGCGAACGCTCAACGCGGAACGTCGGGCACGGGTGGACTATGCGGAGATCGTGGATGCGGAATCATTTGAGCCGGTCGTGCGCGTGCGCAGGCCTTCCTACATTCTGCTCGCGGTGTTCATCGGCAAGACGCGATTGATCGACAATTTGTATATCGAGCCGAAATCGCCGGACTCGGAAGAACTGGTGTTTCACTTCTAGCGACGTTGCAGCGCCGCCGTTTCGCCCTCGCGAGTTTCTTTTGCTAGACTTTTCCTACAGCCCCAATCCACGTCGGAGGTGACGGAGATGAATTCTCGAATTCGATTGATTTCGATTTTTGCGGCGCTAGCCATGGTAATGCCCCCGCTGGCGCAGGCCGGCGGCACGATTCCAGCAGGAGCGAGGATTTCGGTGGTGACCGACCAGTCTGTGAGCTCCAAAACGGCCAAAGCCGGGGAGACGGTGACAGGTTCGGTCGCGCAAGATGTGACCGCGGACGGCAAAGTGGTGATTCCCAAAGGAGCGCCGGTCAAGCTGACGGTGAGCAGCGTGCAGGCTTCCGGGCGGTTGTCCACGCCCGCTAAACTTTATTTGCGGCTGCGCACGGTGACCGTGGGCGGCAAAACCTACACGATTGCAACCAGCTCCGCCGGAAGAACACTGGGTGGCAAGGGCAAACGGGATGCCGAGTTCATCGGCGGCGGCGCGGGAGGCGGCGCGATTATTGGCGCACTGGCGGGCGGCGGCAAAGGCGCCGCGATAGGTGCGGCGGCTGGTGCTGGAGCCGGAACGGCCGGTGCGGCGGCGACTGGGAAGAAAGATATCGAGTTTCCGGCCGAGACGAAGCTGGCGTTCACCACGCGTGCAGCTGTCACGATCAACTAGTGCTAATCACAGCGGGGGCCGAGCAAATTTGGCACGGCCCTAGGCGCAAGCCAGTGCTCGCTTCAATCCAGCGGAGCGAAGAACATTGATTCTATTTAACCATAACAGCCCCCTCCTATTTTTTTCATAAGTGTTGATTTTAAAGGGACTTTAAGTTGTTTTAGAATCAACACTTATGGAAGTGTTGATTCTAAAGGTAGTTAGAGGCGCGTTTTGCGCGCATTTTTGTAAGGGTTGATTCGATTCTAGATGAGTTAATCCGAGAAGTGCGATTTGGCTCTGTCTGACCGTTTAGTAAGGGAAGTCTCGCCGAAGGCGAGGCGCGAAGCTCTACGTTAATACCATACCTGAGTAGTGACCGGGTTGTCAATCAAAAAGACTCTGAAAATCAAAACTCGCTTAAATTGCTCTTTTTCTGGCCTTTGGGGGGAGAGTGCATGGCGAGGCATTGACGGTCGCGAAGGAGAGCACTAAGATGCGGCGCGGCAGTCGTGGAGGTGCCTATGTCATTCCAAGGAAAGAAGGTCCTGATCACGGGCAGTTCCAGGGGCATTGGGCGGGGCATCGCGCTGAAACTGGCAGAGAAAGGAGCGCGCGTCGCGGTTCATTATTATCGCAACCGGGAGGCGGCGGAGGAGACATTAGGAAAAATCCGAAAACTCGGTTCGGACGGATTCCTGGTGCAGGCCGACGTTTGCCGGCCGGAGGAGGTGCGCCGGATCTTCGAGCAAGTCCGGACGGAGTTCGGGTCGCTCGATATTTTCGTGAGCAACGCGCGAACGGAAGCGCCGACTTTCTATGAAGCGCCGATGGACATCACGCTGGATAAATGGGACACGGCGATGGATTCGCAGGCGAAAGCATTCCTGGTGGCAGTGCGCGAGGCGGCTGCGATGATGCCGAAGGGCGGAAGGATCGTGGCCATCTCGTTCGCGCCAGGGGGGCGATTTGGAAGCTGGCAGCCCTGGGCAGCGATGGGCGCGGCGAAAGCAGCCATGGAAGTGCTGGCACGCTATTTCGCAGTAGCGCTGGCCAGCCGGGGCATCACCGTGAATACGATCAGCCCGGGCTGGGTCGAAGACAGCGTGCTGAACAGCCTGCCTGAGGCCTTCCAAACAGGAGTGCGCGAATGGCAGGAACGCGGATGGACGCCCATGGGGCGTTTGGGAACACCGTCGGACATCGGCAACGCGGTAGCGATGATTTGCTCGGAGGAGGCGAGTTGGATTACCGGCCAATTGATCGATGTGGACGGCGGCGCGGCACTGGTGGACGCGCATCTGCCGCTGGAATTCCAGGGGATCGCGAAATCGAAGGCGGCAGGAACAGTCTAGAGTGACGCGTCTGCCTTGGTGGTGATCACCATTCGCGGCGATTCGCGACGTTTGCATCGAAGAACGGGCTTGGCTGGATGGGGTCCACAAGCCAAGACGCGACATCGTTCAGCGAATTGCCGCCGCGGTTTATTTCTGCGAGATGTGTTTTAGGACTTCGGTAGCGTGGCCTTTGGCTCTGACGAGGGGCCAGACGTGTTCGATTTTGCCGTCCTTGCCAATTAGAAAGGAGCTACGCACGATGCCCAGGGACGTCTTGCCCATGAAATGCTTTTCTTGCCAGGCGCCGAATGCCTGGATGGTTTTGTGGTCGGAATCGCTGAGCAGGGGGAAATTGAGCTTCTGCTTTTCCCTGAAGGAGGCTAGGGCCTCGACGGAATCGGCGCTCATGCCGAGGATGGCGACGCCGAGCTTGTCGAATTCTTTTTTTGCGTCACGAAACTCGGACGCTTCGATCGTTCAACCCGAAGTGTTGGCTTTGGGGAAGAAAAAGAGGAAGACGCGCCGGCCGGCGAAATCCTTTAGCGCGAGTTCTTTGCGTTCGTCCGTCTGGAGACGGAAATCGGGAGCTTTGGCGCCTACTTTGAGCATCAGAATTCCTTCGCTTTCGATCTGTGAGCTTTCCGGAAGAGAGCGGATGGCCTCCCCAACCGGGTCCGGGTAAACTCCGTGCCGGCCCTACAACTAAGACGCAGTATACGTCGAGATGTTTCGGCTAGGGCGGGAATCTTGCCGGCGAGGTCCCCGAGATGCTCGGGGCGAGATAGGCTGATTGGCGATCCTAGACGGTTGGGCTCTGATGAACAGACATGATTGTGGCGGCAGTGAGACTGAGGACGACGGAAAAGCGGCGGCGAGCCGCCGCACTCCCAAAAAATCAGGATAGCAGCTTGCGCAGGATGTCGTTGACGGCCTGCGGGTTGGCCTGGCCGCGGGTGGCCTTCATGACCTGGCCGACGAAGAATTTGAAGACACCTTCGTTGCCGGATTTGAATTTGGCGACGTTCGCAGGGTCCTTTGAGATGATTTCGCGCGCGGCCTGTTCGATGGCGGTATCGCTTACCTGAGCGCTGAGGCCTTCGGCGGTGACAATCTCGGCGGCGGTGCGGCCAGATTCGAACATGGTGACGAAAACCTTTTTGGCAACGGCCCCGGTGATTTTGGCGGATTCAACTAGCTTCACCAATTCGGCCAGGGCGGCGGGCGAGACGGGGCTGGCGGTGATTTCCTTGCCGGAATCTTTCAGGGCGCGGAGGAGTTCGGTTTGCATCCAGTTGGCGGCGGCTTTGCCGGGAGCGCCGGCTTTAACTACGGATTCGAAATAATCGGCCAGGGCTTGCGTGCTGGCGAGGACTTCGGCGTCGTAGGGGGTGATGCCGTAGTTGGCGATGAAGCGGGCGCGCTTGGCTCCAGGGAGTTCGGGGAGCGTGTGGCGGACTTCTTCGCGCCAGACGGCGCTGACGTGGACGGGTAGGAGGTCGGGCTCTGGGAAATAGCGGTAGTCGTGGGCTTTTTCTTTCGAACGCATGGAGACGGTGCGGCCTTCGGCTTGGTTCCAGAGGCGGGTTTCTTGCGAGATGCGGCCGCCGGATTCCAGGACGCCGATGTGGCGCTCGATTTCGAATTCGAGGGCTTTTTGCAGGTAACGGAAGGAGTTGAGATTTTTTACTTCGACCTTGGTGCCGAATTCTTTTGAACCGCGCGGGCGGACGCTGACGTTGGCGTCGCAGCGGAGCGAGCCTTCCTCCATGTTGACGTCGCTGACGCCGGTGTAGAGCAGGATCTGGCGGAGGGCGGTGAGGTAGGCGTAGGCCTCTTCGGGCGTGCGCATGTCCGGCTCGGAGACGATTTCGCTGAGCGGGGTGCCGCAACGGTTGTAGTCGATGTAGGCCTTGGTGGCGGATTGCGAGAAGCCTTCGTGAAGATTCTTGGCGGCGTCTTCTTCGAGGTGGAGGCGGGTGATGCCGATGCGTTTTTTGGCGCCGGTCACTTCGACTTCGAGCCAGCCGCCGGTGGCTAGCGGCAGTTCGTATTGGGAGATTTGGTAGCCCTTGGGGAGGTCGGGGTAGAAATAATTTTTGCGGGCGAAGCGGGAATGCTCGTGAACGGTGCAGTTCAGGGCCAGCGCGGCGCGCATCGCCATTTCCACGGCGCGCTTGTTGAGCACGGGGAGAGTTCCGGGCAAGCCGAGGCAGACGGGGCAGACGTTGGTGTTTGGGGGATCGCCGAAGCGCGTCGAGCAGCCGCAGAAGATTTTCGTTCTGGTGAGGAGCTGGACGTGGACTTCCAGGCCGATGACGGGCTCGTATTTCGCGAGCACTTCCGGCGCGAGGGATGCCGCCTCTGGAGTGGATTTCGCCATAAGGGAACGAAGATTATAGCATCAGCGGGGGTGGTGATTGGGCGATTGGGGAAACTGGCGGGTGTAGGCGTTGATGGCGTTGCGGGCCGTCATGGTGAGATTCGAGGGGAGCTCATCAAGGGCAAACCAGCGGACTTCGTGGGTCTTGCGAGGTTCGCAGTTTTTGGCGTGGCCGCCGGCCACGCGGCCCAAATAGGCGGGGGAGACCCAGTGCTGGCTCTCCTGGGGCAAGAGGTGGTCGGTGACGCAGAGAAGGCCTTCGATGGAGATCGTGACGCCGACTTCTTCGAGTGCTTCGCGGAGGGCACAGTCGTGAAGAGTTTCGAGGTATTCGAGCTTGCCGCCTACGATGCTCCAGAAGCCTGCTTCCGGGGGAAGCTTGCGAAGCGTGAGGAGCGCGCGGCTGCGGCGGTCGAGGATGAGGACACCTACGCCGACTCTTGGGAGAGGGATTGGCTGGGCGGGATTATTTTGCGATGGCATGGATTGCAGTGGAAGAGGGCGCAGCATGCTGCGCCGCTACAAATTCAATCGGTGGAGGCGCGCTGACGGGAGGCATGCGGCGCGGGAAGGAAATGTTCGGCCAGGGCATAGCCACCGAAGAGAAGAACGGCGTAGGCCGCGTCGCCCGCGAGGGTGTTCCAGAAAAGTGGAATGGCGGCGACGTAACATGCGAGGAGGCCGGAAGCGTTATGAGGATAGGTTTTCATGAATTGCCATACGGCGAAATTGCTGACGAGGAAAAACTGGATGGCGCCGAGGAGCGTGGCGAGACTGATACGTGCGACGGTGCGGCGGCCGCACAGCCAGAGGCCGATGGCAACGCTGATGAGGAAACTCGCGTAAATGATGGGGATTATTTTGTATAGGCCGATGAAGATGTCTCCGGCGAAGAGGGCGAGGAGCGGAAAGAGGAAGGCGAGGCGGGGGTCCTTGAGGACCGCGCCGGAGAAGAGGGCCATGGCGCCTACGGGCGTGAAATTCCAGGGATGCGGAGCGATCCGCAGGGCGGCGGCTAGCCCAATTAAGACTAGTGCCAGCAACGTGCGGTAGAGCAGGTTTTCTTTTTGAGAGAGTTCGGTGTTCATTTTGTTGTTTCCTCCATTTGCGGCAATAGATCGCAAAATACGAAGCCATCGCGGTGGACAATTTCTCCCGTTCGAATGGGAATGGGAGATTGAAAAATGGGGCCATCGAAGACGAAAGTGTGGAACTCGCCGTTTTCGCCGCAGGGGTCGGCGTGGGGAGGAAGATCGCGGAAGAAGGAATCGTCCAGTTCGCGACCGGCGAAGCTGGGATTGAGAACTTTGGCATCGATGCAGGCGGCGACGGCGCGGAAGCGCTGCTCATGGAAGTGGCGGATTACTTCGCGCGTGTCGCGCTTCCAGATAGGGAAGAGCGCGGTCATGCCGATGCGGCCGAGATTTTTCTCGCGGTAGGCGCGGAGGTCTTCCAGGAAGATGTCACCGAAGACGACTTTGCGGATGCCTCGGTTGTAGAAGAGGCGGAGGGCTTCTTCCATACGGGCTTCGTAGATGGCGTTGATGCATTGGGGCGGGATGCGAACTTCGTGGAGCGGGAGGCCGATGGATTCGGCTTGGCGCTGGAGGAGTTCGCGGCGGACGCCGTGCATGGCGATGCGGTCGTAGCCTTCGGTGACGGTGGTGAGAAGGGCGACGACTCGGAAATGCCTCTGCTGGAGCAGCGTGTGCAGGGCCATGGCGCTGTCTTTGCCGCCGCTCCAGCAGAAGAGGATGGGTTCGGGTGCGGTCAAGAAAATCTCCTAAAGCGTTAAGCGTTGCCGAGAAGGGGCGCAGCATGCTGCGCTCCTACGAGAATGAAACTCAGTTCCTGCCGGTGAAGCGGTAATTCATGCCGAAGCGGAAATCCCGTCCCAGCGCGGGATAGCCAAGCGCATCCTGATATAACTTGTCGAGGAGATTGGTGGCCCGGGCATAGATCGAGACGCCGCGTCCGAGGCTATAGCTGGTGGCCAGATCGAAACGGGAGTAGCCGGGATTTCTGGTGAGATTGAGGCCGACAAAGAGAAAGTCACTATCGGTGCGGACGCCGGTGAAATAGCCGGCAAGGTTGACATTGAGGCGCTTGAACGCCGCGTTCACCGTGAGAGAGCCGGAATTGGGAGGCCGGCGGATGAGACGATTGCCGGGAATCAGCGCGGGATCCGACGCGTTTGGAGAAACGAGAACGCGGCTGTCGTCATGAGTATAGTTGGCGTTGATGGAAAGCCAGCGGAGGGGGCGGGCAACTGCAGATAGGTTGACTCCACGCGCTCTAGCAAGATCGGTGTTGAAAAAAGTGCCAAAAAAGCCGCAAGTGCTTCCGGGCGGCGGGGCGGTAGATTCGAAGCTGACGATGTCATAAAAACGATTTGAAAAGTAATCGGCGGAAAGGACGACGCGATCCGACGCCAGCTTCTGTTCCAGACCGGCACTCCATGTCTTGCTACGCTCCGGCCGCAGCGAAGGGTTGCCGGGAAAGCAGGCGTTGCTCCCAAATGTCTGATCGAATCGCGGCTCCTTGATGCCTTGTCCGTAAAAGGCGCGAAAACGAGTGTCTCCAAAGAATCCCTTGCCAAGCCTCAAGGCCAGCGAGGCTCCAGCGCGGGGCACTACGCGCGTGCCGAAATTGGCATTGGCCTCGGCGCGCAGGCCGAAATTGAGCGATACGCGCGGACGAGGGAGATAGCGAAAATCGAGAAATCCGCCCTGGTTATTGCGCCGCGCGTGGCTAAGGTTGAGGGAGCTGACGTAACCGTTTTCGACCTCGTACTGATAACCGGCGGTCGCGCCAAATCTCGGAAGCAGATAACTCGACTGCGCGTGCAGGCTGGTGCGATTGTACTGATTGGTTCCGACGAAAGGGAAATCGCAGGCAATCGCGGGAACAGCATTGCGCGAGCGTGGGGCACAAAAAGGATCGTTCGCGTCGAAGAAATCGGCAAGCGCATTGGAGTTGAACTCGTGATTGTAAGATTCAGCGCCGCTGATTTCGTAGTGCCAGTGAGGGCCGGTGGTGAAGTTCCAGCGGGCACTGGAGCTGAAGAAGTGCAGGGCGCTGTGCTGATCCAGGTTGGGCGGCAGGAGCAACGTCTGGCCGGGGATGCCCGCGTCGCTGTTGTTATTACGTAGCGTCAGTCGGAACTGGTTCGAATCGCTGAAGCTGTAACCGAAATTGCCAGAGAGCGTGCGGTTCAGGAAGCGGTTGTTCGTTCCCTGGCCCCCGGTCTGGAAGTAAGATGCCGCGGCGGAATAGTCGAACGCGCCTAGCAGGCCGCTAATCTGGCCGCCGCCGCGCCCGGTGGAGAAACTGCCGCCTTCACCGAAGAAGCTAAACTCTGGAGTGCGTGTGGTGCCGCGGTGGGTGAACACCTGGATGACGCCTGCGACCGCGTCCGTTCCGTAGAGGGCACTCTCTGCGCCGCGCACGACTTCCACCTTGTCAATATTGTCCAGCGTAAAATTGGAGAAATCGACGGCGTTCCCCGGTTCATTCACTGTCGCACCGTCGACGAGCACCTTTGTATAGCTTGAGTTTCCGCCATTGAGAAACACGGAGGCGGAGCCACCCTCGGCGCCGGTTCGGCCGACGGCCACGCCGGGCGTGAATAGAAGCAGGTCCGGAAGCGTCACGGACTGTCGCTCGTCGATTTCATCGCGCGTGATTACCGTGATGGACGCAGTGGTCTCCTGTGCGAGCGTTGGCTCGGCTTGAGCTGTCACCACAACACTGGCGGAGAGGCGCTCGAGCTGAAGTTTTACGTCGACGGTTCGCCGCTGATTCGGAGTCAAATCAAAAATGAAATCGCGTGAAACAAATGGGGACCGGTCGAACGAGACATGGTAACGGCCGGGTGGAACGACAAGGAGATACGAACCGTCAGCGCTGGAAATCGCTGACCACAGGCGGGTGCTGGCGTTGTCCTCAAGTTGCGCGGTGATTTTGACTTTTCCAATGCCATAGCCGGAAAGATCCGTAAGTCTTCCGGATAGATGGGCATCAGGTGAATCGCTTTGTGCTTGTAAGGAAAAGCTGATTACAGAGACTGCGATGATAAGAAAGGCAGTACGAAGAACGATCGTTTTCATTTTGTCCTCCGCTCCCTCTCGCGCGGGAGTTGAAGGTTGTCCGGTGCGATGGAAATGAATCGCACGGCTGCGAACTTCGCCGGTCTCCTGGCTTGGCGGTAGCTCCGGCCCGTTCGAATGAAGGGCCGTTGCGGGGCCTTCCCGAGGGGCCGCCCAGCGAAGGAGCGACCGGCCGCAGTGGCCTGCGCATAAACTGAATCCGCCTTACAGTCGCGCGGCGGCGACGGCTTGCAAACCGGCGATCCCGATGAAGCGGGGAGCGCCGAACCGTCTTCCCGAGCACGAAGTTCGCGGTGAATGTGATCCGCGGCGCGGGGCCGCGGGGTTGGGGTTGACGAGAAAAAGGGCGAACTGAAGTTCCAAGAAGGCCGAACTAGAGTTCGCCCCTACGTTCATTGCGTTCCAGACAAAACGGTGACACGCGGCCGCCCGGAGGAACCGAATTCCACCGTGAGCGGAGTCTGAAAAACCTGTTCGAGCAATTCGCGCTGATAAATGGTGGCCGGGACGCCGACGCGCAAGCAGCGGCCGCGCTGCATCAAAACGACTTGGTCGGCATACTCCGCGGCGAGATTCAGTTCGTGGGTCACAACCACGACGGTGTAGCGATTCTCCGCGGCGAGGCGGCGGAGGGAGTCGAGCAAGCCGACTTGCGCGGCGATATCCAAGTGGAGAGTGGGCTCATCGAGCAGCAGAAGGAGCGGCTGTTGCGCCAAAGCGCGAGCGAGGATTACGCGCTGCTTTTCGCCACCGGAAATTTGATCCATCCGGCGGTCGCTCAGATCAGCGGCGCCAACCTGGGCAAGGGCATTTTTGGCGATCAAGATATCGTCTTCCGATTCGAAACGCAGCGAGCGACCGTGGGAATGACGGCCTTGCAGGACAAATTCCCAGGCGCGCGCGGGGAAGAGCAAGGGGCTTTCCTGCTGGACTACGGCGATGCGCTGGGCGCGGGTGCGCGGGGTAAGCGAATGGGTGGCGAAGCCGTTCAGCAGAATCCGCCCGGACAGGGGTTCGAGGGCGCCGGCGATCAACTGCAGCAGCGTGGATTTGCCACTGGCGTTGGGCCCGAGGATGGCGACGATTTCGCCGGGCCGGGCCTGAAAGCTCGTTGCTTCCAGCGTGAAGAGAGGCGCCTGCGCCGGGTTCGCCGAATATGCGTAACTGACTTGTTCAACACTCAAGCGAATTTCGTTGGCCAAGCGGCCGGCCTCGGCAAGATGCCGCGCGTGAGATGAAGCAGCACTCATGCGAGCCTCTTGCGGAGGAGGTAGATGAAGAGCGGCGCGCCGATAACGGCAGTCACGGCACCAACAGGCACTTCGGTGGGGGCAACCACGGTGCGGGCCAGAGTATCGGCCATAATGACGGCAATGGCGCCGCCGATGGCGGCGGTCGGCAATAAGGTGCGATGATCGGAGCCAAAGATGAAGCGCATCACGTGCGGCACGATCAAGCCGACGTAACCGACAGCGCCGCTGACGGACACCGCCAATCCGGTCAAAAAAGATGCGGCAATGTAGACGACCAGGCGCACTCGAGGCACGTCCACACCGAGGTGCATGGCCTCTTTTTCGCCGGCAAGGAGCAGATTCAAATCCGACGCCGTGGTGTAGATTGCACCGGTGGCAACGAGAAACCCGATGCCGAGAAACCAGTAGACGCTTTTCTGCAAAGGGGTAGAGAGTTCGCCCATCATCCAGAAGGAAAGGCCGCGAAGGCTGCCGGTGAGCGTGCTCATGAGAAACATGATGATGGCGGAAAGGAAGGAGCCGGTGATGACGCCACCGAGAAGCAAAGTGGGGCTGTCAATCTGCCCCTCGCGACGCCCAAGAAGATAGACTGCGGCAATGGTCGCGGCTGCGCCGAGAAAAGCTCCCAGCGGAGGGAGCAGAGCGGCGAACAGCGGAGAAAGAGAGAGATGCGGCTCGGCGATGAGCGCCAGGATAGCGCCCAGTGAAGCTCCGCTGGAAACACCAAGGACGTAGGGATCCGCGAGCGGATTGCGGAGCAAAGCTTGAAAGCTGGTTCCCGCAACGGAGAGCGAGGCGCCCACGATAATGCCAAGAAGAATGCGGGGCAAACGGATATTCACGATGATCAAACCGTAATCGCTGGAGATTTGGCTGCTCTGCCCGAAAACGACGCGCAGCAAGTCGCGCCCGAGGGCATAGAGCGAAACGGGGACCGCGCCGAACTTGAGGGCCAAGACCACGACCAGGAATAAAATTACGATCAGGATCAAACATTGGAGGAGGAGGCGCCGAAGCGTCAGTGGTTTCATGCACAGCCTCCAGGAAAGGTCCACTGATCGCGCAGAGCGTCTGGCGAGGATAAAAAATGCGCCGAGGGCTGCCACTTCGGCGGAGGAGTCTGCTTCTCGAACTTTTCTTCACCGCTTTCCGACTTTTCCACGAAAGCATCCGGGTGAAGCTGCCGGGCGAGGTCTTCGATGGCCGAGACGATGCGCGGGGCAGGCCGATTGACGGCATCACTGATCATCGCGAAGCGCCGATTGCTGACGGCATTTATGATGCTCCATCCGGGAAGCGTGGCAAGCACGTCAACGGCGGGGGAAGCGGAGTCGGAATGCGAATCCGCGAAAACGAGGAAGTCGGGCTGCAAATGGGCGACTTCTTCCAGACTAACCTGAGGCCAGTCTTGCTGAGAATCCACGATGGAGACGGCCCCGGCATGGCGCAGCGCATCCGCGATGAACGTGCCCTTGCCAATGGAGATGAGTGGCTGGGTCCAGACGACGTAGAGGACGCGCTTGGGCGGCAGAGCCCCAAGGCGTTTTTGCAAATCGGCGAGGTGGCGTTGCATGTCCCCAGAGACGGATGCGCCTGCTTCGGGAACACCGAGGACATCGGATAGTTTTTTTGAGGAAGCGATGATTTCCGCGACGGTATGAGGATCGGTAGCGTAGGAAGAGATTCCGAGGTTGTCCAGCGAATGCACGGTCTCGAGACGGTTGAAGCTCTTGGTCACGAGAACGATGTCCGGATGCAAAGCCGCAATCACTTCCAAGCTTGGGCTGATTCCGCCCCCGACTTTGGTTTTTTTCTGCGCGTCTGGCGGGTAGTCGCAGTAGTCGGTGTCTCCAACGAGTTGATCCTGCAAACCAAGCGCATAGACGGTTTCCGTCAAACTCGGGGCGAG
>Ga0307479_10001508_pt1 | contig 21239 bp, 14 predicted proteins | sample atmos_gasesECM4C_FD_203743 | JGI IMG/M metagenome (GOLD analysis project Ga0307479, IMG submission 203743) | Hardwood forest soil microbial communities from Morgan-Monroe State Forest, Indiana, United States - atmos_gasesECM4C_515 | ecosystem: Environmental > Terrestrial > Soil > Temperate...
AGATCGCCCAGATCGTGCGGGGCGAGACCGTGCGGCTTTCCGACGGTGAGCGGCAGGAGATACTGCAAGGCCGGATTTCGTATTATCCGAATGACCTGACCGTCATCGGCTGGAATGCCGCGTTTCTTTATGACAGCAACGTCGGAGCCGAGACGGCGATTCAGCTGCTCGAGTATGCCAACTCGCAACTGCTGGAGTTCCGCCACTACGACGAACTGCTGACCCGCGAACTGGAAGGCGTATACGACTTCCTGGAAAAAGGCGGGACGGGGCTGTGGTCGCGCTGGCGCACCGCCCGCGCCGCGACCAAGCTGCATACCGTGCTGCTCGACGTGGACGAACTCACCGAGCACGCCGACAACGCCATCAAGTTCCTGAGCGATATGTTCTCGGCCCGCCTCTACAAGCTGGCCGCCGCCAAGATTGGCGTTCCCGATTATAAAGACTTAGTGCAGCAGAAGCTGAAGACCGCCGAGGAGCTTTACCGCTTCATGGTCGACCAGTTCAACCAGAGTCGCGCTTTCGTGCTGGAGTTGATGGTGGTCGTCATCTTGATCATCGAGCTGGTCTGGCTGTTCCGGGGGAAGCCGGGGTTCTAGTCGCGCCGGCGGTCAGACCCGCCTGACGAAGCACACTCGCCCTCCACGAAAAGCTCTTAACCGCAAAGTTCGCAAAGGGAGCGCAAAGGTCGCTGAGGAAATCCTTGCGTCCTTCGCGGCTTTTCTTTGCGATCTCTGCGGTTAAAGGCTTTACAAAACACCTGCGCAACTTTTCCCTGCCCACCCGCGATTTCGTCGTTCTGTACTTGGGCACTTCTCCCTGATCACTAAAAGCCTGTATCCTCACTTGCCGGAGGAAACTATGCGCGGTCTCGAAGGCAAGCGCGTCTTAATCACCGGCGGCGCTAGCGGCATCGGTGCTGCGACGGCGGCCCGTTTTCTGGAAGAAGGCTCGCAGGTTGTGGTGCTGGACTGCGACCAGAAGGGCCGCGCCGAAATCCAGCGCCAACTTCCCAAGCTTGCCGGGACGGTGGCCGCCGACGTCTCCAACCTCGGGCAGGTTCAGTCCGCCTTCGCGCAGGCCGTGCGACTCCTGGGCGCGGTCGATGTGCTCATCAATAACGCGGGCATCTCGATCCGCCACAACTTTCTCGAGATCACCCCGGATGACTGGGATCGGGTCCTCGCCGTCAACCTGACCGGTGTCTTCTACGTGGCGCAGACGGCTGCCCGCCACATGTGGGAGCGCGGTAGCGGCGTGATCCTGCAGACGGCGTCGACCAACGGCATCATGGGCTATCCCTACTATGCCGACTACAACGCCACCAAGGCGGGAGTGATCGAGTTGACGAAATCCATGGCGCTGGAACTCGCGCCCAAAATTCGCGTGTGCGCTATTGCGCCGGGATATGTTCTAACGCCGATGCAGCGCGCCGAATACACCGACACGATGCTAGACGAGGTCAACCGCAAGATCCCCCTAGGCCGCCACGCCAAGCCGGAGGAAATTGCCGCGTTATTCGTCTACCTTGCTTCCGACGACGCCGGCTACATGACCGGCCAGGTCTACACCTGCGACGGTGCCGAAACCGCGGGGGGATTGGCGAGCCGGTGAGAGCCTTCGAATTGGACTGGAATTGAGCACTGAAGTCCAGACAGAGATCACTCAGCGGCAGGATGCGACAAGAGCCTCCGCGATAAACGGAAGAATCGAACCACCCGATACAGCGGGAAAAGCGGCTCAGGCAGGCGGACCACTGACCACTCCCCCACACTGGGCGTGAATAGAAGCCGGAAAGCGAAGCGCAGCTTGTCCGTCGTACGCTCGCGCAATCGCAACATCAACCGGAAATAATTCAGAGATTCGGTACTGTGCTGTTCGGAAAGGGGAATCTGCTGGGTGATTTCGTCGCACAAGCTTGCAATCTCGTAATCGTTGCTCCACCGATCCAGCACCGAGTCGGGCATGGGCGCCTTGAGCCAGCGGCTCGCGAGCAGCAAGCTGGTTCCAAGAACACGATCGATGCCCAGTTGTGCCGCGCGCTGATTCACCAGGTCCCAGTTCAACGGCAGCGATTGAACAACTCCCGCGATGTCGCGCAGCCAGCACAGACGAATCCACGCGTGCTTCGCGGCGTGGACGCACAGTGCCAGCAGCAGGTCTTCTGGGCTGAGAGCCTTCACCGCTCTGCCGCCTACGCTGGCGGGGAGTGCACGTTCGAAGAAGCCTTCCAGATCGAAATCGACGGCGTAGAACCTTGGGACGATTGCGAACTGGATTTCAAGCAGATTACGGCCGGCGGGGCCGTCGAAAACAAACTCATATCCGGACTTCAGGTACGCGCGCTCCTCGGCCGGCGTAAAAGGTGAGTTGGGTGAGTACCCCAGATCTTTCAGACCTACCTTCACGCGCGGCACGTCTGCAGGACGAACCAGGATGTCGAGGTCGGAGAACTCCCGCAAGGTGAGGTCGCCGTAAACAGCCTCCGCCAGTACGGGGCCTTTGTAGGGAATTGCTGCGATGCCATTGCCTTCGAGGCAATCCAGGATGCGGATCAATTCCGCAGTAAATTTGAGATTCCGGCGCGCGTTGTGCTCGTAGCGTTGCTGAAGATCCTCGAGCGTTTCCGCCGGAATCCGTTCTGGAAACCGCCGGAGAGTCTGATACAGGAGCGGGATGACCCCGTGATATTCGGCCAAATGAAACAACTGTTGCCATTCACGTATTGCGCCAAGCCGCTGCAACTCGCTGAACGAGTTCTGCTGCGCGCTGAGAGCGCCGCAGGCGAGCAGCAGTTCGAGATCCGGTTGTGTCGGGAAGATCGCAAGGCCGAGCGAATGGTCGGAGGCTGTCGTCGGCGACGAGGCTAAGGAAGGCATGAAAACGATAGGCGTGGCGATGGTCACAGCACGCCAGATGCGGACTCTATAATACAAGCACTCTCCCGAGGAGTCAGACGGACCGGTCCACCATGCCTGCAGTCGTCCTCGAATCCGTCAGCAAGGTCTTCCGCCACCGGCCCGCGCTGTTCAACTGGCTGGGCCGCGAACGAAGTGGAGAAACACTCGCGCTCGACCGCGTCTCCATCGAAGTTCCGAGCGGCAGCGTGCTGGTGCTGCTTGGCCCGAACGGCAGCGGCAAGACAACGACTCTCAAGCTGATTTCGACCATGCTGCTGCCGGACTCGGGACGGGTATTGGTGCAGGGCGCTGACACGCTCAGCAATGCGGATGCTGTCCGCGAGCGTGTAGGCTTTGCGGTGGCAACGGAACGGTCGTTCTTTCCGCGGCTGTCGGCGCGCGAGAATCTCGACTTCTTCGCGGCTTTGGACGACATTCCGCGCAAGGCGCGCGCCGAGCGTGTGGACCAACTTCTCGCCTCGACGGGCTTGCGGAATTCGGCCGACACGCTGGTGATGAAATTCTCCAGCGGGATGTACCAGCGGCTGGGCATCGCGCGGGCCCTAATCAAGAAACCATCAGTGGTGTTGTTGGACGAGCCCACCCGAAGCCTGGATCCGGGTTCGGCTGCCCAGTTCTGGAACCTGGTGCGCGAGTTGCCGGCCCGAGGGGCAACCACGATCCTGGCCACGCACAACTTCAACGAAGCGGTCGCGGTGGGGAATCAAGTGGCGATTTTGTTCAAGGGGGCGCTGGCAGCGCAACGCCAGTTGTCGTCAACCTTGCGGGTGGACGAATTGCGCTCGTTCTACTTTCAGACCACCGGAGAGCTCGAAGAAGTCGAACCGATGGCGTCGGGAGGGGAGCGATGAGCGTGGGGACGCTGCTCGACAAGACGGCGGTCATCTTTCGCCGCGATGCGTTGACCGCGATGCGCTACCGGACGGGGTTTGTGTTGGGCGCAGCGGGAGCCATCACCGAACTTGCCGCCTTTTATTTTCTGGCGCGGGCGGTCGGTCCGGGGTTTCGCCCAGAAGGCGAGGAATATTTTTCCTTTCTGCTGGTGGGCACGGGCTTTTACACCTTCCTGCTGATGGGAGTGCACGCCTTCCTGCAAACCGTGCAGGAGGCGCAGCAGACGGGCACGCTCGAAGTGCTGATGACCACATCTACCTCGCCGCCGGTGTTGGTGTTCCTGAGCGCGATGTCGGCCTTTGCAGCCAACACTCTCACTCTCGCGTTTTATCTGATTGCCGGCCTTGTGTTCGGAGCTGCCTTGCGGCCGAACGTGGGGACATCGCTCGCAGTGTTCGCCTTGTCGGTGGTGGTCGCTGCGGCCATTGGATTGCTGGCTGCAGCTTTACAGCTAGCCGTGCAAAAAGGGTCGGCCGTGGTTTGGGTCCTGGGGTCGGTGTGGTTCATGACGGGAACGCTCTTCCCGGTGCACACGCTGCCCAAACCTCTGCGCGATCTGGCGGAACTGATTCCGATCACGCATTCGCTGGAGGGCATGCGGCTAGCCTTACTGGAAGGAGCATCACTGAGCGGGGTGGGGCATGAACTAGTGATTCTGGCAATTTTTGCACTGGTTCTGGTGCCATTGAGCTTGCTGGTTTTTTCCTGGACCTTGCGCCGCGCGAGGTTGGCGGGGACGCTGTCTTTTTATTGATTTTCGGGCATTTTCCAGTAATCTGCATTCCCGTTCGTGCTTGTCGGCGGGCGGATAACCGATAGCACATTTTCAAGACTTTGTTGTAGAGATCCCCCAGCGACTTTTCACCCAGGTTGTGGGTGGGTTGCGGGAAGTGGAACGAAGGCCCGTGGAATTGCTATGACTCAGAAGAACCGTCCTTCTGCTGAAGAAGAGAAGTGCGCTCTGGATAGCCGGCAATCCACCAAGAAGCCTTTATCAAAAACCCGAATTCCGTTCCGATAAGGTCTTCGAAACCATGGCCTTGTCCTGCGGCAAAGTCGCGACCCAGTTCCAGTGCAGGCGTCGACGCCGGAGTTCCTAATCTTCCCGCATGCAGGATCGCCCTCAGTCCCGGGATCAACAAAAACATAGCCTGGCAGCCGAAGTTTTGCGGAAGAGCGGCCACTTGCGGCTCGCGGCCATGGGCCAAAGCATGTTGCCGACGCTCTGGCCGGGAGATCTGATCACCGTTCGCGCCACCCACTTTGACGAGGTTGCAGAATCCGTGAGCGAGACCGGTTACTTTGGTGACCTCCTCGGCCCGGATATCCGCGCCCACCCCCCGCTGAATTTGGCACACTTAGTAAGTTGGAGGCGCAGCCATGCGGCCTCCCCTCAGAGCTTGGGGACGATGACACCGGCTTCCGCACAATCCGAATCGCCTCGCCGGTTGACGCGCGTGCGCGTGGAAATCCCACTGCGGCTAGCTACCCTGGCGCCGGCACCACTGTTCGCGGAAGAAAGCCACACCCTGGTGGTGAACCCGCAGGGGTGCGGCGTGAAGCTGTCGCGGGCTCTCGACCCGGGCACGCGGGTGTTGCTCGACGGGCTTCCGGGCGGTGCACAGGCCACGGCGCGAGTTGCCAATTGCCTGCCTCTCGGAACCGACGGCAAGTCGTTCCTGCTCGGCCTCGCCCTGGAGACGATCGGGAATGTTTGGGGCATCAAGTCCCCGCCGGAAGACTGGGGCAGCGATGCGGCGCCGGTGCTGGCTCCGGTTGCCGCGGTTGAGGATCCCATCAAGAAGAAGAACTGGCCGTATTCGCTGTTCTCGCAGAAGGGCGAAGCCCACCCGGGAAGACGGTAGAGCATTTGTCCCCGAACTTGTCAGTGGGTTTCAGACTTCTGCCTACTATCCGAGCACTGTCGGCGGTGGCGTTTATCCCGGCCAAGGTCATCGTACTCATCAGCCCGATGTTCGATTTACCTGCCCACACCCTGTCCAACAATCACCTATTCGGAGTCGAGCTTAAATCAACGAAATGCTCTATCGATGGGGCGCTGATGAGTAACAGGTTTGAGGAGAAGCGGAGGGCATCAATGAGATCTGTCGCTGCATGGATATTCTTGAACCATGAGTCTCTGTACCACCAGTGTCGGCCAGAAGGCGAATCTTAGGGGAGAAATCCATATTTGCCGTTGAGTACGACCCCTCGAGAGTGCATTTCGAGCGCATCCCGGCGTCCATTATCGGGAGTTGCCCGAACCTCCAGGATCGATACGTCGAGGGATGGGTGTATGGCCATCTCAAGACAGATAGCACCGAGTATTTCGTTGTATCGGGTCTGATGCAATTCGAAGAAGATAAACCGGGAGGCGCTCGCACAATTGCCGCGGAAGAGGGAGATGGTATTGCTGTGGCACTTCGAGTATCAACCCGTCTTGTGGATCAGGCAGACTATTTTTTTGATCAAAAAGTCAATCCCGCCAAACACGCGACCCGGATCACGGCGCCGAAGTCTGACTTGATAGGAATTATGCAGGACGCCTTCAAAAGGTGCGCTATCGCCTTTGAGGGAAAACAAGAATGCTTGAAACGCGCACACCCAGATGCGATAGGACCGGAAACAATTCGGCAACAACTAGAGATCTTCACAAATCTGCGGTAAATTCCCCGAGATGCTGGCCTGAATCCAGAACATGCACGGGGCCGCAGCAGGTTCGCGCGGAAAGCGGATATAGAAGCTGGAAGATTGCCGGAACGGCAAACCCTCTCGTCATCACAGGTTCTGACTCGCAGCCAGGAGCTGAGCCGACTGGCAAAACATCGGCATTTCATCAGCAACTGTTTTGCAGACCATCCTGCGATGGCAGGGTTCTAATCGTGCCCAGCGGCCCCCACTGCAAACTGCGGCGCCACGGGAAGGGCACGGATGAGCTGCTTTGTGTACGCGTGCTCGGGATGCTGGAAGAGCCGCTTGGTTTCACGGCACTCCACGATCTGCCCTTTTTCCATGACCGCCACGCGGTGGCTGATAGTGGCGACCGAGAGCAGGTCGTGGGAGATATAGAGGATGCTCATCCCGAACTTGCGGCGGAGATCGGCGAATAGCTGAAGAATTTCGCACTGGCTGATGATATCGAGCGCGCTGGTGGGCTCATCGGCGATCAGAAGAGGTGGCCGATGGATCGTCGCCATGGCGATCAGTACCCGCTGCGCCTGGCCGACGCTGAGCTGCGAAGGGTAGCGTCTTAGGAAGTCGCTGTCTGCGGGCAGGCTGACGTTCTCGAGGGCTTCGATGAGGGCGGAACGGCACGCGTCTTTCGAACCCTGCTTGTGCACCCGCCACGCCTCTTCAAGTTGCTTTCCAATTCTGAGCGCGGGATTCAGCGACGACATGGGGCTCTGCAGCACCAAACCGATTTGTTTGCCGCGCAACGCGCGCATCTCCCGTTTCTTCAACTGGCCAAGGTCGCGGCCGTTGAAGTGAATCGTGCCTTCGAAGCGGCCATTCTTCAGATAGAGCAATTGCAAAATAGTGAGCGCAAGCGTGCTCTTGCCGCACCCGCTTTGGCCGACGAGGCCGAGAATCTCTCCGCGCTTCAGGTCGAGCGACAAGTCGCGGAGCACGCCCGGCTTGCCGGGATAGTCGACCGAGGCGCGAATCGACAGAAGGGTTTGGGCGTCCATCAGCGGTTCCGGGCGACCTCGTTGCTGATGGAGATTTCGTCGATGTTCCAGTAAACCTGCGGCCGCAGTACCACGGGATGTACGTTGCGCGCGTTCGGCGAAACCGCCGAGAGCGCGTTGCGGTTGACGAGGTAGATGAACGGTTCCTGCTCCCAGGCGATTTCCTGCACACGGTCGAAGGCCGCTTTGCGTTTTTTGGGATCAAGGCTGGTGGCCTGTTCGCGCATTAGCTTGTCGATCTCGGCTTCCCACGCCGTGGCTGGAGCCTTCTGGTTGGGATTCCACTGGTGGTTCTCGCCAGAACTCATCCACACGTTCATCTGCGAGGAGTTCGGGTCGAGGTCGTTGCCGATCAGGCCGAGCAGGCAAGCTTCGTAGTCGAAGCTGCGCGTGATGCGCTCGATCAGCGAGGGAAAATCGAGCGTGACGACGTTCAGCTTGACCCCGATTCCTGAGAGGTCTTGCTGAATCATGGTGGCCATGCGCTCACGGTACTTGTTGCCGGCGTTGGTGATGATGGAGAACTCGACGGCGTGGCCGTCATGATCTTTCAAGACGCCGTCCTGAAGGCGAAATCCATCCTGGGCCAGGCGCGCCAGCGCTGACTTCTGATCGAAAGAATGGGCCTGGAGTTTGGCATTGAACCAGAACTTATTGGCGGGTGACATCGGCCCGATCGCTGGGCGGGCATGGCCCCGGAAAACTACGCGAGCCAGGTCCTCGCGATTGACCGCCTCTGAAATCGCACGCCGAAAATTCGTAGAGCGGAACCACGCCTTCTTGTAGTCAGGAAGGGGCGAGGTGGGTACCTGGTTGAACCACATCTGCTCGGAATCGAGCGAGACGCCAGAGTCGTGCACCAGTGCCGGATTCTGCTGCACGAGCTTGTCGAAATACTCGGCGTCGAGCGAGTTGATGAAGTCAATCTCGCCGCGCACCAGGCGCAGCATCTCAGTGTCGCGGTTGGACTGGATGTCGAGCCGCACGGTCTGTATGTAAGGCAGTTGCTTTCCGGCTGCGTCCTGCCGCCAGTAGTGGGGATTCTTTTCGAGCAGCAGGTAGTTGCCGGCTTTGTATTCGAGAACGTCGTAAGGACCGAGGACCGCCATCTCTTTCTTGGGAGACTTGGCCGACATGATCGCGACCTGGTCGAAGAGTTTGTCGAGGCCCGCGATCGCTGCCGGGAACGTCACGCTGACGCGATCGGGCGTGAGCACCTTCGACACGGTCTTTCCATCACCCGAGCGGAAAGCGTCGCCGGTTGGCGAGTGCAAGGACGGATCCATCATCTGCTGGATGGTGAAAGCCACGTCGTCAGCGGAAAACGGAGTGCCATCGGAGAAAGAGAGTCCGGTGCGCAACGTGAACGTGATGGTCTTGCCGGCGTCGCTGATTTTCCAGGAAGTCGCCAGCTCCGGCTCGAGGTCCTGGGTCATGCGGTTTAGGCGCATGAGAACTCCGCCGGTCAGATAGCGGACGGTTTCCGAAGAGTCTTCTTCGGCCAAGAGGGGGTTAAATGTCTTCGGATCCGAATGCAGGCAAAAGCGCAGTTGCGCGTCGGTCTGCGCTACCGCCAGAGTGGAAGCGAGCATCAGGACAAGGAAGCTGCGAAACACAATTTGTCGGCTCATGCCGGGGACTCCTGTTCAAGCAAGACAAGATGGAAACAGCTCACGACGACGACAAAGAGAATCAAGGGGACGAACTGCCAGGGTTGACCTGTAATCGCCGAGTAGCTCTGCAACTCGCGCAACAGGCTTCCCCACGAAGGAAGTGGTTCAGCGACTCCCAGGCCGAGAACTCCAAGGTTGGCTTCGGCGAGGATGAACACGGGAATCGAAATCCAGAATTGCGCGAACACGATGGGGCGCAGGTTGGGCACGACCTGGCGCCATAGGAGGCGAAAACCGCTGCTGCCGGACGCGCGTGCCAGCAGGATGAAGTCGGAACGGGCGAGCGAACGGGCATCGGCGCAGATGACGCGTGCCGCGGCCGCCCATCCCAGGCATCCAAGCAGCGCGAACGTGATCGCGACCGAGGTGACGGGTGAGACATTCAACGGGAGCAGCGCTCGCACCGTTATCAGGAGGAAGAGCCACGGGAGCGAGAGAAAGAGGTCGGTGGCCGCCATGATGATGCGTTCCACCCAGCCTCCCGCAAAGCCCGCGCTGCCCCCGATCAGAACTGCGAGAAAACTTGAGAGCAAGGCGGCGGCGGGAGCCAGCAGCAGCGAAACCCGTGTGCCATACAGCACTCGCGCGAAGCGATCACGCCCAAGATCATCGGTCCCCAGCAAATGTTGCCGTGACGGCGCGGCGCCCGGTTCGTCGCGGAACTGGCGAGCGTAGGAAGGCGCCGCGAAATCTGCCAGCACACAAGCGAGAGCGACCGTCACCAGAAACGCGATGCCGATGTTGCGCGCCCACTTCACGCTGCCACCTCCGCCGTAACGGTGCTCAGGGCCTTACTGAGGAGGTCCGAGAGCGAGTTCGCCACCAGCGTCACGACCGCGACGATCATGGTGAGGGTGACGAGCAAACTCAGATCGCGGCTGAGCGCCGCCTTCCACGCGAGTTGTCCCAGGCCAGGAAGATCGCAGAGCGCTTCTACCGGAATGGCCGCGGTAAAAGCGATGCTGACGGAGACTCCAGCCAACGCGAGCAGTTGCGGAGCCGCCGGCCTGAGGATGTGCCAGAGCATGAGCTGGAAGCCGCCGACACCCTTGGCGCGGGCAGTCAGTACGTATGGCAAGGAGGCGCTGCGCATCAGCAGGTTCCGCGAGTACCGGAAAACGCTCGGGAAGACGATAAGCGCGAGCACGAGCCGTCCGGGCATGCGAGCCAGGAGGACGATCAACGCGAGCACGGCGGCTGGCAGACAGAGCAGAAGGCCGGTCGTCAGCGTGGCCGTCAGATCCAGGCCCCAGGAACGGGTCATCACGACGGCAGTTGCGAGCGAGAGTCCCAACGTCCATCCCAAGGTAAGCCCGAGTACAACCGACTCGGCGGTTTCCGGGGCGCGTTCCTCCAGGAGCTCTGCGACGGGCCTTTGCAGCGATCGCGAAGTTCCCAAATCACCGCGCAGCAAGCGGACGAGGTACTGGAAGTAGAAGGCCCCGAGACCCTGGCCGGGCTGAGCCCGGCGAAGAGCCTGAATGCTCTGTGCGGAAAGCCTGGAATCGAGTTCCGCTTCGTCGATTCCGAACCCCGGCGCGACCCGGACGAGCGTTGCGCTCAGCAGGCCGCCGACCACGACGGTGATCGCGATCCGGCCCGCGTGCCTGGCTAAGCTCGTCAGCATCGGATGTTGGTTGGGCATGGATCGCGTTCTCCGTGTGCTGAGGCTATTCCTTGGCCAGCCTGGAGATGTACTGCGCGTCGTACATCTTGGTGCTGCGGTCGACGAAGTCGAGAATCTGCTGCAGGTGGGCGCGATCGTCGCGATTGCCTTCCTTGAACTTGATGGCCAGGCCCGCGCCGGGATCGGAGCGCACCACGCTGCCTTCGGCCTGCAGATGACTGTCGTCGATCGAGAAATTCATCGTGAGCTTGCTCTCCGGCGGCAGCATGATGCTGGTCTCGATGTAGCAGCCGCCCAGGCTGATGTTTTTGAGATTGGCGAGCACCGGGACGTCGTTTCCTTCGCAGTGGAATTCAATCGTCACCCGGCCTTTCATGCGCGGGTAGATGCGTCGATTCTTGCGGTTGGGCTGCTTCTGCTTCTCCAGATACATGCGCCGATCGGCTTCCGCCAGAAGGTCTTCTGCGCCGACGCCATCGTCGGGGTACACGGCGCGCCCGACGCTGAGCGAGAGGATGTCCTCCCGGCAAATTTCCTGTCCCACCTGGCGCGCGAGTTCGCGGAACTGGTCGGCTTTCTTGCGGGCATCGTCGGCGGCCAGGCCGGGGGCAATCACGACGAATTCGTCACCGCCCATGCGGGCCACGTAGTCGTACTCGCGGCAGCTCTCGTTCAGTATCTGTCCGAACAGGCGGAGGACCCGGTTGCCTTCAAGATGGCCAAAGCGGTCGTTGATTTGCTTGAAGCCGTCCATATCGCAGACCATCACCGTCAGCGAAGAAGATTCCCGCTTGCAACGCGCCAACTCGCGGTCGAGCTGCAGGAAGAGCGAGCGCGCGTTGGGTAGGTCGGTCAAGTAATCGGTCGTGGCCGAGCTCTCGGCCTGCTGATACTTGAGCGCGTTTTCGATGGCGAGGGCCATCTTGGAGGTCACAGCCTGAAGAATGCGGAGGTGGTCGGTGGTGAACGCATCGGCCTGCGCTTGATACAAAGCCAGCACGCCAACGACGCCATTCAGGCCTTCCAGCGGCAACGCCAGCGCGGAACGCAGAGTGCTGAACTTTGTGGGATCGTTCAGGTAGCCGGGCTCTACGGATGGGTTGCCGTTGATGATTGGCTTCCGGTTCTGCGCCACCCAGCCCGAGAGCCCTTGCCCCAGGGGAATCCGCAACGACTCGAACAAGCGGAAGTTGTCGCCGCTCACATGCTTGGGCACGAGAACGTCCTCAATCCGGATATAGATGGCGATGGAGTCGTAGGGCACCAGCCGCTTGAGTTTGACGGAAAATACCGAGAGGGTTTCGTCCAGGCTGAGAGAAGCGCCCAAGTCCTGGGAGAGCTCGAACAGAGTCTGAGCCTCCTGGCGCGCGGCTGCAATCGAAGACAGGAACTTCGTTTCCTGGTTGTCCTTAATTCCCGTCTCCACAAAGCCGGTCGCGGGCGCCAGGCCCCGCTCTACCTTTACGTCGGTCGAGAGCTTCGACCAGGGAGTCGCTTTCAGGCGCTTTTCCACCAGTTTTTCCAGATCGCGGTACCGCTGCCGGAGAACGGTCACGACCCGTGGGTCAAACGACTTCCCAGATTCGGTCTCCAGTTGTTTCATTACATCGTCCAGTCGCATGGCGCGCCGGTACTGGCGGTCGGAAGCGAGCGCATCCATGAAGTCGACGGCGCTCAGGATGCGGGCACCGATGGGAATCTCGTCCCCCTTCAGACCGAAGGGGTATCCCGAGCCGTCGTATTTCTCGTGGTGCGCGCGAACGATGGGAACGACCGGGTAAGGAAAGCGGACGCGCTCCAGAATCTCGGCGCCGACAACCGGGTGAATCTTCATCTTCTCGAATTCTTCCGGGGTTAGGCGGCCGGGCTTGGAAATGATGTGCTCGGGGACCGCAAGCTTTCCGATGTCGTGCAAGAGAGCGGCCGCCTGCAGGGCCTCCATTTCCTCGGAGGTCAATCCCAGTTCCTTGGCGACTTCGACGGCGTACACGCGCACCCGTTGCAGGTGGTCATGCGTGGTGTGATCCTTGGCCTCGATGGCGAGGGCCAAGGCTTCGATGGTACGCAAGTGAAGATTGGCCATCTCCTCCACGTGACCCTTCTCGTCTTCAAGCTTGGCGAGGTACAGGCGGTAGGAGCGGTAGATGAGATACACCGCCGGCAGGATCAACAGGGAAGTCTGCCAGTCGACCACACGGTTCAACCAACTGACCAGGCCCGCCACGCCAGCGCCGACGAGGTAGTACGGAAACGACCAGAAATAGCAATCGGACCAGATGCGCCGCAGGGACTTGTGTTCGGTGAGCGAGATCACGCCCGCAACCGGGATGGTATTGGCTACGAAGTACGTCGACGCGGTGGCGACCAGCAGAATCGCAGGGTTGTTCTGAATCCGAAAGAGGGTGACGTGATAGACGCAATAGGCCAGAGAAATTGCGAACGACGTCGCACACGTGTTGAAGATCACCTGCACGAATCGCGGCCGGTCGCGGTAGAAGCATTGGGTCAGGATTGCAACGCATCCGAGCGCGAGGGTCTCGGCAAAACTGAGTTCCAGAATGCCCAGCAGGATGAAAAGAAAATTGACCGACATCGTGCCCGTGATGCCGGGCAGATTCACCTTTAGACGGGATGCGCCGACCGCCACCACCAGGTAGCAAAGAAACTTGACCGGTTGGTGGCTGGTGGGATGCAGAGCACCAATCGCGAGCGCGCAGGACCCGAGGGCGACGACCACACTTATGTACAGGCGCGCGCTCAAAGTCATGGCTTTCCATGACTGTGTTTTCGCCATACTTCGTTCACATCCTGCCCTCTTGTTCTTGTCTTCGGGGGAAGTCAAAAGACACGAGGGGACAGAATGAGTGATATCAGCTAACACCTGTGAATCCAATCAATTACGGGAATCCCACGAAACTTTCGTAACCGCGGCTGCAGCAGTCTGCTAATGAGCGCAAGGCCCGCGAGAACCTGGCGGGGGATAGAATGTCCGCCGCGAGCCGCTGTTTGCGCTAAGTCTCTGAAGAGACGCGGCTTATCTCGTAATCCTGTTCTCGAACGCCGAACACAGGCGGTCATTGTGTCCGCTTTGGCGGACCTGCTGCTTCCCCTACCTCGTTGATTCTATTTAGGTTGAGTCGGCTTCGGGGGTTGGAGGGCGGACTGCAGGGTTACAGCCGGCCACGGGAGTCGTGGCGCAGCGGTCGCTTCACTCGGGGAATGAAAGTGAGATCGACAACAAAACTCGGAGCAAGTCTCCCTGGGAATCGCAACACGCGCGGTTGGGCAGCTGGCATCGCCGTGCTGGCATTCGTGGTGCTGAGCCTGGGAGCTGCGCAGGGTCAGGGGCGCCCGAGACTGGCTCGCCTGGGTGTCGATCAAGGCGGGCGTTTCCGCAGGATTGCGCCCGACCTCGCTGGCTTTGCCACGCAAACGAAATCTCGGAATCAACGGGTTGATGTCATCGTGCAATTCCGCCAATCGCCGACCAGCGCGCACTACCAGCGGATGGCGAATCTCGGTGGGCTGCGAGGGCGGACTCTGGCTCTGGTTCGCGGTGGCGCCTTCAATCTTCCAGTCAGCGCCATTCAGGCTCTCGCCAATGATCCGGATGTGCTTTACGTTTCGCCGAATCGCCCGGTGCAAATGACCGGCGCGGACGAATATGAGGCCACAGTGGGTGGAGATGCGGCCCAAAGCTATGGCTGGGACGGCACTGGCGTAAGCGTGGCGGTGATCGACAGCGGTATCAGCGACCATCCCGACCTGCATGATCCGACGACTGGTGTTTCCCACGTCGTGTACAGCGAGAGTTTTGTTCCCGGACTTGATGCCTCCGATCAATATGGTCACGGTACACACGTGGCGGGGATCGTTGCCGGGAATGGCCAGTCTTCCGGCGGAAACGGCAAGAACGGCAAGGGGAACTCGGCGACCGCCATCTTCGGAGTGGCACCCGGCGCGAATCTGGTGAATCTCCGCGTGCTCGACGCGAACGGCAGCGGCACCGACGCACAAGTGATCGCGGCCATTCAGCGCGCCATCGCGTTGAAGAACACCTACAACATTCGCGTGATCAATTTGTCCCTCGGCCGCAACGTGTTTGAAAGCTACACGCAGGATCCGCTGTGCCAGGCGGTGGAGGCCGCCTGGCAGGCGGGCCTGGTTGTGGTCGTGGCTGCGGGAAACAACGGCCGGAACAACAACCTGCACACCAACGGATACGGGATGATCGGGGCCCCGGGCAACGACCCCTACGTCCTGACCGTCGGGGCCACTCGCACCATGCAGACGGCCAGCAAGAACGACGACCGGATCGCAAGCTTCAGCTCCAAGGGGCCCAGCCTGATCGATCACGTCGTGAAGCCGGACCTGGTGGCTCCCGGGAACAACATTGCTTCGCTTCTGTCCCCCCTCAGCACGCTGGACTCGAAACACTCGAGCGGGGAAGTCAACCCGGCTTCGTACGGGGGCTATGGCCAGAAGCAATACTTCATCCTGAGCGGCACCAGCATGGCAACCCCGGTGGTGAGTGGCGCAGCTGCGCTCCTGTTGCAGCAGAGCTCGGCCCTGACCCCTGACCAAGTCAAAGCCCGCCTGATGAAGACGGCTGACAAAATGATGTTCCCGGCATACGACCAGATGTTCGAGCCGGTGTCGGGCAACACCTACCAGTTCCAGTACGACATCTTCACGGTAGGGTCGGGCTACTTGAACATTACGTCAGCCCTCGCGAGCACCGATCTGGCGCAAGGGACGGCCATGTCGCCCGTCGCGACCCAAGACCAGTTTGGCAACGTCGTGCTCCAGTCCGATCCCTCTTCGATCTGGGGATCTTCGGTCATCTGGGGCAATAGCGTGATCTGGGGCAACAGCGTTCTTGTGAATGGCACCTCGGTGATTTGGGGTAATTCGGTGGTCTGGGGAAACAGCTTGCTCACCGGCAACAGCGTGATCTGGGGTAACAGCGTGATCTGGGGTTCGAGCGTCGGCGCCAGCAACGCTGCCGAGAGTATCGCAGACGCCGGCGACCCGGAATAGGTTTGCAGCGGTAGCTTAGGGATGTTTGGCATTTGGTTGGAAAGTAGAGCGAAGAACGGGCAAAACGGACAGTTATGCATGAGGAGAGACGAGAGAATGAAAAAAGCAGCATTGGTAGCATTGATGGTTGCGGCATCGGTTTTGGCGCTGAGCCTGCTGGCCGCGGCTTCGGCAGTCTGGGGCAGTTAGCGAGTCGATTCAAAACTGGACGGTATTTGTCTATGGCCGATCCCACCGAGAAATAGAACAAGCCCGTCGCGTGGCCACTTCGTCTCCGTCTTTCGGTCAGGAAGTATCCGTGAGGGCGTTTCTGTCGCGGCCTCGTCCAGTTCCGAAAACGAAAGTAATCCCACCCCTCTAAACTTCAGTAACCTTCCTGATCGCCTCCAAACCTGTTAAAGACAAGCGCGGGGAGTTGTGTACGCGGGAGTCTTGCATGCTGCCGGAATCTTGCGGCAAGGCGGGTTCCGGCGCTCCCCGGGGCGGGCATTGTCGATGAAACCTGCGGTTGCCATGCGATTGGTCGATGGGACTACCTCGGTAGTGTGCAGCGATGTCATGCTCAAATTACTGGGCATGGTGGAGCGCATCGCTCGCCAGGACGCGGCGGTTCTGATCGCGGGGGAAACCGGCGTAGGCAAGGAAATGATCGCGCAAGCGATTCACCAGCAGTCGCTGCGCTCCGGCAAGGCTTTCGTTGACGTAAACTGCGCCGCCTTCCCCGAACATCTGGTCGAGAGCGAGTTGTTTGGGTATGAGAAAGGCGCGTTCAGTGGAGCCGATGCCACCAAGCCCGGCCTGTTCGAACTCGCCGAGCAGGGCACGCTCTTTCTGGATGAAGTCGGAGAACTCGATGCCAAGGTCCAGGCCAAGCTGCTGCGCGTTCTGGATGGCGTCCCGTACTTCCGGCTAGGTGGAAGCCGCAAGGTCGCCGTCAACGTGCGTGTGATCGCCGCCACTAACCGCGACCTGGAAGAGGAAGTCCGCAACGGCCGGTTCCGCAACGATCTGTTTCACCGCCTCACCCAGTTCCAATTACGCGTGCCGCCCTTGCGGGAGCGGAAGGAAGACATCGCCCCGATCGCGGAGCATTTCCTACGCTCGCAGCTTCCCGCCGCCCACTTCACCGACGACGCGCTGAAGACCCTGCAGCGCTACTCCTGGCCCGGCAACGTGCGGGAACTCAAGAATGTCATTCTGCGGGTAGCGGTCAACCTCAAGCCCGGGACCAAAGAGATTCGGTCCAGCGATCTTCCCGCAGCCATCTGCAGCACCCAGGACGCAGCCACCGCGCCGGCTGCGTTCAACGGGAACCTCGAGGAAGTAGAGAAGCAGATGATTCTGCAGGCACTGGCGCAGAACGGAGACAGCCAGGTCAAGGCCGCTCAGCAACTCGGCATCTCCTCGCGAACCCTTCGCCGCAAGCTGGAGAAGTACCGCAAGGAAAGCGCGGACGCTCGCACCTCCCTGGGCTCGTTGCGCGTCCAGCAGCAACGCTACTTCCGCGTCACGGTGGAGGTTCCGGTCACCCTCACTTTTGACGGCAAACAGATCGAAGCTACCTGCGTGAACTTGAGTTCAGGCGGAGTGGCCATTCAGACTCCGGTCGCGCTTGCTCACGGTGAAAGCTTCGAGATTTCCTTTCCCCTGCCTGAGACCAACACCCTAATCGAAGCAAAAGCCAAGCTGGCGTGGACCAGCCCCGGCGGCCTAGCCGGTCTGAGCTTCGAGGAGATGCACCCCGCGCTCGAGCGCGAACTGCAGCAGTGGCTGCTCGAAAGAAGCCGAGCCGAAGGCTGGACCGACACCGGCCCGGATGCCGATTTGCAAGGTTAACGTCGCGATCCCAACATCGCCCACCTCTTCCGCTCTGCTGCCAGTGTGATCGCAAGCGTCTTCGAAGAGATCCCCAATAGTTCCTGGGACGAGTTCTTTCGTAACCTCCTCAGCGTTGGGACAGAGTGCGATAGTGGAAGAGGGTTTCTATGTCTCCAGCGCCCCAGATCCAGCGTGAGAAGCGCGGTGCCCGGGTCAAGCTCGGCGGTTCCGTTCTCGCCTTACTTCAGCTACAGAATCGTCGCCAAATTCGCGCCCGGATGAGCCAGCTCTCGGCTAACGGCGGCGTCCTGCAACTCGACACCCCCATCGACGAGGGTGTCGTTGTGGAGATCCTGTTTCACGTGGGGACAACCACGGTTCGAAACAAAGTGGAGATGTTGTTCCCGATGTGGGCCACCCAGGGGTGCCTGCAGCCCTTCCGCTTCAAGGATATTCCCGATGAGGTGCGCGCCAGCTTGGAGCAAGACCTGATCGTGCTGCTGAAAATTACTCCTGGCACCGTCGCGGACGACGCCTCCCTGCCCTAGCCGTACGCTTTCGTGCCGCGCTGTGCTTCGCCACGCTTTCGCGGACGAAGCACGACGCCAGCTACGATTTCTTGCTTCTTACGCACCTTCGGAGGAATGCAATACCCGGAACGTGTTCCCGCCGTTCGACCAGACGAGCACGAGAGCGTCCTGCCCCTTGGGCACGTCGGCGAGCGCCTTCTGCACGTCGGAGACGGACTGGGTTTCGTGCCGGTTGACGCTGACGATGACGTCTCCGGGCCGCAAGCCAGCGTTATCCGCCGGGCTGCCGGGCAGCACACGTTCAACCACCGCGCCCTTCACGTCGCTGGACGCACGCAACTGCTGGCGCACATCGGAGGTGATCTCCCCGAGGGCTAGGCCCCAGCGGGGCTTGCCGGTTTGGTTGCTGGCAGTTTCGTCTTCGCTCTTGTCGCGGGCGCCCATCTTCTCCAGGGTGACCGGGAGATCGATGCTCTTGCCGTCACGCGTCACGGCCAGCTTCACCGTGGTGCCCGGACGGGTTTGTCCAACAACCACCTGTAACTGGCCCGCATCACTGATCTCGCGGCCGTTCAGCCCGGTGATCAGGTCGCCGACTTTGAGGCCAGCTTTCGCGCCCGGTGAATTGGTTTCCACCTGAGTCACGATGGCACCGCGATTGTCCTTCGACTCGAAGAACTTCGCGTTCTCCGGCGTGACGTCGGTGATGCCGATACCCATGTAGCCGTGGTTGACCTTGCCGTCGCGAATGAGCGCTTCGACGGTGGGGCGAACGATCTGCGACGGAATCGCAAATCCCATCCCCGAAAAGGTACCCGATCCCGAAACCAGGAATGTGTTAATGCCGACCACTTCCCCGTGAGCGTTCACCAGCGGTCCGCCTGAGTTGCCGGGGTTGATGGCCGCGTCGGTCTGGATGAACTCACCCGGCTTGCGCGCGTCGTTGGGGAACGGGTTCGGACGGTTGAGCGCGCTGACGATGCCGCGCGTCACCGTGAAACGGAATCCAAAAGGATTGCCGAAAGCAAGCACCGTCTGCCCGGGACGCAACTTCGTCGCGTCTCCCCAGGGCACGTTGGGAAGATCTTTGCCCTCGATCTTGATGACGGCGAGGTCAGTGAGAGGATCGGTGCCGACCAGCTTCGCGGGCAGCACCCGGCGATCGCTCATCGTCACGCGCAGATCCACTGCGCCGTCGACCACGTGGTTATTGGTGACGATGTAGCCATCGGGGGAAATGATGACGCCACTGCCGATGCCGTGCTCGATCTGCGGCTGTTGCGGGCCGAAATTGGATCCTGGCCCGAAAAACCGCCGCATCTCGTCGGGGATCTCGGGCTGCCCGTCTTCAGCTTTGTCAGCTTTCGGTTTGGAGGCTACGGCGACGTTGACGATGGCAGGCGTGACCCGCGCCGCCAGCGTCTCCATGGCGTGATCGAGGGCCAGCAGCGCACCAATGCTGGCGTCGTCGAGTGGTGCTGTGGTGGGTTCTGTCGCCGCAGCTTTGGCGACGACCGGTTTATAGGATTCATAGGCTACCAGCGAACCAACCATGCCGATGGCCAGCATGGGCGCAATGATCCGGCGGCCTATGGACTTCGTGAGGGTATGGAACCACGCTTTCATTTTCTGCTTCTCCTTGGTGACTCTTGACATTTCATCAACTAATTCGTTAGTTACTTGTGACAACAAAAGTCTCGGACTTCGCACCTATTCCTTAAATGGACTTTGAAGAAATCTCCGGCGGAGCCTGCCGTGCGCCTTGCGGCAGCACGGTGAATCGCCAGATTGCGATGTGCCAGAGCACCGGCCCCGAGTTGCCGTACCGTTCGCCCTGCATAAACACGAAGACTGCTTGCTGAGGCACCACCGTCTCGGGCGAAGCCGGTGCACTGGTTCTCACCAGTTTGGGTGCGGAACGGGCCTGCTGATGGTGCACAAGTCGGGTCGCGCGAGGGACCGCGGTCCGCGCCTTAGGTTTGGTACCACTCCGAGTGGCGATTGGACTGGAGTTGTGTTCCACGAACGAAGCGGGAACGATATGCGTCGCCGAGGCCAGAGGCGTCTCGCTGTGCGTCATCCGAAGTGACGCTGACTGCAGGGCCGACGGAGCGTTCAGCTCGCCGAACGATACCAACTTCGGAGCGCGCGCCGACGATACCAGGCACGCGACCGAAAATGCTCCCACGACCCAGGGTGCCGGTTTCCACACCCGCACCGCTCTGGGGCGCCGTGCGTCCAGAATTTGCAGGATGCGCAGCGAGGTCTGCCGCATCCGACCGACCGCAGCTTGTGCCAGGGCTACGCCGCGGCGCAGGAAAGTCTTCTCTGCCAAAGACACCAGGCACTCCGCATAGGCCCTTGGATTCGCCGTTTCGGCCAGCACGATATCGTCGCAGGCCATTTCGCGCTCCAGCGCCAAACGGCTCTCCACCCACCACACTGCAGGATGGAAGAAAAACAGCGCGCGGAGTACTTTCTGCGCGAGGTTGGTCCAGTCATCCCAGCGGCGCAGGTGCGCCAGTTCGTGCAGGAGCACGGTGTTGAGTTCCGCCGCTGACAATTCCCGCATCGCCCAACGGGGCAGAACAACCGCCGGTTTCAGAAAGCCGATAGCAGTCGGCACGTGCAGCTTGTCTGAGGTCGCGATCTCCACGTCACGTCCGGCCGAGAATTGCTTCAGTGTCTGCTGGAGCATCGGGTCAAGAGCGCGCGGATCGACCGAGGTGCACTCGCGACGAATCGTCCACAGGTGCCACAGTCCGGCCGCCACGCGAATTAGTCCGGCCGCCGCGATCATCGCCCAAGCGCCAAACAGATACAGAGCCCAGGAGCGCGGCATTGTGACGGCAGCGTTTGCGGGGACAACCAGTCCCGCAGTCCCGCCGCGCGAGATCTCAAGCAACGGAGACACGGCAATTGCCAGCAACGCGCAGAACCACACCGCAAACCGCGTCCCGGAATTCCGCCGCCCGGCCAGGCGGAGCAGCATCCAGGCAAACAGCGCGATGGCGATCCCCTCCACGAGGCAGTTCAGCATTCTTTCC
>Ga0307479_10001509_pt1 | contig 21233 bp, 18 predicted proteins | sample atmos_gasesECM4C_FD_203743 | JGI IMG/M metagenome (GOLD analysis project Ga0307479, IMG submission 203743) | Hardwood forest soil microbial communities from Morgan-Monroe State Forest, Indiana, United States - atmos_gasesECM4C_515 | ecosystem: Environmental > Terrestrial > Soil > Temperate...
GACCATAACTGTCGACGATCCGCTTTGCGACAGCCGCGTGGGCCCAGAGCGCTACGCCGTTCGCGCCGTAGAAAGAATTCCCCATCGAATGGTCGAAGTGATAGTGCGTATCCAACGCGGCCTTCACCGGCACCTGGCTGACCATGCGCAGCGTGTCCATCTGGAACGAAGCGCCTGCGGGCGAACCGAGTCCTTCAATTAAGAACGCGGCGTCTTTTCCTGCCAGGAAGCCGCCGTTGGAAATCGTCTGAAAGCCCTTCGAGGTATCGGAAATGGTGGCGTACAGCCCGTCGCCGACTTTGCGCACAGAGGCGAAGCCTTTGTCAGCAAGGGGAGTCTGCGACACGCGCGAGTCGCTCGTCAGCTCCGCGGCCAGCGCGGGCAAGGGAATCAGCTTCGCGACCGCGTAAAATGCACCGAAGCACGAAGTGTGCGCGAGAAACTTCCGGCGAGAAAAACCGAGGGAACGAACCGCTCCGCGGTCACCGATCGAGAGATCCATCATGGTTCCTCCATTGATTAACAACGATGACCCATCGGGTGACGGCCAGGTGCGTAAAGATTCTGTAAAAAAGCAACCTTCCAGGCAAGAAGATTCTCACCGGCCATTAGCCCAGTTCAAGTTGCTGACAGGGAATAAATTCGCTGACTTTGGCGTCTAATTGTTGAGTCTTCCCGTTTCGCCTTTCCGTGGGAGTAAAGGGGGAATTTGAAGCGAGGGAGGCCGAGAGCTGGACGGAGCGAACTTGAAAGCAGTTAAACAATTGACTCCAAACGGTTTGTCCTTAAGCGAGACCGTTCGCTTGGCTCAGAGAGGCGACGCGGCAGCGTTTGAGAGTTTGTATCGGGCGCATAGCCGACGTGTCTACGCCCTCTGCTTGCGGATGGCAAGGAATCCCGTGGAAGCCGAAGATTTGACCCAGGAAGCCTTCCTCCAGATGTACCGAAAGATTCAAACGTTTCGTGGTGAGTCCAGCTTTTCCACCTGGCTGCACCGCGTGACCGTAAATGTCGTGCTGATGAAGCTGCGAAGAAAGAGGTATAACGAGGTCTCGATCGAGGAAAGCACGGAGCGCGACGAGGAATCTTTCACACCGCGCGGCGAATTCGGACAGACTGACGTTCGGCTGAGTGGTTCCATCGATAGGATCAATTTGCAGAGGGCTATTGAGCAGCTTCCACGGGGATTCAAATCGATTTTTATTCTTCACGATATTCAGGGTTACAAACACAACGAAATTGGCGAGATACTGGGATGTTCGGCTGGGAATTCCAAGTCCCAATTGCACAAAGCACGCATGCGGCTACGTGCGCTTCTGAAGCGCGGAGTCTACGCCAGCCCCCACCGGATCCGCAAATCACCCGCAACCTCTCCGGCGATGAATCGGCGGAACTGCTCCCTCGAATACGCCAAAGCCTGAAGGCGACAGGGAATGACAAGCAGAGAAGGGAGGTTGCGGGATCAGTCTGCCAGGAACGCTGTCGTCTCTTTCAGGAAGAGATCCAACTGGTCATGATGGACCCAGTGGCCCGCGTTCGGCACCGTTACCAGGCGGCAATTGCGAATCGCCTTCAATCGCGGATCCGCATGGGGCACCGAGAAAAAACTTTGCAGTCCCCAGAAGAGCAGCGTCGGGGAGGTAATCTGGCCGAATAGTTCCACGGCATCCGGGACATGTTGTCCGTAAGGCGAGAAGGCGCGGACATAGTTGTCGAATTTCCAGATCAGCGATCCGTCGGAATTCCAATTTGTGCCGTGCAAGGTCAAGTGCCGCGCCACTTCATCGGAAAGCCGCGGATTCGCTTCTTTCATCCGCGCCATCGCGGCATCGAGGGTCGGATAGTTTTTGGGCTGGCGCTTTTCCAGATTGCGAACCTCCTCAATCCAATACCGGAGCCGCTCGGATGCCGGTCCGTGTACGCGGTGCTTCTCCGGAAGTCCTAATCCTTCAATCGAGACGGCTCTGCCGACGCGATCGGGGTACACTCCCGCATAACTCAGGACGATTCCCCCTCCGAGCGAATGGCCAATCAGCCGTATCGGAAAATCATCAATGATGTCCAGCAGAGCGGAGAGGTCGAGGACGTGTTCCGCGATGCCGTACATCGCGCCGGGCGCCCAGGCGCTATTTCCGTGGCCGCGCAGATCGAGCGCGTAGACGTGATAGTGCTGGCGCAGCGCCCGCGCCACCCAATCCCAGTTGCGAGCATGATCCAGGCCGCCGTGCACCAGCACCAGTGCAGGTTTCGCGTCCTGCCCGTAGTCCCAGAACTGCAGCTTTAATCTGTCTGAATAGAAGAAGTGTGAGATGGGTTCCAAGAGTCGCCCGCCAATCGCGGAAGCATTATAGTCCACGAGTGTCCGGGGGTTAAAACGCGCCCGCGTCGCTGCGCGCCGAGTAGGTCCGGTCTCCCGCCATCATGAGTCGCAGCTTGCCGCCTCATAAATGTCGCCTTTTTGCTAATACCGCACGTTCGACAAGGCGTTAACGAAAATGAGCCCGTTACCGCAGAACGAACTAGAACAGCCGTATACTTTTTGAGTGAGACTCCAGCCGAATCACGCGACCCTCGAATGGAGGCCTATTTGATGAACAAGATCGCCGCGCTTCTAGCCATCGGGTTAGCTCTTGCTCCTGCCTGGCCTGGACAAGAGCCGGACGCGCCTCCGAACCCCGAAATGCAACGGCAAGAAATCGTCAACCTGGAGAAAGAGACGGTGCGCGCCATTCAGCAGAACAGTGGAACCTTCTTCAGGCGCGTGTATAGCGAGGATTTTATCGGCACGCTGTCGCACGGTCAGGCGGTGAACAAAGCCCAACTGATCGATGCGGTGCAGACACCCGGGATCAAGTATGAGACGTTTATTGCGACGGATATTAAAGTCCGTTTCTTTCGAGATGTGGCCATTGCGACTAGCTTGTGGTCATCGCGGACCATTCTCAATGGGCAGCGGGTTGGCGGCCAGTTGCGCGTCGTGCATGTCTATGTGAACGGCCCCAGGGGTTGGCAGGCTGTCGCCAGCCAGACGACGCCCCTGCCGCCCGACTCGCATCTTCCGCTTTGAAAGCTCGTTGCATTCCGCAGACGTTCTCCGTGTTCCGGCCGCTATTTGAATTTTGCGGATGGCGCATCGTCGGCCATCGCGGAATACGCTATGGCTGTCATGGCTGCTGCTGCCCTGAAGAAATTCGGCGCTCCGGCTATCGCCCGAGAAGGCGAGCTAGAACCCTTGAGTTTCCTCTTTCTCCGCGCGCGAGTTGCGTTGACGCGGTTGGCCGCCGATGCTACGCTCCCGCGACACGCTTCGAAATCGCATGCGCGCCGTCGACCTGATCCGCAAGAAACGCGACTCCGGGGAGCATACCCGCGAAGAGATTGACTTTCTTATTTCCGGCTACACGCGCGGCGAAATTCCCGATTATCAGATTTCTGCCTGGCTCATGGCCGCCTGGCTCCGTGGATTGAATCGTTTCGAGATTGCCGCCCTCACGGAATCCATGCTCCATTCGGGCGAGGTGCTGAATCTCGCGAGTCTTCCCGGCAGGAAAGTAGACAAGCATTCCACGGGAGGCGTGGGCGACAAGACTTCGCTTATCCTTGCGCCAATCGTCGCCGCGGGAGGGCTCACCGTCCCGATGATCAGCGGCCGCGGCCTGGGTCACACCGGCGGGACGCTCGATAAACTGGAAGCGATTCCCGGTTTTAACGTAAATCTTACGCTCGAAAAATTTCGCCGTGTATTGAAAGAATGCGGCATGGGCCTTATCGGCCAGACCGCGGAAATCGCGCCTGCGGACAAGAAAATCTATGCTCTTCGCGATGTCACCGCAACGATCGAAAATGCCGGCTTGATCTGCGCTTCCATCATGAGTAAGAAACTCGCCGAAGGAATCGACGCGCTCGTCCTCGATGTGAAAACGGGTTGCGGCGCCTTTATGAAGCGCGAAGAAGATGCCGTCCGCCTCGCGGAAGTCATGGTGGAGACCGGCAAGCGCATGGGCAAGAAAACCGTGGCCCTGATCACCGACATGGATCAGCCGCTGGGCCGCACCGCAGGCCACGCGATCGAAATTGTGGAATGCGTCGAGGTCCTCAGCGGCCGCGGACCCGGCGATCTCCGCGAGCTAAGCATCGAGCTGTCTGCATGGATGTTCTACCTTGGAGAACGCACGAAAAGCGTTGACGAAGGCCGCCAATTAGCCGGAACGATGATCGCTGGCGGCCAGGCCAAGGAGAAGTTCAAACAGGGTATTCGCCTGCAAGGCGGAGACGACCGCGTGATCGACGAGCCGCAGCGCTTGCCGACGGCCCGCTTTCACGCCGAAGTGCCGAGCCCGGTGAAAGGCTACATTACCGCGACCAACTGCGAGCAGTTCGGCATCGCTCTCGCCATGCTGGGCGGCGGCCGTGAGAAAAAGGAAGATACGATCGATCACGCCGTCGGGCTTGAGTTCCGCAAGCGCATCGGCGATCGCATTGAAAAAGGTGAGACACTCGCAACGATCTATTACAATTCGGACGCCAAGCTCGCGGAAGCGAAGAGTCTGATCACCGAGAGTTACCTAATCGGGGGAAGCGCACCGTCGGGAGAACGCCCGCTCATCCGCCGTATCCTCGGCGCCTGAAAAGGAGATGGCATGGGACGATTCACAGGAGTGCTCGGCCTGATTACGATGCTCGGACTCGCATACCTGTTTTCGACTGATCGCAAGGCTATCAAACTCAAGGCGGTGCTCTGGGGCGTCGGCCTCCAGCTTGTATTCGCGGTGTTCGTGCTGAAGTTTGAAATCGGCCGGCGGCTGTTCGAAAAGGCCGGCTTTCTGGTCAACAGGCTTCTCAGTTTCTCGTATATCGGTTCTGAATTCGTGTTCGGCGAGATAGGTAAGAAGATTTCTTCACTGGGTTTTTCTTTCGCGTTCCAGGTTCTTCCCACCATCATTTTCATTGCGGCATTCTTTGCGCTGCTGTACCACATCGGCGTGATGCAATTGATCATCCGCGCCGCGGCGTGGATCATGACGCGGGTGATGGGCGTAAGCGGGGCAGAATCGTTGAATGTCGCCGCTAGCATCTTCATGGGACAGACCGAAGCACCGCTTACCATCCGGCCATTCCTGAGCAAGCTGACCAAGTCCGAGCTGATGTGCGTGATGACCAGCGGAATGGCGCACGTCTCAGGCGGTATTATGGCCGCGTATATCGCATTCGGCATCGAAGCCAAGCACCTGCTCACCGCGGTAATCATGACGGCGCCAGGAACTTTGCTGATGGCCAAGATGCTCGTACCGGAAACCGAGAAACCGCTCACGGCGGGACGCGTGGAAATGCCGGAAATGGAAAAAGAAGCGAATTTTCTGGGCGCGATATCGCGCGGCACCGTGGATGGATTGCACCTGGCCTTGAATGTGGGCGCGATGCTCATCACGTTTCTGGCGCTGCTCGCGTTGATCAATGCGCTGATGGGCGGCGCTCATAACTGGTTTGCCGGGCACGGCGTGGCTGCGTTCCCTGCGAGCCTGCAGCAGATTTTCGGCTGGGTTTTTGCGCCGGTGGCCTGGGTCATTGGAATTCCGTGGCGCGAGTGCGCCGCGATCGGCAATCTGCTCGGCACGCGCATGGTGATCAATGAAGTCGTTGCGTTCACGCAACTCGGCGGAATGAGGGCGACGCTCGATCCGCGATCCTTCACGATTGCGACGTTTGCGCTGTGCGGCTTCGCCAATTTCAGCTCGATCGGAATTCAAATCGGCGGCATCGGTGCGCTTGCGCCGAACCAGCGCGGGCAACTCGCCAAATTCGGCATTCGCGCCATGCTCGCCGGAACGATGGCAAATTTAATGTCCGCGTCCATCGTGGGAATTTTGACGTGAGCCCCAGGAAAAAAACGGAAATTGCACGGGAAAAAGGGCAGCAGGCAGTGCAATCTGCAGCCGCCGCGCCGGCTGCGAATGCGTCCGCCAGCGAATTCGAGCGCGCGGAAGCCGCGGCAGAGTATATTTTCTCTCAAACTTCGCTGCGTCCAAAAATCGCCCTCGTCCTCGGCTCCGGCCTGGGGGCTTTTGCAGAGGAATTCAGCGCTGCCGCTAGAATTCCCTACGCGAAGATCCCGCACTTCCCGCAGTCCACAGCGATTGGGCACGCGGGGCAACTGGTGATCGGCAGGGTGGGACAAGTAGCAGTGGCGGGGATGCAGGGGCGCGTGCACCTGTACGAAGGATATTCGGTGAAGGAGGTGGCATTTCCGGTCCGCGCGTTCGCGCGCATGGGGGTGAAGGCGGTGATCCTCACAAACGCAGCAGGCGGGATCAAGCGCGAATTTGCGCAGGGAAGTTTGGTGGTGATCAAGGACCACATCAATCTCCAAGGAGTGAATCCACTTTCGGGATCGAATGAGGAAAGATTCGGGGAGCGATTTCCGGACATGAGCGCCGCCTACGACAGAAGATTTCGGGAAATGACCGTGGAGGAAGGGAATCGCCTGGGAATCGGAATGCATGAAGGGGTCTACGCAGCATTGAGCGGGCCAAGCTATGAAACTCCGGCGGAAATACATTATCTTCGCACGATCGGCGCGGACCTGGTGGGGATGTCGACGGTGCCGGAAGTGATTGCGGCGCGGCACAGCGGCCTGCGCGTACTGGGAATTTCTTGTGTGACGAATGCCGCAGCCGGGATTCTCGACAAGGCGCTGGACCATAGGGAAGTGCTCGAAACGGCCGAGCGCGTGAAGGGACAATTCATCGCGCTGTTAAAGGCGGTGATCCCGCGGATTGCCGAAGCGATTGCGTGATCCTTTCTGTCTTTCGAGTGCCGGGAGCCAAACGTGAGTGAATTCGATGCTTTGTTTGCGGTGGCGAAGCGAGCGCGCGAAAACGCGCACGCACCGTACTCCAATTTTCGCGTGGGCGCTGCACTGCGCGCGACTTCGGGGAGAATTTTCGGCGGGTGCAATGTTGAGAACTCCACGTACGGGCTGACGATGTGCGCCGAGCGCGTGGCAATTTTCAAAGCCATCAGCGAGGGAGAACGCGGATTCGACGCAATCGCCGTGGTGACGGACACGGATTCGCTGACGCCGCCGTGCGGCGCATGCCGGCAGCTGATCTGGGAATTCTGCGGCGACGTTCCTGTGATCTTGTCCAATTTGAAGGGCAAAAGTGAAACGCTGCGGATGCGTGAATTATTTCCTAAGCCGTTTGATTCTTCCAATTTATGAAAAGAGGTAACTCGAGAATGAAAAATCGAAACCCGGCCTACCGAAGCGTGGCGGCCCTCGCTCTTTCAACTCTCGCACTGTTCTCTGTCCTATCGGCGACGACGGCGAAGAAAGAAAAAGTGGATCTCCTGGTAGCGGGCGGCATTGTCGTAACGATGGATGGGGAGCGCCGCATTTTGGAGGATGGCGCGATTGCGGCCAGGGGGGATGCGATCCTGGCGGTAGGGCCGCGAGAGGAAATTGAAGGAAAGTACGATGGAGCGCTGAGCATCGACGCACGAGGGAAATTAGTGTTGCCAGGTCTGATCAACGGCCATACGCATGTTCCGATGACGCTGCTGCGCGGGTTGAAAGACGATGTGACGCTGGACGTGTGGCTGAAGAAATATATTTTTCCCGCAGAAGCGAAAAACGTGACAGAAGATTTTGTGCGCTGGGGGACGCGGCTGGCCGCGGCAGAGCAAATCCGGGGTGGCGTGACGACCTTCGCGGACATGTACTATTTCGAGGATGCGGTCGCGGAAGAGACGAAGACCGCGGGAATGCGCGGCGTGCTAGGAGAAACAATCCTCGACTTTCCTGCCCCGGACAACAAAACAAACGCGGCGATGCTCGAATACACGGAAAAGTTTCTGAAGCGCTGGCAAGGCGATCATCTGATTCATGCCGCGGCGGCACCGCACTCGATCTACACGTGTTCGAAGAAGACGCTCGGGGATGCGGCTGCCCTTGCGCGCAAATATCATGCGCCGATCCTGATCCACGTGGCTGAGATGAAGAAGGAATTAGACGACAGCCGCACGCAGAACGGATTGACGCCGGTGCAGTACCTGGACAGCTTGGGCCTGCTGGGTGCAGACGTAGTGGCGGCACATTGCATCTGGGTGGATGAAGCGGACCGCAAGATTCTGGCTGAGCGCCAGGTCGGCTGCGTGCACAATCCTTCGAGCAACATGATGCTGGCGAGCGGGGTGGCGCCGGTGATCGAGGAACTCACGGCGGGCGTGCATGTGGGCCTGGGCACGGATGGACCGGCCGGGAGCAACAACGATTTGGACCTGATGGAAGAGATGGACCTGGCGGCGAAGCTGCAAAAAGCGACCAAGATGGATCCGCAGGCATTGGGGGCTAGGGCTGCCGTGGAAATGGCAACGATCGAAGGCGCGCGGGCATTGCACATGGAGAAAGAAATAGGCTCGCTAGAGGCAGGGAAAAAGGCGGATTTGATTTTGATCGGGCTGGATGCGCCGAATGCGGTGCCGATGTACGAGGTGTACGCTCAGATCGTGTACGCGCTGAAGGCGAGCGACGTGGAGACGGTGGTGATTGACGGACGCGTGGTCATGCGCGACCGCAAGGTGCTAACAGTGAAAGAATCGGAAGTGATCGCAAAGGCGCGGGAATATGGGAAGAAAGTGGAAGCGTCGCTGAAGTGACAGATGAAAAAGGCGCCACGCAGAGGCATAAGCGTGGCAAGCGTGGCGCGATAAATCCAAGGGCCGCAGATTCGGCCGCTTGCCCGTGTGGCCGGATATTCGTGGTTTAGGTTTCGCCGTCCCTCAACAAATCAGCCAAGAGCGTGTGGACGTGCTGGACGGCTTGCGAGAGGTCGTTAACTCCGGACGTTTCACTGGTTACTTCCTGACTGCCTAGGTCGGCGGCAATGGCGTCCAGAAGCTGGGCGGCGCGGCGGATGCGCTCCGTCGTGAGTAAGGGGAGCACCGTCCTGGGATCGTGGTCTTGCAACTGACGCTCCTGCCATTCCTGAACGGCCCAGGCAGTCTTACGCACGTGATCTACTGCGTCGCGGAAGTCTGTCAATATGCGCGAGTCTATTCCGCCCGAGCGAATCTCCTGTTCGAGGCGAAAAAGCTCGGAGCTGGTTTTGCGGAGCTGAAAATTGACGCCCCAAAAAGTTTCACTGGGAATCAGAAGCTCCACGGCAACGCCCAGCGAGTATCCTTCCTTGGAACGGCGAGGAGCGACAACGCGCGCCCGATACGTTTCGCCAGTAAGAAGATTTGTTAACTCGAGCTGGCTGCCCACGCTGGGATAATTTTTCATTTCCAGCAAACCACCGTGAGCATTTACCTCCTTTGCTTGCGCAGTTACTTTGACGCCCGTCCCGGTAGCGTCCTGCCATCTGGCTTCCACGGGAACAACGACGGGGAAACGGAGGCCACGACGTTTTTCCTTTTTCGTGGATGGGCCGCTCTGAATTTGCTCGTCCATTTTGCTTGTCCGCACCCCTTTGAATGGTTGTCTTTATACCATGTTCCCATGCACGGAAGTGGCGCCTGATCGTGGCGATGCACTCAGTGTGCAACGGAAGAGGCGAGGCGACGCGAGACGTAGTCCGTGACGTAGGCTGCGAAGGCGTCCTCGAGGCGCAGGGTAAGCGGGCCGGGCGCGGAAGCGATCTTGTGGCCGGCGATTTCGCCGACGCCGATCAGACTGCGATTTGTCGAGGTGATAAAAACTTCGTCGGCGGAGTAGAGATCGTCGGGACGGAGAGTTTGATCAACGAAAGGGAAGCCTGCTTCGGGCGCGATTTCGAAAAGAATGCCGCGGGTGACGCCCTCGAGGCAGCCGGCGCTGAGCGGCGGGGTGAACACCTTATTGTTTTTCACAGCGAAGATGTTGGCGGCAGTACACTCGGCAACTTCGCCGCGCTCGTTGAGGAGGACCACTTCATCGAAGCCTTCTTTTTGTGCCTCGACGACGGCCCAGACGTTCGGGAGCCAGGAGATTGTCTTGACCCCAGCGAGTGGAGAAGCGGCGTGCCGTCCGTGTTGGCGAAGACCGAGGCGCACGGGTTCGCGATATTCGGGGAGGCCCGCTGTGTAAATGATAAGGTCGACTGGCGGCTGCACTTCGTCGCTCTGCCAGTGGCCGACCTGGTTGTAAATGAGGTAGATGCGCGCGGCGCCTTCCGAGACTTTGTTGGCGCGAATCACTTCGTGAAGATGGACGCGGATTTTTGCGGCGGTGTAGGGTATCGGCATGTGAATGACCGCGGCGTCTTTTTCGAGCCGGCGCCAGTGGCGTTCGTAGGCGAAGGCTTCACCGCGGGAAATGCGCAACGTGGTGAAGATTCCCCAGCCGCAAGTAAGGCCCGCTTGGCCGGGCGAAAGGCGAACCTTTTCGATCGGCAGCAAGCTCTCGTTGTGGAAGATATTGCGGTGGATCACACGCTTCCCTCGATTCTTATTGTATCGGAAAAGGCGCTAAAGGCGCGGAGCCCATAACCGAATCGGGCACGGGGCAGTTCGTCAAAGGCACGACTGAGAATAGAAATTTTCGCTGCGGCTTAAGGGCCGCAGCGGCCCGGCACGATCAACTCCTGACCCACATCGATTTGGTTTGCATCGCGGAGGGGTGGGTTGGCCCGCGCTATACAAGGCCAGAATGCACCACGGCCGAAGGTCGTTTGCGCGATTTTCCACAACGTATCGCCCTTGCGAATGGTGATTTTCGACGTCGTTCTCGAAACTGAAGAACGAGTGGGAATGTTAATTTGTACCCCCGCTTCGATCTTGTTCGGATTTTCGATGCCCGGATTTACCGTGAGCAGTTCACGCCACCAGGAGCCTCTTCCTAAATTCTGTTGCGCCAGTTTCCAGAGTGAATCGCCGCGTTGCACCGTGATGGAATGCAGGATTGAACTGGGTCGACGCGACATCGGCACCAGCGGCCGAGAAGGTGCGATCAGTGATGGGACAGGCACGGAAATGGACGGCCGAGGGAGGAGCGGCCGCAGAAATGGGTCCTTACGATTTGAGGGGGGATGAGGATGAGGATGAGGAGGCGGCAACGGCCTGATGGGGACGGCAAGAGGTGGATTGTCGAACGGGAGGTGGAATTCCGCAGACTGTTGAGGCTGGCGCGTCTGCTTCTGCTTTCTGTATTGGCGAGCGATATCGCCGAGAGGAAGTTGCGCTGGGGCGGATTGAGCGTTGATGGCTTCCGGCGGTTTCTCCGCAGCGGGTAGGGTTTGCCCTTTCTTCTTGGCTTGCAACCTCTCGCTGTCTTCAGGAGTCAGGATGCGAGCCCGGCGCAAGTCCTCCTCGGAGTAGACGTGCTTGGGAGGGTTTTGTTGGTTTTCTTTCCGCGCGCGTTCCTGTCTGGCCGCCTCGGCAACATCCTGAGCGTTGCAATTCGTTGTGCCGAAAACAGCGCAGGAGAGAAACAAGACGCCGAACGCAAACAGGCCATGGCGGCGCAACGGATCCCCAGGATCTGCGACGTGCGGCCCCATCAATTTCGAATCTTCGATGTCCGTTATTGCCATGGCAATCAGCTCATAGAACACTGATGACGCCCATTCTATCGACAGCTGTGCCGCGGTCAACGAGATTCTCAGAGATGTTCTTTTCAGTTACGCCCCCACCGAGCAGGTGGATCCATCCGGATTTTGTGCACTGCACAACGGGAGAATGCAGGATCGTGCGATTGACAAGGAGGCAGAAGTAACTTATTGTCTAGCCGGTTAGAAGGCTGATTAATGTACTAAGGAAGAGTTTTTGCGCGCAAGATTCCGCAGAGATGGTTTGACCGTGCTGAATATTGCTGCGGAAGAAAAATTCGCGGCTTCTGACTTGGAGCTGCGAATTACAGAATTGCATAGATCGCTGACTATTTCGGGTGGCCCCCCACGCAACCAGGGAAGGAGAGTTTGATACCCCGTGGCGCAAGAGAACGTGAATGGCGAGCAATTCATCGTCCACTCGGGAAAGCTTCCCACTGGCCGGTCGGGCGAACTTTTGAAATTGTCCCGTGAAGATGCTGGGTGGGAATGGATGAGCTTTTCCGTCAGGCGTCTCAATCCTGGTGAAGGCTATCAAACAACCACGGGAAAAGAGGAGGCGGTTTTTGTCGTCCTCGGAGGGAAATGCCTCGTCGATTGGGGGGAAGGCCCGCGATCCATCGGAAAGCGCAAGAACGTTTTTGATGGCTTTCCCTATGCGCTCTATCTGCCTGCCGGAAGCCGCGTGAATTTCAGGGGTGAAACCGTTTGTGAGTTTGCGGAGTGCAGAGTTCCTTCCGAAGCTCAGCTAGCGCCCAAACTAATCACGCCCAGCGATGTCGTCAGCAGTCTCCGTGGCGGCGGAAACGCTTCCCGGCAGATTGTCGATGTCATCCGGCCGGATTTTCCGGCGGATAAACTGGTGGTGGTCGAGGTCTACACTCCCGGTGGGAACTGGTCCAGCTATCCCCCGCATAAACACGATGTGCACAATCCCCCTGAGGAAGTGGATTTGGATGAGATCTACTACTACCGGATTGAGCAGCCGGAAGGATTCGCGTTCCAGCATCTTTATTCGCCGGATCGATCGAGTGAGCTGACATTGAGGCCCAAGGATGGTGACGTTGTGCTGGTGCGAAGCGGATATCACCCGGTCGTCGCAGGGCCGGGGTATAACGTTTATTATCTGAACTTCCTAGCGGGGAGTTCGCGCGCTCTTGCCGTAACGGAAGATGCCAGCCACGTATGGATTCGGGATACCTGGAAGGAAACCGATCCGCGCCTACCGCTGATCAAAGGGTGACAAGTTCTTCGAGAAATCCTTCTGTGCCGATCCACTATCGAATAGACGAAAGGGTTCTCCTAAAAGCAGCATGCGGTTCCAGCTGGATCTGGATTTTCCTTCATCTATATAAGCGCTTAGAAGGAGTCGCGAAGTCCGCTTGGTTTTTCTTCCTCACCAAGGTAGTGTCAGCTCAGGTTCTTATGCAGAGAAATCCGAATATCGGTCTGCAGCGCATCCTGCCAAGGAGTGCCACTCCATGATGCGACGAGTTACGGTTGCGCAAGCTATCATCGCTTTCCTCAAGAATCAGTATTCCTGCCGCGACGGAAAGGAGCGCCGCTTTTTCGAGGGGTGCTTCGGGATCTTCGGCCACGGCAACGTTTCGGGCATTGGTCAGGCGCTCGAACAGGACTCTGAACTTACTTACTACCTGTGCCGGAACGAGCAGGCCATGGTTCATGCCGCGGCGGGCTTTGCCAAGATGAGCAACCGTTTGCGCACGATGGTTTGCACCACATCGATCGGTCCGGGCGCTACCAACATGGTGACGGGGGCGGCCCTCGCCACCATAAGCCGACTGCCTGTACTTCTTTTGCCCGGGGATATTTTTGCCCGCCGAAATGTTGCACCGGTTCTCCAACAATTGGAATCGCCATCATCTCAGGATGTTTCGGTCAATGATTGCTTTAAGCCGGTAAGTTGTTACTGGGACCGGATCAACAGGCCGGAACAAATTCTGACTGCTCTGCCCGAGGCGATGCGCGTCCTGACGTTACAATCCGAAACAGGCGCGGTCACCCTGGCCTTGCCGCAGGATGTTCAGACGGAGGCGTTTGAATACCCTGCGAAATTTTTTGAAAAGCGCGTCTGGACGATTCCGCGACCTCGTTGCGATCGCGAATTGTTGAGCCGCGCTGCAGAGTGGATTCGCACCTCGCACCGTCCCCTGATTATTGCCGGCGGAGGAGTTATTTACTCCGAGGCGAACAACGCACTCGCGGCATTTGCCACGCAGACAGGTATTCCGGTCGCGGAGACGCAAGCTGGCAAAGGCGCCCTAGCGTACGATCATCCGCAGGAGCTGGGGGCGATCGGCGTAACCGGCACCCCGGGAGCAAACATCGCCGCTCGAGAAGCGGATCTGATTATCGGCGTCGGCACACGCTATAGTGATTTCACGACTGCGTCGAAAACCGCTTTCCAAAATGCCGCAGTACGGTTTATTAACATTAATATCGCGGAGTTCGACGCCTTCAAACACGCGGCGCTGCCGCTTGTCGGTGACGCGCGCGCGACGCTTGAAGAGCTTTCGCAGGCGGTCGAGGGATATCACACCGAAGATTCCTACGGCGCACGGCTAGAGTCATTCCAGAAAGAATGGGAGAAAGAAGTGGACCGCATCTACAACCTGCGTCATGGTCCGCCCATCAGCCAGGGCGAAGTCATCGGCGTTGTGAACAAGTTCACCAGTCCCAAGGATGTTGTGGTGTGCGCCGCAGGCAGCCTTCCCGGCGATTTGCATAAACTCTGGCGGACGCGCGACGCCAAGGGCTACCACCTGGAATACGGCTACTCGTGTATGGGGTACGAAATTGCCGGGGGGCTCGGCGTGAAGATGGCGGCTCCGGATCGAGAAGTGTATGTCCTGGTAGGGGATGGTTCTTATCTGATGATGTCCCAGGAAATCGTTACTTCTTTGCAGGAGCGTTTAAAGCTGAATATCGTGGTGCTGGACAACCACGGCTTCTCGAGCATTGGCGGACTGAGCCGCGCGTGTGGCAATCGTGGGATGGGTACGGAGTACAGGTATCGCCGCGGGGCCGCATATGAGGGGGACTTGATTCAAGTGGACTTTGCGGCGAACGCCGCGAGTCTGGGAGCGTTTGCCGTACGCGCGAGAACGCGGGAAGAGTTTGCTCAGGCGCTGGCCGAGGTCCGCAAGCAGCCCAAGACATCAGTCGTTGTGGTCGAGACGGCCATCGACCGGCGGGTTCCAGGCTACGAGTCATGGTGGGATGTTCCCATCGCCGAGGTTTCCGAGGTCGAATCGGTACGGGCTGCGCGGCAGAACTATGAAGAGAATCGCCGCAAAGAGAGATTCTTTTTCTGAGCGCCCCGCGCAGTTGAGTAGAAAACTTTAACGCGAGCCAAGTAAGCCCAAACCGCCCAGCATCACCAAGGGAAAGGGGATCGGGTGCAAGAAACTGCAGCCGGGGTACAGACCGCCACCACGCCGCATCTGCAAAGAGTCCTGAGTCTTTGGGACCTGATCTACTACGGAGTTATCCTGACCTCGCCCATTGCAGCCGTTCCTCTCTTTGGCGAGGCACAAGTCCTTTCGCACGGCCACGCCGTCAGTACACTTCTCCTGGCGATGGTCGCCATGTCTGTCACAGCAATCAGCTTTGGCCGGATGGCTAACGTCTATCCCTCCGCCGGCTCGGTCTATACCTACATCAGCCGCGGTCTAAATCCGCATCTTGGGTTTATCGTCGGGTGGGCGATGTTCCTCGAATACCTGTTTCAGCCGATCCAGAACGCTCTCTATGCCGCGCTCGCCATTCAGCGCATGGCTCCGCGCATACCCTTTGCCTTGCTCGCGGCGCTTGCCGTGGGATTAATCACCGTGATGACGGCTCAGGGAATCAAGTTCACTGCTCGTACAAATGAGATTCTGCTGGGCTTCATGGTGCTGGTCACGGCGGTATTTATCGTGCAGGCCTTCCGCTACATCGTATTGCACGAGCGGTGGTCGGGGCTCATCTCCATGCATCCGATCTACAATCCAGCGACGTTCCATCTGCGGGCTCTGGCTGCGGGTACGTCACTTGCCGCGCTGGTCTTTATCGGATTCGACGGCGTTTCGCTTTTGGCAGAGGAAGTGAAAAATCCAAGACGCAACGTCTTGCTGGCATCGGTGCTTGTTTGCATTTTCACAGGCTTATTCAGCGGTCTCCAGGTCTACCTGGCACAGCGTGTTTGGCCGGACTACACAACGCTCCAGAATCCGGAGACTGCCTTCATGGATGTGGCGCGGATGGCCAGTGGCGCGTTGCTGTTTACGGCCTACGGAATCATGCTGCTTGTTTCGAGCATTGCCTGCGGCCTTGCGGGTCACGTCGGCGCGGTACGTCTGCTCTACAGCATGGGGCGCGATGACGTTCTGCCAAAGAGAATTTTCGGCCATCTGAGCGCAAAGAAGAGCAATCCCATCTACAACGTATGGATTATCGGAGTGCTCGCGTACATCGGCGCAGTCGCGATTCCGTGGGAGCGCTCCGCTGAAGTCGTGACCTTTGGTGCGCTGGTCGCTTTTATGGGAGTGAATCTTTCGGCCTTGCGCCACTTCTGGTTTTCCGCGGAAGCCGCTGGGAAGAGGAACTTCTTTGTGGACGCCGTGGTTCCCGGCTTCGGCTTCGTCTTCTGCGCTGCCTTGCTCATCAGCCTGCAGCCTTGGACAAAATACGCGGGTCTGGTCTGGCTCGTAGTAGGCATCGTTTATGCTGCTTTCAAGACCCGCGGCTTCCGCCTGCGCCCGAAACTCTTCGATTTCAGTGAATCGTAGTTCTCCATGGGCAAATCCGAAGGGACGAGGTATTTCCTCCTCCTTCTTGCAGTGCTCCTACAATTTTCTTACGCTTTCGCAGCAGCTCTAAGTAGACGGATTACATCCTTCAAATACTTCAGGCTGGCTGCAACGCTGACCTTCGGCGGAATTTCCGTGGCGCCGAACTTCACATCTTGTTCCACAACGGACCACCCGGAATACCCGTTCTTCAGCAGCGTGCGGAAGAAGGCCGGGAAATCGATGCTGCCCTGCCCGATGATCGTGAAGACCTTGTGTTCGATGGCTTCTTCAAACGTCCACTTTCTGCGGCGGGCTTCCTCCAGCACCGTCACATTGCAGTCTTTGATGTGCACGAAGCGCAACTTGCTTTTGTATTTTTCCGCTTCCTTCACGGAGTCTCCGTGGCCATACACGCAGTGGCCTGTGTCCAGGCACAGCCCCACATTCGTATGGGAGGTCGCATCGAAGAAGCGCTCACACTCCTCGGGCGACTCCACATAGGTTGCGACGTGCGGATGAAACACCAGGTCCAGTCCAAACTCTTTCGCCACTCTTTCGGCGTCGGCGACAATCTTTCCAACGTGCTTCCACTGCTCTGCAGTCAGGGTTGGACAGCCCGGGTCGTACACCCGTCCGGAGTACGCGTTGCGTTCGGGTGACTGGTCGTCCGCCATCACCAAAAACGGCGCCTTGAGCGTCGCCAGCAGATTGCCGACTTTGCGGATCCGCTCCATCACGGCCGCGCCCGCTGCCGGATCCGCCATCTTCACAGGCACAAACGATCCCAGGAGCTTTAGCTTTCGCTTCTCGAGCTGTGGCCGCAGCACTTTCGGATCCGTTGGGAAGAAGCCATAGGGGCCAAGTTCCGTCCCCGTGTAACCGGCTTCCACCATCTCATCCAGCATTTTTTCGTAGGACTGCTCCCAGGACGGGCCTGGGTAGTCCAGGACACCCCAGCTATCCGGCGCGCACGCAAACAGAAATCGTTCGGTAATTCCTCCCATCATCGGCCTCTTTCCGTGCAAATTAGAGTTTGTAAAAGTTTGTTCTTGAATCAGCTCCACGGCTCCAGCACGACCTTCATGGAGTCCGCCTCCATCGATTTGCGCAGTGCCGCCTCGGCTTCATTCAGGCGGAAGCGATGCGTCACGAACTCGCGCAATGGATAGTGTTTCATGTAGCGCGCCATCTGCCGCATGCCCGGGCCATATGCGGCCGGTTCTTCGCCGCCCACGCCGAGGATGCGCACATTCTTTGCGCAAAGATGCCGGTGCGGGCTGACGCTGATTTCCCCGAGGTCGGAAAAGTTTCCGGCCTCGACAAACAGGCCCCCGAGCCGCAGCATGTCGAGGCCTTCAGGAACGGCCTGGGGAACGCCTGCGCATTCGATCACCATGTCGGCGCCCCGCCCCCGGGTTAGATCGCGGATAAACGCGAGCCTCTCTGCGGCGCTTGTCGTTCTCGCGTTCAAAGCAAAGTCCGCGCCCAGCCGTTTGGCAAAACTCAGTCGAAAGTCGGAGAGATCCACGGCGATGATCGTTCCGGCGCCGAGCATCCGCGCTTTCATCAGGAAGCACATCCCCAGCGGGCCGACCCCGAGCACTACAACGGTGTCGTCGAACCGGAAGGACTCGTTGGGAAACGCGGACATCTGCTTGGCTCTGTCCAAGCCGACGGACACGGCCATGATTTCCGTAAGCACCGCTACTTCGCTTGGTAATTCATCGGGGACGCGAACCAGGAAACTGCCTGGCACGATGTAGATGTACTGTGACCATCCTCCAAAAAGATGGGGAGGGTTCTTGGCGCTGAGGTTGTTGCCGTAGTCGGTGGTGCTCTCGCAGAAATAATAGGGAAAATCGTGCCGGCAGTAATAGCATTTGCCGCAGGAGACATTCGCGCCGACTACTACGCGGTCGCCCACTTTCAGTGGAACGCCCTCGAAATCGGCGGACTTCCCGTCACCCCCAATCGCCGCCACCGTTCCGACGTTTTCGTGGCCCTGAATGATCGGGAACTCCAGCGTTCTCCCGCCGTATTGCGTTGTGTAGCCCTGGTAGGTGTGCTTGTCCGTGCCACAGATACCGGACATCTCCATTTTCACGAGCGCGCAGCCCGGCGCCGGCTCCGGCAAGGGGTACTCGCGCAATTCGTAGCGGCCCGGTTCCACGAGCGTCGCGGCTAGCACAGACTTGGAACCATGGCTAGCAGGCCCGGGAGAGTCGATTTTTCCCGTGTTGGACATAAGCTTGTTCGGGGCGCTTAGTATTTTATGGCCACTGGCTGTCCGTTTCTTGCAGACTCGTAGATCGCCTGGAGAATGATCATGTCGCGATGCCCTTGAATCCCGTCGGACTCGACGGCCTTTTTCTTCTGAATCGCGAAAGCAAAAGCATCAATCTCCAGAGCAAACTCGTCCAACGCTTTGAAACGTCGGTCCACCGAGCGGCCCGCGATTTTTCCCGTGACCCGCCGCGCGTCTTCAAATGGGTAGGCGGGAGAAAGAGAAACCCAGCCTTTAGTTCCCTGCACAAAAATAAAGGAAGACATCGCGGCGCCGTATGTTGAGCTGCCCTGAACGACGAGACCGCTTGGAAACTTCAGGCGAAACGTCACGCCTTCCTCCACGTCTTTAAATCGCTGAGTGTCGTGACGCCAGGACTGTGCGACGGCTTCGACCGGATCCTCGCCGGCAAGCCATCGGCTGGTGTTCACGCAATAGACGCCAAGATCCATCATCGGTCCGCCGCCCGCAAGCGCCGGGTCCAAAAGCCAGGCTGACGAAACGCCAGGTGTGAAAAGTTCGCTAAAAGACGTGTGGATCATGTCGATCCGGCCGAGCGAACCGTTGCTCACCAGGGACTTCAGGTACAGGGCAGCGGGCTCGAAATATTTGCGGTAGGCGGTCATCAGAAGGACTCCCTGCCGCCGACAGGCCTCGACCATTCGTGCGGACTGCGCAACCGTGGCCGCCAGCGGCTTTTCGCAGAGGACGTGCTTCCCCGCTTCCGCAGCGCGAACGGTGAACTCCTCATGTTCACCCTGCGGCGTTGCGATATACACGGCGGAAATTTCTGGATTCGCCAGGCAGTCTTCGTAATCTTTCGTGGTGTAGAAAATCGCGGCCTTAAATTTCGCCCGCGCCGCAGCGGCCTTTTTCTCGTCGCGGCTCACCAATGCGACGAGTTTCGCCCTTCTGCAATTCGCAAATGCTGGCAGGATGGAGTTCCGGGCAATATTGCCGAGGCCCACGACGGCATACCCAATCTTTCTTACCACGGCCATAAATCAGACATCTCCTGTGCTGTTCCTGGGCTCCTTCGCGCTAGATTCGAGGGCCTGAGGAAAAATAGTCAAAGAAAAAGCAGTTCTAACTTTCGCGGTCCGCGCGGCCCAGTTTCTGGTTTCGGATGGCCTTGTGATCCAGTCCACGCAGTTCTTCAATGCTGTCGAGCACCTTGTGGATCGCGTTGGCGATGGCATCCGCGTCCTTCGTGCTGCCGAGAAATAACTGATGGGGAAACCACACAGCTTCGTGATAGGCGGCGCGGTCCGACTCGGGGCACGAATACATGTTCCGGAGATCCAGCGGCTTCTCGTGCCCCCAGCTCAACGCCGGAAAATCGGTCGGATCCAACGGGAAAAGCGAGCTTTTGTATACAGGTTCATAGAAGAGGCCGTCGCAGGGAATCCCTTCCAGTTGCAACGCGGCCACAAACGCGGCGCGCGGAATGTCTTTCGCCTTTTCGGAAAAATACTTCATTACATAGCCGTAGGGAGCTTGGCGCGTAATACGAGGTTCGGGCTTCAGCAGGCCGATGCCCGGCGTATTGTTCAGCCGCGATTCAAACCGTTTCATGTTTCGCGCGCGGATTTTCGCCTGTGCCGGCAGCCGGTCGAGTTGCGGGCCGAGGACCGCCGCTTGAAATTCTCCCATGCGATAATTGAATCCGATGATCCGGTGGTGATACTTGTCCGTGAGGCTCGCGCGTCCCGCGTTGATGTAGCTTTGGACGCGCTCCATGTATTCCAAGTTGTTGGTTATGACCGCGCCGCCTTCTCCAGAAGTGATGAGTTTGCTCGATTGGAAGCTGAACGCTCCCAGATCTCCCATCGAGCCCGCTCCCTTGTCCCTCCACATCCCGCCATGCGCGTGAGCGCAATCTTCGATGACTTTCAAATTGTGTTTTGCGGCGATGCGCAAGATCTCGTCCATATCCGCAAAGCGCATTCCCAGATGGACGGGGAGAATCGCCTTCGTCTTCGGCGTGATGGCTTTCTCAATCAGCTTCGCGTCGAGACAGTAGGTATCCGGATCGATGTCCACGAATACGGGAACGGCATTGACCAGCAGCACCGGCCCGACCGTTCCTTCCCAGGTGTAGGCCGGGACGATGACTTCGTCCCCGGGGCGTATGCCGATCGCTTTCAAGGCTGCCTGGATCGCGACCGTTCCCGTATTCACGCACTGGGCATATTTGGCGGTATGAACCTTGGCGAATTTCTTGGCGAAGGCTAATGCATGCTTGCCGGGAAAAGGCTGGCCGCCCCATTTCGAACTGGTAAGGACATCCTTCAGCGCAGCGGCCTCTTTCTTGGTTCCCATCGGCCACGTCGTAAACGGAGTTTTTCGTAGTGCTTTGCCACCGGTGATCGCAAGTTTTCCCACGTGCGCGAGCCTCCAAGCTGCCGTAGAGAAAAACTCCGGGAGGACTGAAGCGGTCCTCCCGGAGGTAAGGGTTAGACGCTGCGCCGCTTCCCTAGAAATTCAGCTTCAGCGAAAGCTGAGCGATGCGCGGGTCGTGGGCCACGCTGATGGAGCCAAAAGAACCTGTGGTTGACACATGGCTCATCGGATCAAAGTTGCTGAGCCCAATCGCACTCGGCGCTATGAACTGGGCGTGATTGAAGATGT
>Ga0307479_10001510_pt1 | contig 21215 bp, 16 predicted proteins | sample atmos_gasesECM4C_FD_203743 | JGI IMG/M metagenome (GOLD analysis project Ga0307479, IMG submission 203743) | Hardwood forest soil microbial communities from Morgan-Monroe State Forest, Indiana, United States - atmos_gasesECM4C_515 | ecosystem: Environmental > Terrestrial > Soil > Temperate...
GAGGCATAGAACTTGAGCGCACGGCCGCCGGTCGTCACCTCGGGGTTGCCGAACATGATGCCGACCTTCTCGCGCAGCTGGTTGATGAAGATCACCGAGGTGCTCGACTTGGAGATGGCACCGGTCAGTTTGCGTAGCGCCTGCGACATCAGCCGGGCCTGCAGCGCGACGTGGCTGTCCCCCATCTCGCCGTCGATCTCCGCCTTGGGCACCAGCGCCGCCACCGAGTCGACCACGATGACATCGACGGCGCCCGACCGCACCAGCACGTCGACGATTTCGAGCGCTTGCTCACCGGTATCCGGCTGCGAAATCAGCAGGTCCTCGGTCTTGACCCCGATGTGGCCGGCGTAGACCGGGTCCAGCGCATGCTCGGCATCGATGAAGGCGGCCACCCCGCCCAGCTTCTGCGACTGGGCGATGACGTGCAGCGCCAGCGTCGTCTTGCCTGATGACTCGGGGCCGTAGATCTCCACCACGCGGCCGCGCGGGATGCCACCAACGCCGAGCGCCATGTCGAGGGTGAGCGATCCGGTCGGGATCACGTCGATATTTTTCTGGGCCGCCGCCTCCCCCAGCTTCATGATGGCGCCCTTCCCATAGCTGCGCTCGATCTGGCTGAGCGCAGCCGTCAATGCCCGTTCTTTCTCTGACATCTAGTCTCCCCTTGCTTCGTGATGGGGCCTGGCCGACCCGATCACTGTAATACAGATTTGTGTAACTGTCAATGCTATGACCCCAGGGTCTGGACCAGGAGCTCCAGGGCGGCGATCACCGAGCGACGCCGGTTGTCCCAGCGATCGCCGGTCCATTGAAAACGATGCGTCAGCACTGCTTCCCCTCCCCCTCTCGGGCCCGTCGGCCCACGCGAGCGGCGCTTTAGTGCCATGCGAGCGTTTGAGACGTTCGTGGAAGGCAGGGTGGGGGCAGCGATCCCGATAAACGTCAGACCAACCGGCTTGGTACCTTCCGCGTTGGGGCCCGACACCCCGGTGATCGAGACAGCGATGTCCGCCCGTAGCAAGCGGCGAACGCCACTGGCCATCGCCGCGGCCGTCTCCTCGCTCACGGCCCCATGGCGGCGCAGCGTCCCCTCGGGCACCCCCAGCTGCTCGACCTTCACGCGATCGGCATAGCTGATCACGCCACCGAGAAAGTAGGCCGAACTTCCCGGGACGTCCGTCAGCGCGCCACCGAGCAGGCCGCCGGTGCAGGACTCCGCCACCGCGAGCGACCGGCCTTGCCGGCGCAATCGCTCCCCCACCTGCTGGGCCAACGCAAAAATCTCGGGATCCGGCGGCATGGCTCACCGGTAGTTGATGAATTGCAACGGGACCTGCGTCTCGGTCGCTTTGAGGGCCGTGATCACCTGCTGCAGCAGATCTTTCTCCCGGCTCGACACCCGGATCGCGTCGCCCTGAATGCGAGGTTGCACCTTGGGCGACACCAGCTTGATCTGCTTGACCAGGGTGCGCGCCAGCTCATCGTCGATGCCCTGCTGCAGCTCGAGCTTCTGCCGCACCGTTCCCTTCGCGGCGGGCTCGATCGGTCCGGGCTTGAGGATCTTCAGCGAAAGCTGGCGCTTGACCAGCTTGCTCTGCAGCACGTCGAGCATCGCCTTCATCTTGAAATCACTCGGGCCATTCAGCGTGATCTCGCTCTCGCCCAGGTCGATCGAGGCGCCGGTGTCCTTGAAGTCGTAGCGGGTCGCGATCTCCCGCTGCGCCTGGTTGACGGCGTTGACCAGCTCCTGCCGGTCGAACTGCGAGACGACATCGAACGAGTAGTCCTGCGCCATTGAGTCCCTATCCTAACCGCGCGTTTTGACAGCTGTCTGTCGCACTAGTTGGCGTCATCGAGATCTCTGACCAGCTCATCGACCTCGAGCAGGTTCATCAGCACCTCGCGCGACTTGCTGCCCTCGTAGGGCCCGATCACCCGATGATCGGCGAGCTGGTCGACGATGCGGGCTGCTCGCGTGTAGCCGACATTGAGCTTGCGCTGGAGCAGGGACACCGAGGCGCGACCTTCGGTCGCGACCACGTGCGCGCCCTTGGCAAAGAGCGGATCGCGCTTGGCGCCCTCCTTCACCCAGGAGACCGTTGCCTCGACGTTGAAGATCTCTTCCTGGTACTGCGGCTTTCCCTGGCTCTTCCAGAAGTCGATGATCGCCTTCATCTCCCGGTCCGAAACGAACACGCCCTGCAGCCGGGTGGCCTTACCCGCCTCGACCGGCAGGTAGAGCATGTCGCCGCGGCCGAGCAGTTTCTCCGCCCCGGTCTCGTCGAGGATGACGCGCGAGTCGATGCTCGAACTGACGGCGAATGCGATCCGCGAGGGGATGTTGGCCTTGATCAAGCCGGTGATGATGTCGGCGGATGGTCGCTGCGTGGCGACCAACAGGTGGATGCCAACGGCGCGGGCCAGCTGGGCGATGCGGCAGATCAGCTCCTCGATCTCGCCGGCGGCCACCATCATCAGGTCGGCCAGCTCATCGATCACGATCACGATGTAGGGCAGGGGATTCAATCCCATGTCGGGGGCCTTGCCATTGAAGTCGGCGATGTTGCGGACGGTGTGGCTGGCAAACAGCTTGTAGCGCGTCTCCATCTCAGCCACGGCCCACCGCAGGGCCGAGGTTGCGTGATCCGATTCCGTCACCACCGGCACGAGCAGGTGGGGCATGTCCTGGAACATCGAGAACTCGACCCGTTTGGGGTCGATCAGGATGTACTTCAGTTCCTCCGGTGTCGCCTGGAACAGCATGCCGGCGATCAATGCGTTGATGCAGACGCTCTTGCCCGAGCCGGTCGCACCGGCGATCAGGAGGTGCGGCATGCGGGTCAGGTCGCCGACCACGGTGTTACCGGAGACATCGGTGCCGATCGCCAGCGACAGTAAGGTCTTGTCGTTTTGAAAAGTCGGCGTCTGGATGATCTCTCGGAGCGTCACCAGGCTGGTCGACTTGTTGGGGACCTCGATCCCCAGCGCCGGCTTCCCTGGAATGGGGGCCTGGATCCGGATGGCCGCCGACAGCGCCAGCGCCAGGTCGTTCTGCAGCGCCGTGATCTTGCGTACCGGCACCCCGTGGCCGGGCTGCAGCTCGTACTGGGTGACCGACGGTCCGGAGTTGACGCCGATGACGGTCGCCTCGACATCAAAGCTTGCCAACGTCTGCTCGATCAGCTTGATGTTCGCCTTGATCTCGTCGTGCAGCCGTTCCTTGCGGACGGTGACCGTGTCCAGCAAGCTCGTGTCGGGCTTCATCCAGACACGTTGAATCTCGTCTTCGATGAGACTCGACACGACCTCGTCACCGCCGGGCACCACGGTCAAGACCGGCTCAGCGGTGGTGGCCTTCTTGCGGCGCGGCTCCAGCACCTGCTCCTCGTCGATCGGCTCCCGCAGGGCCGCCACCGCCGATTCGAGCTCTGGCGACGGCGAGGGGATCGGCGGGACCGAAGGCCTGGTGGCCGCGGCAACGCCGCTGATCGGGACCAGTACCGGTTCGGCGGACTCGGTGCGAAGCACCTGGTTGCGCGGGGTCCACGCCTCGGCAGGTCTCTTCTCCTTAGCGGCGCGCTTCGGCTCCGGTCGGTTCTCGAGGTAGTGCTCTCGCAGCGCCCCGACCGTGCCGCGGATCGAGATGTCGAAGGCAAGGACCAGGCCACCGAGAAATACCGCGCTCCAAATCAGAACGCTACCGGCGGTGCCCACCAGGCTGCGCAGGGCTTCGCCTTCAACCCGCCCAACCGACCCCCCGCTCGTCCCTGCCGAGAGGTGCAGGAGCCCCAGGGAGCTGATCAGCAGCAGCGCGATGCCGAGGCCTCGTCCCCATGTCATCTTTTCGATCCAGGGCGTCAGCATTTCCGCGCCGGCAACGACCGCGGCGAGGATGACGAACACCACACCCCAGCCAAATAGGCCCACCAACCCGCCCCGTACCGCGTGCAGGGCGGAGCCGCTGGCCTGGACCGCAACTGCCAACACCAGCAGGCCGGCCAACAACAGGAAGCCAATCCCGGCAAGCTCGCGCTGCTGGGACTTTGGCACCTCCAGCTTCGGCAGCCGGGGCGCCTTGATGCGAAAACGCTGGCGCGAGGCCGAGCGCTTGGGGCGCGCGATCCGCTTCCGCCGGGTTCTCACACTGGCTGGGTGGCTGCGACGTCTGCTATGACGAATGCCCGCATTCTAGCTTGCCAGCACCGCCGGGAAAAGAGCCTAGGGCGACGGGAGGATTTCCGGCCAGAACAAGCCGGTCGCAAGCGAAAGCCCGCTCAGAACTATCGAAAGCATGATGTAGATGAGGTACGGGCGCTTCGGCGACCACCCCAACAGGCTCGGTGGCGGTCTTTGAAGTACCGCATTCATTCTCATTACGCCGAATTCCGAAATGGCCGTCCCCAGGAAGAATGCGGCAACGCCAAAAGCGAGCCGCCGAGAGCCTTCAAGCGTGAATGCCAGGAAGAGAAACCCTCCAACGCCGAGCGCCGATCCGAGCGACATGACTGCAATAGCCACGAGCAACCTATTGCGGCGCTCCGGCGGCATTCGATCGGCAGGTAGTGTGCCCGCTCGCCTCCTTCCGATACGCCAGATGACTACGGCGCCGGCGGCCAGAGGAAAGCTGGCGAGCAGGACGATGATCCATACCGCCGCTGAGCCCGAATTCTTGCTGAAGGCAAGCCACGTGAGCGCAATGATGGCGATGAGCTCGCAAGCGACGGCCGCGATGAACAGAACCGCCCCCGCCCACCCGTACGGGCCGGACACCGGAGGAAATCGCCGGGACCGAGCCTCGCCCACTGAACTCAATCTAAGATTTCGTGGCTTGCGGACGCTAGGGGTATAACTGTCGTATGGCAAAGCAGGATAAAGACCCATTCGACTTGATCAATACCCCTGGTATTTCCGATCTCGGCGACGCGCCCGGAGTTCAGCGTCGACCGCGCGGCAGCGAATTGCCCGAGAACGAGGATCTCGATTCCGAAGGTCAACCGGATCTGGAGGGAGCGCTGCCCGGAAAGGAAATCACTGGCGACGCTCAAGAGGGTGAAATCCCACCGGGCGATTACCAACGAGCGATTGACGACCGTGTCCACATCGATACGCTCGACGAGCGGCTGCGCGAGGAAGTTCCCGACCGCGTCAACTCGGATGTGGAAGAGGTACGGCTCCTCGACGATGAGACCTTCGATGGTGGTGGGCGCGACGACGGTGGCGGGCCCGAGTATGGTGGCGGCGAGCTGCGCTCGGAGTTTGGCGACGAGGGTGGCTACCCCAGCGCTGAGGAGGCGGCCATGCACGTGGTCAAGGAGGCCCCCGGCGCCGTCGAGCGCGAAATCGACAGCTACACGGGCGAGCCGATCGAGAAGCTCGGGACCTACTAGCCCGAGCTACGGTCGCAAGCGGTAGAAGCGCCAGAAATCGTGCTCGATGGGCAAGATCTCGACGCCGGAGAACCCGGCGTCGCGGGCATAGCGACGTAGGATGTCTGGCCGCATGACCGTACCGGTGCCGAGCGCCGGAGGGTCAACCCGGCCGACCGGTAGGCAGTGCAAGACGCTCCATCCGTACGAGAAGCGCTCGAATTCATCTCCAGGGGCCCCGAACGACTCCGCGACCTTTTCATCGGCAACCAGGACCGCGCCGCCCGGAGCGCCCAACGCGCGCATCGCCGTTAGAACGCGAACGGGATCGGACATGTCGTGGATGGTTTCGAACGCGGTGACGAGGTCGTAGGTCCCGGCTTGACCCGCGGCGGCGGCATCGCGCGCTTCGAAGCGCACCCGGTCGCCGACGCCCGCGTTCGCGGCATTCTCTTGCGCGCTTGCGATGGATGGCTCATCGAGGTCGAAACCGTCGACCCGCACCTTTGGATAGGCCTTTGCGATCGCAATGCTTGACCAGCCCGTTCCACAACCGACGTCGGCAACTCTTGCCGGCGGATCCGCCCGCAAGCGACGATCGACGTCGGGCATGGCGGGCAGCCACTCACTGCCAAGCTGATTCAAGAACATCGGCCGATTCAGCAGGGCAATGGCGGTACGGAATTCTGCTCCATAGTCGATATACGGAACGCCGCCGCCGCCGCGGTACGCCGTCAGAAGGGCAGGCAGCGTGGCCGCGAGCCCGGGGATGGCCCAGGAAATGGGCGCCAGGTAGTTGAGGCTGTCGCCATCGAGCAGGACCTCCGCGTGGCCGGGCGCGAGCGCATAAGTTCTCGTTGCCCCATCGGCGTTTTCGGTTACGACCTCGACAATGCCTGCCACCGCCTGCTGCTCGAGCCACTCGCGCGCATAACGCTCGTGGATGCCGGCGGCTCGGGCCAGCTCGCCAGCAGTGGACGGACCGACCCGGGAGAGTGCCCGGTAGAGTCCGAGCCGATCACCGACGTAGATGCTAAGCATCTCCAGCACGGCGATGCCGCCGTGAAAGATGCGCTCGACGAGCGCGCGGCGCTGCTCCTCATCCTTCTTGGTTAGCGCCGAAGTGATGACGCTCATGCCCGCCCCTCCCGGGAATCCCTCCGCGAACTGCCCCCTCTTCCGGCATCGTAGCGCCTTTAGGGGTGGGCTATACCTCGACGACGATCGGGATGATCATCGGGCGCCGCCGCATCTGCTCGTACAGGTACTTGCTCAAGGAATCGCGGATCGAGTTCTTGATGACCTGCCATTCCGGAGCGCCCCGCCCCGGCTTGTTGATGGTGGCGAGCACCTGCTGGCGGGCCGATTCGAGCAGGGCGTCCGACGTCTGCTGATGAACGAAACCGCGAGAGATCAGGTCGGGACCGGACACGACCTGCCCGGTGTCCTTGTCGACCGTGACGATCACGATGAAGATGCCGTCCGTGGAGAGCACGCGCCGGTCGCGTAAGACGACGGAGCCGACATCGCCCACGCTGAGACCGTCGACGAAGACGTAGCCGGCCGGGACCTTGTTGCCGAAGTGCGGAATCCCATCACCGAGCTCGACGGTGTTCCCGTCGTCGGTCACGATCACGCGTTCCTTCGCGATGCCGACCTCCTGGGCGATCTCGGAATGCAGCGCCAGGTGGCGAAACTCGCCGTGCACTGGCATGAAGAACTTGGGCCGCACCAGGTTCAACATCAGCTTCAGCTCCTCGCGGCTGGCGTGACCCGAGGCATGCACCCGGTTGCGGGCCGAGTAAAAGACGCGGGCCCCGTGCTTGTAGCAGTTGTTGATGGTGCGCGACACCAGTTCCTCGTTCCCGGGGATTGGCGTGGCCGAGAGGATCACCGTGTCCCCCGACTTGAGCTTCACCTGCGGATGCTCCTGGGCGGCGATCCGGGTCAGCGCCGAGAGTGGCTCGCCCTGGCTTCCGCTGGACAGGATGACGAGTTTTTCGTCCGGCTCCTTGTTGATGTCCTGGATCTTGATCATGATGTCGCCCGGCATATGGATGTAGCCGAGCTCCTGGGCGATCGTCAGGTTGTTCACCATCGAGCGGCCGATCACCGCCACCTTGCGCTTGTAGCGGGCTGCGGTGTTGAGCGCCTGCTGGATGCGGTAGATGTTGGAGGCGAAGGTCGAGATGATGATCCGGCCGGAGACCTGGCCGAACAATTCCTGGAAGGCCTCCCCGATGGTCCGCTCCGATGGGGTGAAGCCGTCGCGCTCGGCGTTGGTGCTGTCGGACATCAGCAACATGACGCCGCGACTCCCGAAGTGCGACAGCCGTGCCATGTCGGTCGGCTGACCGTCGACCGGGGTCTGGTCCATCTTGAAATCGCCGGAGTGGATCACCATCCCGACCGGCGTCTCGATGGCGAGCGCGGTGGTGTCGGGAATGCTATGGGCCACGTGGATGAACTCCACCTTGAAGGGCCCGAGCTCGACGACGTCCCCGGCTTTGATCTCGCGGAGGTCAACCTGGTCGACCAGCTTGTGCTCCTTCAGCCGGTTCTTGATGAAGCCCAGCGTGAGCCGGCTGCCGTAAATCGGCGCCGAGACCTTGGGCAGGATGTAGGGGAGCGCGCCGACGTGGTCTTCGTGGCCGTGGGTCAAAAGGAATCCGAGCACCTTGTCCTTGCGTTCCTGCAGGTAGGTGACGTCGGGCAGCACGAGGTCGACGCCGAGCATCTCCTCCTCGGGGAACATCAGGCCGGCGTCGATCACGACGATGTTGTCGTCGTACTCGAGCGCCATCATGTTGCGACCGATCTCGCCCAGACCCCCGAGGGGAATGGCGCGCAACCTGGGCTGTTTAGCCAAAAAGGGTGAGCTGCTCCTCCGGCTTGACGACCGGCGCGGCGGCAGCAGCAACCACCTGACGCCGCTCCTCCACCCGGTCGAGGTGGGCCTTGACGGCCTTGAAGTCCTGCTCCAGCGGTCCCATCAGAAAGCTGTTATACAGGGCGGCCGCCGGATGGTACACGGGGATGTAGCTCACGCCGTCCTTGACCACCAACTTGCCATGCAGCCGGGAGATCGACTCATATCCGGGGAGCAAGCGCCCGAGGGCGTGCCGGCCGAGCACGAGGACGACTTCCGGCTTGATCAGGCGAAGTTGCTGCTCGAGATACGGTGAGCAGGCTTCCGCCTCGTCCGGCAGCGGATCCCGGTTGCCGGGCGGCCGGCATTTCAGAATGTTGGTGATGAAGACGTCGCCGCGCGATAGCCCGATCCCGCGAAGCAATTGGTCGAGCAGCTTGCCGGCCGCACCCACAAAGGGCTCGCCCTGCAGATCCTCGTTCTGTCCGGGCGCCTCCCCCACCACCATGATCCGGGCGTTCTCCGGACCGATACCCGGGACGGCATTGGTTCGACTGGAGCCCAGCGGACACCGGCGGCACTCGTGGACTTCCCTGCTCAGGCTGGGCAGGTCCGAAAACGTCAACAAGTCGGAGGCAGTATAGCGCCCCGGGGCTCCGATTGACGGAGCCCCGAGGCACGCGATATCGGGCCGATGGCGACGTTACTGGCAGGCCTTGTGGAGCTGGATGTTCCCACCACTCAGCAGGGTGGCCGGCGCCGTTAGGACGCCGTTCAAGAGGAGCTGGAACTTGTCGACCTGGATGCCTGGCTCGCCGTTGTCGGCGACGTCCGCCTCGTACGACCCGCCAGTGTCGTTGACATCGGCCGAGCCCAGGATCTTCCGGCCGTTCGACGCGAAGTCAGGATAGAAGTCGTAGCCGCCGACTCCGGTCCCCTTGACTCGCATCCCGTCGCCGTGGTCGATGTACAACAGGTGCCCCCAGAAGCCGTTCTTTATGCCACCCGCCACCGCGAAATTCGCCTTGGCATTGGAATCGGATGGCGAGACAATCCATCCGCCGCCCGTCACGAAGTCGGTTGGCGTCCCGCTGCAGGCTTGCGGTGGTGACGGGGACGTCGGGCATGTGATGTCGGCATGCGCGTGTGAAACGATCACGTCGATCAGCGCCGGCCCGCCCGTGGGATTGGTGATGGTGACGTGCAGGGCGTTCACGTCCATGCTGCCGGACTGCCCGCTCAGCGAGCTCGATTGCTCGTTGATCATCACCGTGCCCGCATTGAGCGGCAGGCTGATTGTCTGGTTTGGTGCGGTCGACACGATGATGGGCTGGCCGTTGTTGATCGAGCTGATGGATAGGCTGGCGAGCTCGGAGCTGCCGGTGACCGATGGGCTACTTCCATCGCATTGAGCGGCGGCTCTCGACATCAGGAAGTCCGCCGTGATGGTGTTGCCGACGACGGTCAAGCTGAGATCCGCGACGGAGGCCTCGGACCGGCTGGCGTTGCCCTGGCCGACCGTCGTGGCGTGTGCCACCTCGGCTCCATTGAACGATGCGGCGCTGCCCAGCGGGATTGGCGGGACGGTGAGGAGCGAGGCCTGCTGCGCGCCGCCAGTGGAAGGGAGGTCGCCGGTATCGGCGATTGGAGCGAGTGGTTGCGCGCCCAGCACGGAGGCTTGGACGACGTAGGCACGCCCGCTGTAGGAGGGACTCGACGTGTCCGCACTGCCCGCGGCGGGCCAGGCGAGCAGCGGGATAGCCAGAAGGGTGGCGATCGCGAACCGCAGCGGACGCATCCGGCCCACGGCGGGCGACTGCGCCTTCGAAGGCCGTGTGGGGCGAAACAGGCGTGGTTGCATTCTTGTGACCTCTTCAAAAATTCCGGCGCCGTGTGGATGGCTCTACAGATCGACCGGGTGCGGAGTCGCCGGGATCGAATCCCGTATCGAATTCGGGCGTGCCACTCTAGGTGATTAAACCGTTCACATTAAAGATCAGCCTCCTACTATCAGGGATTACGGTAGCCCTGATAGTAAGAGCGGCGCACGAGATGTGGAAGTCATTGAAACTGACGTCAGCGAATTTATCGACTCACGGTCAGCGTGCTCATCCACACGGCGACGGCTTCGGCTCGGTTGCGCAACCCCTTGTCCCGAAAAATTCGGTCGATATGAGTGCGAACCGTCGGATAAGAGATCCCGATCTTTCGGGCAATCTCCTTGTCGGAGCAACCTGCGGCCATCAAGGAGAGAATCTGGGACTGGCGGGGCGAGAAATGCTTGCGCCGCGCTGGTACAAGCTCCTGCACTGACTCCGACACCACAACTCGAGCATCGGTTCTCAGCCAGCCGGTGTCAAGGAAGAGCGCACTTTCACTCCAAGCGAGGTCCGAATGCAACGCAGAGCCATCGCATTCGTGGGCTTATCGCGCAGATCACCCACGGAACGTGGCGAGGCAATGACGAGACGCGTCCTATGCAGAAAGAAGCGGCGCGAGCCCGTGGCGCGCGCCGCCCTTGTTCTTACCTCCGGTCGCCGCCTCGCTGCCCGGCACGATCGAAGTCACGGCGTGGACCACGATCGCCACCGGGGCGATAACCGCCGCCACTGCCGCCGCCGTCACGCCGCGGGCCGCCGCGATCCCGCTCGGTCACGATCCAATCGCCATTGGTGATGCCCTTGGCTTCCTGGAGCACGGCTTTGCGTGAGAGATTGACGCGGCCCTGGCGATCGACCTCGGTGACCTTGACGTCGATCTCGTCACCGACGTTGACCGCGTCCTCGACCCGCTCGACGCGGTCCTCGGCCAGCTGGCTGATATGCACCAGCCCATCCTGGTTGGGCAGGATCTGGACGAAGGCGCCGAAGGGCATGATGCGAACCACCTTGCCGCGGTAGTTCTTCCCGACCTCGACTTCGCCGGTCAGATCGCGGATCAGCTGCTCGGCTTTGGCCGCCGATTCGCCGTTGACCGAGCCGATGATGACCCGGCCGTCGTCCTCGATGTCGATGCTCGTGACACCCGAGTCTTCGATGATCTTGCGGATCATCTTGCCCCCGGGGCCGATCACTTCGCGGATCTTGTCGGGATGGATCTGCACCGTGACCATGCGCGGCGCGTACTCCGACATTTTGGCGCGCGGCTGGGCCAGCGTCGCGTCCATCTTGTCCATGATGAAAAAGCGGCCAGCCTTCGCCTGCTGGATGGCGCCGGCCATGGTGTCGATGCTGATGCCCTTGATCTTCATGTCCATCTGCATGGCGGTCACGCCCGTGCGCGTGCCTGCCACCTTGAAGTCCATGTCACCGAGCGCATCCTCGACGCCCTGGATGTCGCTCAGCACGGCGACCCGGCCACCCTCGCCGGTGATCAAGCCCATCGCGATCCCGGCGACCTGACCCTTGGTCGGGATGCCGGCATCCATCATCGCCAGGCTCGAGCCGCAGACGCTCGCCATCGAGGTCGAGCCGTTGGACGAGAGGATCTCCGTGACCAGTCGGATGGTGTAGGGGAACTCCTCTTCAGGCGGCACAACCGGCAGCAGCGCCCGCTCGGCGAGCGCACCGTGGCCGATCTCGCGACGGCCTGGCGAACGGAGCGGCCGCGCCTCACCGACGCTGTAGGGCGGGAAGTTGTAGTGATGCATGAAGCGCTTGAACTCTTCGAGGCCGAGCCCGTCGAGCTTTTGCTTGTCACCGATCGATCCAAGCGTCACGATGCTGAGCGCCTGGGTCTGGCCTCGGGTGAACAGCGCTGAGCCGTGCGTGCGGGGCAGGATGCCGACTTCGCACGTGATCGGTCGGATCTCGGTCGTCTTTCGTCCGTCTGGACGCAACCCCTCGTCGAGGATCTTGTTGCGGACGCGCTGCTTGACCTTGGCTTCGAAGCTCTTGGCCAGGTAGGGCAGCCGGTCGGCGAATTGCGGGCCGAGCTCCGTGACGGTTTCCTTCTTCAGGTCGTCGAGCGCGGACTCGCGGAGTGCCTTGTTGGGGTTGAAGAGTGCCTGGTCGAGCCGCTCCGACAGGAACTTGTCGACCGCCTGGTCGATGTCGGGGTCCTTGGGACTCTCGAGCACCACGACCTTAGGCTTGCCGACTTCGCGGGCGAAGGCATCCTGCATCTCGCAGATGCGGACGATTTCCCGATGCGCCAGGCGCAGGGCCTCGACGATGGTTTCCTCCGGCACTTCCTTGGCCCCGGCCTCGACCATGATGATGGCCTCGCGGGTGCCGGCGACGACCAGGTCGAGTTTGCTCTCCGCCAGCCGGTTGATGGGCGGACCCACGACCAGCTGGTCGTCGAGCATGCCGATGCGGACGGCGCCGATCGGTCCCTGGAACGGGATCGGTGAGATCGAGAGCGCCAGCGAGGCGCCGTTGATCGCCATGGTCGCGGGGTCGGCGTCGTGGTCTACGGAAAGGACGGTCGCAACGACCTGGACGTCGTTGCGGAAGTCCTTGGGGAAGAGCGGCCGGATCGGCCGGTCGATCAGCCGGCTGTTGAGAATCGCTTGCTCGCTGGGCCGGCCTTCACGCCGGATGAAGCCACCGGGGATCTTGCCGGCGGCGTAGAGCTTCTCTTCGTAGTCCGCGGTGAGCGGGAAAAAGTCGATCCCTTCCCGCGGCGTCGCCGACATCACCGCCGTGACGAGCAGCATGGTGTCGCCCATCCGGACGGTGACAGCACCGGATGCTTGCTGGGCGACGTGCCCCGTTTCAACCTTCAGGGTCCGTCCGCCGATTTCGAGTTGTGTTTGGTTCACGATTCCTCCTGGGCCGCGCAAGGCGGCCGAATACGATTTGGCAATCGGCCCAGGCGGATCGTCGTTGGCGGGTTAGGGGTTGGGGTCCGAAGAAAAGGAACCCTTTCTCCGCGCACCAATCTCTAACCCTGCGCGAGTCGGTCCCGCCCGGGCAGTCGGTGTCGGCTTTAGGCCATCACCTCCGGAGCCCGAGCTTGGCGATGACCGCCCGGTACCGGTCGATGTTGGTCCGCTGCAGATAGTTCAGCAGGCGGCGCCGCTTGCCGACCAGCTGGAGCAGCCCGCGGCGCGAGTTGTGGTCATGGGCGTGCGTTTTCAGATGGTCGGTGAGGTGATTGATCCGTTCGCTGAAGATTGCGATCTGGACCTCGGATGACCCGGTGTCCTTCTCATTGAGGCGATTGGCGTCGATGACGCTCGCCTTGGTCGTTGTTGCCAGTCGATGTACCTCCTAAATTCACCTGCCCAGGTGCCGTTGGCTAGTCGGACACCCGCGCTCGGTCACCCGAGAGTATACCCGATGGTCGCCAATCGATAACCTGGAGCGCACCGGGGACGATCTCGAAGACCGCCGGCGTGCTGCCGGCCAGTTCTCCATCGGCCTCGACTCCGATCGGCTCGTCGCTCGCGATCTCGACCCGACGAGCCCGACCGAACTCAACCTGCGTTAGCCGCCCGTGGGTGCCCCGGTACAGCATCGGTAGGCTGCGGATGCCCAGCCAGCGGGAGACGTCGCCGATCGTGACGACGTCGAACTGGCCGTCGTTGACCTCCGCCTCCGGGGCGATCCACATCCCCCCGCCCAGGTAGGCGCCGTTGGCAACCGCGATGGTGCGAATGCGCCGGCGTAAGACGGGGCCGTCATCGAGGCGGAGTTGGACCGAGGCATTGCGATGTTTCAGCAGGCTGATCACCGCGGCCCCCAGGAAATTCGCGGTGCCGCCGACCCAGGCCGGCCCGCGGGCGGCGCGCCGAACCACCTCGGCTCCGATCCCGGCATCGGCGACGTTGATGAAGTAGCGGCGGCCGGTCGAGGTGCTGACCCGGCCGACATCGACGGATCGCCACCGGTTGGTGCTGAGCCACGCCGGGACGAGTTCCGGGCGAGAAGGACTCGGCAGACTTCGAGCCAGGTCGCCGGCGGTGCCGGCCCGCAGCAGCGCGCCGAACCGCGGCGGGACGCGACCCGGACGTCGCAGCAGTCCGTTCACCACCTCGTGGGCGGTGCCGTCGCCGCCGACCGCGATCACCAGTCGATCTCCGGCTGCGGCAGCGAAATCAGCGGCATCGCCGCGACGCCTGGTCTCGATCACCTCGAGGCCCAGCCCGCCGCAAACGGCCGCACATTGCCGCCAGAAGCCGCGGGCCCGACCGCCACCGGCCGCCGGGTTGACGATGATCAGCGGCGGCTTCGGCTCGATCACGTACGGTCGCCCGCCGGGACCGTGCCGAGGATGCGCCGGGCGGCGGCGACGTCGCGCGACATCTGTTGTTGCAACGCCGGCACCGAGGCGAATCGTTTTTCGGCACGCAGCCGTTGCACGAACCACACGGTCAGGAGCTGGTCGTAGAGTTCGCCGTCGAAGTCGAGGATGAAGACCTCGACGGTGAGGCTGTTGCTGCCGAAGGTCGGACGGAACCCGACGCTCAGCGCGCCGGCATAGGTGCGGTCCTCGAGGTCGACGCGGACCGCGTAGATGCCGGTTGCGGGCAAGAGCTTGTTCGGGCTGATGCGCAAGTTGGCGGTTGGGAAACCAAGCTCTCGGCCACGCTTGAGCCCGTGCTCGACGGTCGAGCGGATGGCGTAATCGCGACCGAGCAGTTGGGCGGCGGCTCGAACCTGGCCAAGCAGCACGAGGCGTCGGATCCGCGAGCTGCTGATCGGCGCCCGGCCGCGCGAGAGTGTCGGAGCGACCTCAACAGTGAAGCTATGCCGGGTTCCGAGGCGGCGTAACAACGCGGGATCGCCCCGCCGGCCGTGCCCGAAGCGATGATTCTCGCCGATCACGATGCGGCGGATCTGGATGCCGCGCAAGAGCCGTTGCATGAAGACCACCGGGCTCAGGGCGGCGACCTGAGGCGTGAATGGGATCACGACGAGGTGGTCGAGCCCGAGCTGGTCGAGCAGCCAGGTTTTCTCTTCGAGCGTGGTGAGGTTCGCGGGGCAATGGTCGGGATCGAGGACGCACCGCGGATGCGGTTCGTACGTGACCAGCACGCTGGCGGCCCCGGCCGCGCGCGCGCCCGCAATCAGGGGCTTGAGCAACGCCTGGTGGCCGCGATGGATGCCGTCGAAGGTGCCCATCGTCATGTGGCTCGGCCCAAGGAAGCCTGCTGCCGGGAAACCGAAGCTGACTTGCGTCATGAGGGAAAGACAGCGCGCGGCTGGATCCGCATGGTGGCGTCGGCCTCGCCCCAGGCCAGCAAGTCGCCATCGGGGCCAAGCAATCGGTAGCGACCGGCCGCGGTGCTCGGGGCGGGAATCGCCTGACCACGCCGCACGGCGACCACGCCGGCGGCATCGAGCGCGACGGCGGGCCAGTTGCGCAACGGCAGATCCATCGGCAGCAGCCAGCGGGTCCACCCCTCCCCCGCCGCCGTCAGTGTCGCCTTCGAAACCGCGTCGGCCAGCGACAACGGGCCGACGGCGCTCCGCGTGAGCCCCGACAGGTAGGCGCCCGTTCCCAGGTTAGACCCGAGGTCGTGGGCCAGACTTCGAACGTACATCCCGCGACCCGAGCTCACCTCGAGCAGGGCGACCGCCGACGCAGGATCGTAGTCAAGCAGGCGGATGGCATGAATCTCGACGACTCGCGCCTGGGGCTCGACCTGCTCGCCGCGACGGGCCTTTCGGTAGAGCGCCTCGCCACCTTGCTTCAGGGCGGAGTACAGCGGCGGGACCTGGTCGATCTTGCCGGTGAAGGCCGGCAGCGCCGCCTCGATGCTCGCGCGCGTGATGTTCGCCGGGTTGCCCGATTGGCTGATGGTTCCTTCACGGTCACCGGTATCCGACGTAAAGCCGAAGGTGATGGTCGCCACGTAGGTCTTCGGCCATTCGTGCACGAAGTCGGCCACGCGCGTTGCCGCGTTGATCAAAATCGGTAGTACGCCGTCAGCGGCGGGGTCGAGTGTCCCACCATGGCCGGCCTTTACCACTCCCGGCAAGCGGCGAAGGGTGCGCACGACGGCAAAGGATGATGACCCGACCGGTTTGTTGACATTCAGGATGCCGGAGGTCACTTAAGGTCGTTCATGCGCGCGCGCACTTCGGCCAGCACCTTGGCCTCCGCATCCTTGAGCGGTAGCGCCAGCTCGAGCCCGGCCGCGCGACGGTGGCCCCCGCCGCCGAACTTCGCGGCGAGCTCTGCGGCGTCGACCTGGTCGCGGCTGCGAATGCTTACCTTCGTCAGGCGAGGGCCGGCCTCCTTGAAGAGGACGGCGAGCTCCTGGCCGCGGATCGTGTTGAGCTGGTCGATGGCGCTGTCGGCCTGGTCGGTGGAGGCCCCACTGTCGCGCAGCCCGGCCTGGCTGATCGATCCCCACACGAGGCGATCGTCGAACTCGTAGTGCAGCCCCTGCAGGATCCGGCCCTGCATCCGCAGCGATGAGGCGGGACGGCTCTTGAAGAGGCCACGTGCGATCGTCACCGGGTCGGCGCCAAGCTGCACCAGCTCGGCCGCCGCGCGCAGCGCGTGCGCGGAGGTGTTGTCGTGGCGGAATCCCCCGGTATCAGAAAGGATGGTGGCGTACAGGCAGGAGGCGGCCCCCGGCGGAATGTGGAGCTTCCACGCCTTGAGGAGGTCGTAGACGAGCTCGCCGGTCGAGGCGGCATCGGTCAGGACGAGGTTGATGGTGCCGAACTGGGCATTCGTGACATGGTGGTCGACATTCACGACGACCGCCGCCTGGGTCACCACCGGCTCGTAGGCGCCGGCGCGCGACGCGTCGCTGGCGTCGAAGATGAAGACGGGGGTCTTCCCTGGCGGGGCCTGCCGATTGACGCGATCGATGCCGGGCAGAAACCACCAGGCGCTAGGGACCGGCGGCGAGGAGAGCACGGGCACTGATTTCCCGATCGGTTCGAGCGTCAGCGCGAGCGCAAGGGCGGATCCGAGGGTGTCGCCATCCGCGTCCTTGTGCGTGACGGCCGTCACCACCGGAGCGTCGTCGATCACCTGCCAGATCCGGGGTGCCAGCTCGGCCACCTCGGGGCGCGGTGGAGCGAGATCAGGTGCCGGCGTTTGGCTCCCCTTGCTCGACTTCTCGCAAGAGCTGGCTAACGCGGACGCTGTAGGCGACGCCCAGGTCGAGCTCGAAACGCAGCTCGGGGGCGAACCGAAGGTTCGACAGACGCGATCCGAGCTCGCGCCGGATGAAGCCTTTGGCGTGATCGAGACCGTCGATCGCCGCCTCACGGGCCTCGTCTTCCCCGAGTACGCTCACCTTGACGGTCGCGTTCCGGAGGTCGGGGCTCAGTTTCACGTCCGTAATCGTGGCCATCCCAATCCGCGGGTCTTTCAGATCACGAATGATGATCTGACTGATTTCCTCACGCAGCTGTGCAGCGACGCGTTCAACTCTATGAGTGCCCATGGCTTCATTGTATGAAGCCCCCCAGTGCCTCAATCACCCTCCCCCAGTCGGGGAGGGCGGGGTGGGGGCGCGTTTCGACAACAACAGCGTATGCCCGCTGTCTCCTTCGGGAATGAAGCGCGTCCAGAGGACATCGAACCCCGCGTCCCTGAGCCAGGCAAGATAGGTCTCTCGGTCGGCATGGCTCCAGTACATCGGCGCGCCGTGCCAGTCCTCCTCCGTCCCGGTCCAGGCGCGGGTCCCGACGGTCGCTAGCAGGTATCCGTCAGGCCTGAGCCAGCGACTCAGCTTCCGAAAGATCCCTGGTTGCTCTTCGACCGGGACGTGGATGATCGCCAGGAAGGACACGATGGCCGTGAAACTCTCGGCCGGGAAGTCGGCCTCGGACATGTCCTGGCAGAAAAACTTGGCTGCCGGTACCAATCGCCTGGCCCGTTCGATCTGGACCGGCGAGATATCGACACCCGTCACCGAGAATCGCTCCGCCAATATCGCGGTCGCTGGGACGCCGCAACCGCAGCCGAGGTCGAGGACCGGATCACCGTCGTCGAGCAACGGCATCAGCTCCGCGAGCCACGCGTTGTAGCCTGTCGTCGGTGTCCGCTCGCCCGGATTCTCCGCCGACGCCCTCCAACCGGCGTCGTCTCGATACTCGTACGAAACGCGGTCATAGCCCTCGCGAACGATCCGCTTCGGATCGGTCTCAGGCGCGGGCGTCCAGCTTCTCCAGTACGGGAGCGAGTGCCTCGATCGAGGCTTCGGTGATGGGGTCGATGACGAGCTGGACATGCCCGATTCCCTCGCGGGAGTAGGCGCGCAGGCCCTCCGCCATCTCGTCCGGACTGCCTTCGAGTGGCGTGACTTGCTCCGATGGATCGACCTCGCGACGGCCAACGGCGCCAGGCAACTTGACCAGGACAGCAACGGTGCGCTCCACGTCGCTTGGCTTGCGTCCGGCGGCCGTGCAGGCGGCGTCGACCTTGGCGCGCAGCGGCGCGACGCCTTCGGGTCGGTTGTTCGTCCAGTTGTACCAGGCGTTCCAGCCGTCGACGTAGGGCATGGTCAGCTCCAGCATGCGCGCACCGATGGACCCGACCATCAGCGGAGGTCCTCCGGGGCGTGGCCGCGGCACCAGCTCGCAATCGCGGGCGGTGTAGAACTCTCCGGCAAAGTCGACCTTGCCGTCCCGCAGCAACGATCGAATGATAGTGAAGGCTTCGACGAATCGCGCCACGCGCCGGTCGAAGGGAAATCCGTAGGCGCGATACTCGGTCTCGTTCCATCCGGCCCCCAGTCCGAGGATCAACCGTCCGCCGCTGATCTCATCGACCGTTCCGGCCATCTTGGCGAGCATCGTCGGATTGTGAAAGCTGGTGCAGGCGACCAGGGGCCCGATCGCAATCCGGCTGGTCGCGGCGGCCAGGCCGGCCAGCATCGTCCACGCCTCCCACGGACCGCGGGCCCCATTGACCTCGTCGCGGTAAAGAAGGTGGTCGCCCACCCACACCGAGTCGAACCCAACCTGTTCGGCTCGTCGTGTCATGGCGACGATCTCCGGCCAGCGCACGAGCCGCTCCACCTCGGGCAGCTGGAAGCCGACCTTGAGCGGGCGCGTCGGACTAGGCCTGCTTGACCTGGTAGGACTCGATGACGTCGCCTTCCTGGTAGTCCTGGTAGCCGTCGATCCGGATGCCGCATTCCAACCCGGCAACGACTTCCTTGACGTCGTCCTTGAAGCGCTTCAGACCGATGATCTGACCCTCGTGGAGCGGCTTGTTGTCGCGCAGGAGCTTCGCCGTCGAGCCGCTCGTGATCTTGCCCTCCTGGACCCGCGAGCCGGCGATGACGCCCGCCTTGGGGATCTTGATCGGGGTCAGGACCTCGGCACGGCCTTCCCACACCTGGATGAAAGTCGGCTCGTAGAGCCCCTTGATGGCGCGCTCGATGTCGTTGGTCACGTTGTAGACGACGTCGTAGCTGCGGATGTCGACCTTCTCGCGCTCGGCAGCCTTCTGGCCCAACGAGTCGGGCTTGACGTTGAAGGCGATGACGAGCGCATTCGAAACCGCCGCCAGCAGGATGTCGGACTCGGTCACCGGGCCGACGCCTTCGAAGACGATCTTGATCTGCACCTGCGGGTCCTGGATCTTCAACAGCGAGCCCTTGAGCGCCTCGACCGAGCCGTTGCTGTCCGCCTTGAGCACGAGGTTGAGGTCCTTGACGGCCCCCTTCCCCACCTGCGCCGAGAGGTCGGCCAGCGTGACGCGCCGGGTCTGGGCCAGAGTCGCGACGCGATACTGCTCGGCCCGCTGGCCGGCGATCGTCCGCGCCACCTTCTCGCTGGAGACCACCTGGAAGATGTCGCCGGCGGTCGGCACATCGGGAAGGCCGGTGACCACGGCCGGGGTGGCGGGACCCGCATCCTTCATCTTGCGGCCGCGGTCGTCGAGCAACGCCCGAACCTTGCCGAAAATGTGCCCGACCACGAGGTTGTCGCCGATGTGCAGCGTGCCGCTCTGCACCAGCACCGTCGCGACCGCGCCCCGACCCTTCTCGAGGTGGGCGTCGATCACGGTGCCGGCGGCGAGCTTGGCCGGGTTGGCCTTGAGGTCCTGGAGGTCGGCGACCAGCAGGATCATCTCGAGCAATTCCGAGATCCCCGTCTTCTGCTTGGCGGATACCGGCACCATGACGGTTTGGCCGCCCCAGTCCTCAGGAATCAGTCCCTGCTCGGAGAGCCCCTGCTTGACGCGGTCGGGGTTGGCGCCCTCCTTGTCAATCTTGTTGATCGCGACCACGATCGGCACCTGGGCCGCTTTCACGTGTGAGATGGCCTCGATCGTTTGCGGCATGACGCCGTCGTCGGCAGCCACGACCAGCACTGCGACGTCGGTCACCTGGGCGCCGCGGGCGCGCATGGCCGTAAAGGCCTCGTGGCCCGGGGTGTCCAGGAAGACGATGCGGCGTCCGTTCTCCTCGACGACATAGGCGCCGATGCTCTGCGTGATGCCACCGGCCTCGCCCACCGCGACCTTGGTCTCCCGGATGGCGTCGAGCAGCGAGGTCTTGCCATGGTCGACGTGGCCCATGACGGCGACCACCGGCGGACGCGTCTTCAGGTTCTCCGGCGATTCGCCGTCGACGCTGAAAAGCTCCGAGCGGGTCGTCAGCTTGACCTGGGTGGCCTCGCCTTCGCCGACGACCTCTTCGGCGATCGCGGAATCCATCGCCATCGGGGTGGCCGTGATGCCGAAGCTGCCGGCCACGAGGTAGGCCGTGTCGAAGTCGATCTGCTGGTTGATGTTCGCCATCACGCCGTTCTTCATCAGCTCTTTGATGATGTCGACGGTCTTGACGTCGAGGTACTCGGCCAGCTCCTTGACCGACAGCGTCGGCGGCAGCTCAACCTTGCCCTCTGTAACCTTCGGTTTGGCGTCGGCGGACAGGCCGCCGGGCGCAAACTGGGTGCGCACGGACGCCTCCTGCTCCGGGGTCAGCACCGCCATCGCGTGGCGAGGTGCGTGCCGCTGCGGACGCAGGAAATCCAGGATCTGCCGGGCCTCGACGTTGAGGTCACGGGCGAGCTGTTGAACCTTGATACCGCGAGTTGTCGTAGCTA
>Ga0307479_10001511_pt1 | contig 21211 bp, 6 predicted proteins | sample atmos_gasesECM4C_FD_203743 | JGI IMG/M metagenome (GOLD analysis project Ga0307479, IMG submission 203743) | Hardwood forest soil microbial communities from Morgan-Monroe State Forest, Indiana, United States - atmos_gasesECM4C_515 | ecosystem: Environmental > Terrestrial > Soil > Temperate...
CATCGCCCAACAGGACGCCCATGGGAATGGCAACATCGGCGATATTAGTTCCGTCGTTGACTCCATTGAGGGTGACGGTGATTCGTTGAGCGTTAACGACCCCACTGAGGTTAACAAAGATCTGATTTCCACTGGCCAGACTGCTCGCGACCGACCCGGTCCCAGAGGAGACCCCGGCGGAAGTGAACGTAACCGGCCCGGCAAAGGTGACCACAATCTGGAAGTTACCACCGGAGCCGCCGCTGCGGCATTCGATACCTAAGTTACCGGAAAGGGGCAACGGAATATCGAAAGGCGGGCTGATTGAATCATGGGTTTTGCGGGAAACCGCGCTCAGCGGAACAATTCCACCTTCGCAAGCGTTGTTGCCCAGTATGGTGTAACTCGCGGCCGGCGAGCCATTGTCTCGTTGAGCTTTTACAAAAGTGTGGTCGACGAGGAGAGTCGAGCGTTCCAGCGTCACTGTTTGGGAAGTGTCACCGGTAAAGGTTCTCCCGTTCACAGCGCCGAGCACATCGCCCGGGTGCGGGTTACCGACGGCCGACTTCGGAACTACAATTGTGATTGTCCCATCGGGTTGGGAATTACTGCCCGCTAATGCCGATCCGACGGGCGTTTCGATCGGAACTCCGATTAGACCGATCACGGGAGGAATAGCACCTGTCATTACCTGGCCATAACCAAAAGTGGCCGTCGAACTGGAATCTGTTTGCATGCCGACGTACCACTGTTCGCCTGGAGACGTGTAACTGTTCCAAACGATTCTCCACCTGCTGTTTGCCGGCAGACCGCCAGAAAGACTGGTTACTTTCATCTGGAATAGGAGGTTGTTTGATCCCGGCGGCTCCGCGACCGCAATAGAGTCAATAGCCAGCGTGGCGGGTGCCTGTCCTTGAGAAGCCTGTTCTGGATGACCGGGCGGCGTCTTTTGGACAATGAAGGCGGTACAACCGTCGCCCACATAAGGGGCGGCTATTTCATTGTTATTACAGGAGACGCCGAGCGCATTTACGGCCAGTACTCTATAATAGTACGTTTTTGTGGTATCCGTCGCGGTCAAGTCCGTATAGGTGCCGCCTGTCTGGGTCCCGGGGACCGTAGTCAGCAAAGTTTCGCCGCCGCTGGAGGTTCCTCTCCAGATTTGGAAGCCGGTAATTGGCGAGTCGCCCGTGTCAGCTTCCGACCACGCCAGATGAATGGTGCGGCCTACACGCCGTTCGGTTACAAATGGCATGCCCGGAGCGGAAGTCGTGCTCGAAGGGTCGAAGGCGGCAAGCAATCGACGGCCACTTGATTGTCGGGCGATGCTTCCGGTAGCAGTATAGGCGTTTCCCGCTGCCGTGGGCGCCGCTTGCATGCAATTGCCCCCGGCACAACCATTCACGTAACCGACTTGGACGCGGCCCTGTTTGTCGATTGTCATATCAAAAAAGTCCAAAAGATTGCGGCAGATATCGACACCGCCTTGTGTCCAGATGCACCCGCGCTGAATGGGTGCGTTCGGCGTCACGTCGGTCGTAGTCCAGTGAGCACCTCCGTCAAATGTCTCGGCCACGTAGAGGTGCCAGACGCCAAGAAAACCGTGGTCTGTTTGGTTACCCGCTGTAGTGGATCCATAAAAGGCTACGGCAGCTCGACCGGCGTCGCCGGCAACGGCGGCCGGATAGCTCACGTTGGCCAATCCATAAACTGCGCCGACGTCGAAGGTGTTCTGCCAGGTTTGGCCCTGATCGGTGGATGTAGCAACGATGGCTTGGGAACCGGTTCCAGTCGCGCTCGACATCACGAAATAAGTGCGGCCGGTTCCATCCACTGCCAAAGCTGGGTCGCTTTGGCCGGAAACCGTATTCGGAACCGTGCGAACCGTCCAAGTAACAGTATCGTTGTCTGTGTTGACGACCACCCCTCCCGTTCCACCGCAATCGTTATTGGGAAGATAAATCGTTCCGTCGGGCGCGACTTTAGGGTGACCGTGCAACCCGCCGCATTGAGTGGTGTACATTGCTACCGGCGGACCCCAGGTCGCTCCACCATTATCACTGCGCAACGCGAAAGCCGTCACCAAGTCCTGCGATGCAAAATAAACGGCATGATTGTAAGGCGTCGGTAATTTGGGTATCGGCGCGTGATAAGGCCCGCCTCCGATTGTTTCGTGGTCGATGCCAGAGCCAAGGGTATTCAGACTCGCTGTCCAGCCGGCCGCATCCGGTTGACTGAGAGCATCGAGACCATCGGTATCGGTAAACGAAATTTTGCACGTTGGTGTGGTGAGCGTGAGTTGACCACAAAAAGTTCTGCCGGTGTCGTGGTCCGTAAATAGAATCGGATCGGAGTCGATGAATTGCGAGGTTGGCGCCTGGCTCATGTACCAGCTCGCTTTGATTCCGCTGGCGGGGCAGCTGTCATCGAACTTTACGAATGCCGTTTGCAGATCGGACTGAAATGCGGTTATGCCCTTTATCGGGTCCTGGACGGACTGCCAGTTCACGCCAATCGAAGGCTCTCCGGCATCGTGAGCCAAATATTCAACTGTGTGCGCGCTTGGGCCCTGACTGCTCGATGTAACATTAACGAGCGTTCCCGGGGCCTGGAAAACTTCGAAACCAATGGCTGGTCCAGTGTCTGGTGGCGCCATTGGTACGTTCGGTTTGGGTGCAATCCCCGATGGCGCAGCTTTTGAATTCGTTAAACCACCAGAGTGCTCGGGTCCGATCAACCTATGCCGGCCAACTTTTGGACTGGGTTTGTAGTTAAGGCGGGGGACATCGTTTTCAATTGCGACGATTGCTAAAACAAGGCCTACCACCAAAAGCAACGTTCCGGCGCCAATCTGACTTGATCTTGAGAACAGATTTTTTTTCATGAGGTTTCTTCAGTGACGTCGAACAAAGCCGGTCATACCGAGGCCCTGGACGCGTTATATTTAGAATCGAAAACGGCAAAGAAACGGATGTATTCCGAGGCGCTTTTTGCGTCTGTTCTTCTCGGAATTATTCGTTGCCTTGCCTGGAGTCCAGGGCTCAGAAATGGGGCGTATGGCGAGTCACGTCGCGACGCTTTGTATTGCTCTCCATCCGATTCGATCAGGGGCACTTAACTGAATTCGCCATCCTGTCCTGTTCAGGCAGAAGGTTACAAACTAGCTTAGGTAAGGTATTTTTATGGATGTGTCGGAAGTGACGTTCTGGTTTGTCCCTGAGTTATTGATACGTCATTACCGTCGATGCGACCGGTCACATCCACGTCGTAACGGAAATTCGTGTTGGTGAGTGTCTGGCGCGTGTGACTCTGCACTGCCGAGACATCATTTCCGTCGACCCGGCCGGTGGCGTCCACATCGCCTAACAATACACCGAATGTTCCCGGAACGTTGCCTTGGTTGCCGTGATTGTCGATGACGCCCGTCAGCGTCACCGTAGTGTACTGCGCATTGGGAACACCGGTAAGATCGACAAGACAATCGTTGCCGCCACTAGCCGGATCGTTCGCGGCTGTTCCGTGGCTGCTCGAAGCAGTTCCGCAGGTCAACACTGGATTGGCAAAATGGAAGACGATCACGAATTGGCCGTTGGTTCCACCGCTGCGAGGCTCGACTTGGCGCGGACACGGCCCGGGGCCGCATAGCTCCTGCGCATCAAACAGAGTAAGATCGAACACGCCGGCGCTGCCATGAACTTTGCGCGATGAGATGGTGAGTAACGGCGGCGGGTTCACAACGCACTGCGAGAATTTGAAGGTGCCGATGCGGGTATGCCAGTTGACCGGCAGAAGATCGGTTGTGCCATTGGCGGGCAGATATTCTTGCGTGTACCAGAATGTGCAATCGTCGTTCGGATCGACTGTCAGATCGCTGTAATCGCCCCAGCGATTAAGCGGGAAACCCTGAATACCCAAGCCTGCGAACATGACAGCTTCGCCCTGAGTCAGATCGTTCAAAGGATCGCTGGCCAGACGACCCGCGTAATGGATCGACGGAAAATAATTGGGTCCGCTGGCGCTGTAACCAATCGCGATGTCGCCCACGTGATCCATGGCGGCGCTGCCCATCCAGCGCCAGAGGGGATTGGTTGGATCGAGCGGTGCGAAAGTGCTCTGCTGATGAATCGTCGGTGTGGTGCTGAGATTGCGCACTTCGTACCAACGCAGACCAGTCCGGGTTGCGCCGTTGGGAGCATCTGCTGCTGTCACAACCGTATGATGCACGATCATTGATTCGTGATCGCCGAAGTTACGATAAGTCACACGGAACATCGTCCGATCGCCAAGGGTATCGAGAGTCGCGGTATGCACACCGGCAACGACTTTTTCCGGAACGCAATTGGGTCCCTCACCGTAAACGCACTGTGCCGGCACAAAGTTCGCGATCGGGATTTCAAAATTCGGATGACCGCCATTAGCCTGATAGAGGCCACCGCCGACCGCGACCGGAGCCGTCGAGCCCGTGCCGAACGTCGAGTTGGCCGGATTGTTCCAATCGACGTGAAATTTCCACATCACCAGGACGGATGAGGTCTGCGGATCCGGTGTGCTCGGCGGAGTATCTACTTCGACAATGTAGTTAGGCATCCCGGCCGGAGGCGGAACTTTTCCGTCGAGATTGGTCGGATTTTGGCCGCCTGGAACATATGCTACAGCGGCGACGGCGATGGCGGACTCATCAAACCAGATGAAACGTGCTGGCTGACCAGAAAGCATTTTCGCGCGTTCAAAGGCAAACGCACCAGCACCCGAGTTGGTTTCCTGGCCACTCGGGAACTCGTTGCTCGTCATGTAATAGGCGTCCGGCCAGACAGCGATTTTTGGATAGTCGTGAAAAACGCTCGTACTCTGATCAAACTCATAGGCGTAGTAGGTTCCGCTCGGATCGGGGCTCGTCGAAACCGCGATGCACTCGGCGTAGCTTGGTGCCGCGCTCGAAACGAACTGGCTGATGAGCCAGCGATCGGCGAGCTGATCGTAGATTACGATCGGGTCCCCGTCGTCTCGGGACGCGCACTCCCCGCTGGACCACAGCGCTTTAATTGGTGTCGGGCCGCTAATCATTGTGCCTGTCGTCTTGTTAAAAACCGCCAACTCCGTGTTCACCATTTGCACGTAATGATTCGGGCCGACCGCGCCATCCGTGTCGGGAGGCAAACATCCGCCGCAACCCTGGTCGATGTTCATGCCTTCATACGAAACGCCAACCGGAGGCATCCCTGCGGTGGGCGCCGTCGTTTGGGTGACCGTGTCGTGGACCAGCGGATTCTGCGTTTGCCTTCCGACGAGGCGTCGCTCGGTATCGCCGATTTCTGTCTGAACGGTGGTGAGCTGGTTGATGGTGGGAAGATCGCGCAACGGGCGTGAAATCACTGGGCTAACTCCAGGGTTCGGGACCTGACTCGTTAGCGGTTTCTTTGGCGTCGGCGCGGCAAGGGCCAGGAAAGCCAAAGAGGTCCCTGCAAAGCAAAGTACGACCGCGAAGGCGATTCGCGGATTAAAAACACCGGAAGTGAATTTAGATGTTGTTTTCATATTCGAGCTTTCAAGCGAGCCGCGGTTGGATTTCAAGCCACACGGTTAAAATCGGAATTCAGGTGCCGTTAGGATGTGTCTGCCCTGTAGATAGTTACCTTACGGGAAGCGGACGGTCATGTGTTGCCCGTCCCGGCTGCGGCAGTTTCTTAGCTATGGGTGCGAGGGAAGCGCGGTTCGGGTGTGCCCCTGCGTTGTCGAAACGTCATTTCCGTCGATGCGCCCCGAAACATCGACGTCGTATCGATAGTTTGTGCCATCCGTTGTCTGGCGAGTGCGACTCTGGACGCCCGAGACATCATTTCCATCGACACGACCGGTAGCATCGACGTCTCCAATCAACACACCCATGGTGCCGGCAGCGTCCACGGTATTGGCATTATTATCTGTGACCCCGGTAAGTTGTACTGTCTTATACTGAGCGTTGGGAACGCTGGTTAGCTGAACGGTGCACTGATTCGCAGTCGGGCCGCTGCTGACCGTCCCGCTGGTGGCTACTCCGCAACTGGCTATAGGATTGCTGAAAGTAAAAACCATTGTGTAATTGCTGCTTGGGCCACCACTGCGGCATTCGATGCCGAGGGGGCGGATGGCGCTGGCTCGAGGGTCCGGGCTAAACGGTAAATCAATATCGAACCTGCCGGCGCTGCCGTGAACTTTTCGCGAGACGACGCTTATTGGGTTTAATAGCGGCGCACTGGGCAAAGGCCAAACAAAGGCGCCGCGGCTGCGGGTCCAGACCGAAAGCGTGGTGTTGCCGCGGTCGATCTGCATGTCCCAGATCATCGCGTGTGGCAGTCCGGTGTCGAAGCGATACCAGATCGGGGAAACCGCAGTGATGTCGTTGGTATAGTACAGGCCCCAATCAGTGCCGGCGAAGACTTGCTGCGCGAATTTCGGGTTGGCGATAATCGAATCGACTGGGATGTCCGGCAAATTGCCGCTTTTGTCAGTCCACGTAAACGACGCGCAGTCCGCGGTGCAGACAACTCGGAATACGTGGCCATGGGTAGATGGGGTATTGGCGTTGAATCCGCCAACCGCAGCATAACCGATCGGCGCAGTCGTTGTTGTTGGATCCATCGCCACGTCAAGGACCGGACGATTCGGCAAAACCGCGTTGCCGCCGGTGAGGTTCACCCAGGTTGCGGTGCCGCCAAGCGCACCTGGGCCGGCGCCGTGACCGTACTGAACATTGCCATCGTTGGTCCCGACGATCGCCCGCGACTGATCTTTCGGTTCGAAGGCGAGCTGATTAATAAAGGAACGATTTCCAAGCGTGCCCTTCACCAGATTCATGCTGACCGGAGCCCAACCGCCAGGGCCGGTAACTGTTTCCCAAACTCGTTGAGTGCCGACAATCAAGTGATTGCAACCGCTCGGCGGACAATCGTTCACCGGATCACCGGGAATGCCTTTGTAGATTTCGTAGGGAAGAACGAAAGATTGGATGTCGGGAGAGGCGACATTGTTACTCCATGGACTGGAGTCGAGTCCCCAAACGGCGCCGGGAGCGGTGCAATCATTAGCGGGTGGAGCATGGTCACAGAAGTTGAGCTGTCCGCCATTGTTGCCCTGCCAAAATCGATTATGGACCGGGTCGATGCGCGCGAAAAATCCGTCGCCACCGACACCCATTTGCCATTGCACCGGGCCAGTTGGACTGCCCGAGAATGTTACGGCACTCGAACCGTTGTCCTGAGCGCCGCCGTTTGCCATTGGCGAAGCCGAAGTAGCGAAATTTGCGCTGATATCGCCAGAATAAAATTCGATCGTGTTCAAACCGTTGTCCATGTTGAACCATTGAGTATGGGTAGGTCCATTGACTCCATTGGCATTGGTGGTGGCGTAAACCCCGCCGTCACTGCCCGCGAGCAAAATGCTGGATGAGCCAGGCACAAACGTGAGCGCGTGTTGGTCCACGTGAACGACTTCGGTATTACCGCTGTAGCCACAGGTCGTATCGGTCCACGAAGTGTTTCCGTTTTTCCAAAACCAGATCTCGAACGTGTCGAACAGCGCTCGATCCCGATTGTTTGGATCGACCGCGACGCCCTGGTCGTACCAATTCTGGTTGTAATCGGTAGCACTGCCGCCGCAGTCAACGAGAGATGCTCCGGTCGAACCCGGAATTTGCATCCAAGTGGTTCCGCCGTTTGTGCTGCGCCAGGCGGCGAGTTCGCAGCCGGTCCCTCCACAACTCGATTGCGTTTCGATTGCCTGCACTTGCGCGTAAATGTAATTCGGATCACTCGGCGCAACCGCGATGTCGATCCGACCCAATTTATTCGTGCTCGGACTAGTGCAGACGGTGCCGTTGATTGGCATATTGCACGGAACACCGGTGGTCGCGTTCATCGGAGTCGCGCCGATGGTGAAACCATTCGCGTTGGTGGTGATCGGCGTGAAATCGCTCGGGCAACCGCTCGCCGGCATCGTCGCTTTGTAAATACCGTTCGCGCCGTTTTGATTCAGATTGTATTGCACAGTCGTAGCAATGCCGCGCGCGCCGACTGCAGCAATAATGCGCGTCGCGCCCCCGACGTTGGACAATTCAAGACCGGTGATGTCCTGACGTTGCGGAGTAGCGCCCCCGCCAAAACTGTTCGTCGTGCACGGACCAGTCCAGGTGTTGCCGGCGTCGTAGGAAAAATAGAGTCCGGTCTTGGTGCCCGCGACCACATTGTTACTGTTGTTCGGATCGACGCGCACTTTTCCGACCGCTTGATACTGCGGAAATTGGCCAGGCGCTTCCGGCAGCGCTTCGGTGAAAACGTTCGCGCCTTGCAAAGTCCAGTGCGCGCCTGCGTCCGTGGATTTCAGGACTCCCTGACTGCCCATGGAAAACGATCCGTAATTCAAATCCCCTGTGCCGGCGTAAACGGTGTTGTGATTGTTCGGGTCAATCGCAATCGTATCAATGCTGATGGTCGAAAGAAGCGGAGTGTCCGTCGTAACCGTCCACGTTGTCGAAGCGCTGCAACAGTTGGTTGTTTTCCAGACGCCGCCGCCAACTGAACCGAGATAAGCGACAATGCTGCCGTTAGTTGTCGTCGTTGGATCGACTGCAATCGCGTTTACCCGACCTTCGGTTTTCGTGTAGTCGTAGCAGCCGGAGCAACCTGTCATTTGCAACGGCGCTGGTCCGAGCGCGGTGAAGCCGCCCGGGGTCAGTGCCAGCGGACTGGCAGCCAGCACTGATGCGCTCACTGGCGTCCCCAGGGGAATGGCCCGGCTGATAAGTGCATCCTGCGCGGCGGCCAGACGCAACCACAGCGGATTGAATAGTCCGGTAGGATAAGTCAGCCGATTGTTCCACTCTTGTTCCATTCGATCGAGGTCCTCGCCTTTCCCCCCCGCCACCGGCATGTCCCGTTCCAACTTCAGGGAGTAACCGGGACGCTGATCGCGAGGTGCATTGAAGCTAGCCAGCGCTAAAAGAACGCCGCCAGAGCCCAGAATAAATGCCAGTAACAAACGTAAATGGATGAAACCGGCGCGAAAATTGGGTTGTATATGCATGTGGCTGCTGTTGATGGGATACAGAGATAATATTCGAAATATCCCGCTCCGCCGGATGCCTCAGCGGCCGATCTAGGCCATAAATGACTCAACGCCGAAATGCCGGCGAAAAAGACAGACTGAGTCGTTTACCGTGTGTTGACGGCGTGGTGAAACGGACGGAGTCCGGTTCGGGTAAGCCAGCTACCTCAGTGGTAGAGGCCTGATTGCCTTGGCCGCCGGCGGCGTCCGGTGGGGCGGCCGCAGCGCGGATCTCGTCATCGACTGAGTCGTCGATACATCGTTTCCATCAATCCGCCCGGAGGCATCCACATCGTAGCGGAAATTAGTATTGTTTGCTGTTTGGCGGGTATGACTTTGCACTTCTGATACGTCATTTCCGTCTACTCGACCGGTTCCATCCACGTCGGCGAGGAGTACATCCATTTGAACGGACACATCGCGACTGTTTGTTCCATCACTGACGTTGGCCAGAGTCAGTTCGATGGTTTGTGCGTTGGTCACGCCGGTCAGATGCACGGTGATCTGGTTATTTACTACGCTAAAGTCGGTCTCCGTCCCGGTTCCGCTGGTTACGGCAGCTCCGCCAACCGACACTTGATGCACAAAAGTGAACACGATTGTGTAGTTGTTCATCGGCCCACCGCTTCGACATTCAATGCCAGGCTTTACGGTTTGGGGCAGATTGATGTCGAACGTTCCAGCTGTTCCGTGTCTTTTGCTGGAGACCGCGCTCATCAGCCGCATCACGACCGAATTGATGAACGCTTTGCGCGCGGCGATCTCGGTGGCGTAAAAAGCGCTGGGGTTCGGAGCGACGGTCCAACCGCCTTGCTCGTCCTGGACGAAAAGGCCGGTCGTGTCGAACATCGCTGCGTTAAATGGGTTCGTACCCGATGCGGAATAACTGAATGGGCCATCTACGGCCAGATTGATTCCGGCCAGCTCCCATTGGTTCGTCGTCGGATTCGATACAAAGACGGCGCCGCCTGAATCGCCTGCGGATAAGTGAGATTCGTTTGGGCCCGCGGTAGAATCGAATGGTGCGCGCACAAGCTGACCATAAGTCGGGTCGGTTTGGATCGATCCGACGACATTAGTGCCCCAGCGCTCCACTTGATCGCCCGTTCCCCAAAGCCAGCCGCCCAGATGCGAATCGGAGCCAACCTTAACTTCGTTGCCGCGTTGCGTTCCCCGCCCAAACACCACCAAATTGAGGCCGACCTCAGTCCCAGGCTGGCCGCTGTAAAGCGGAGCATAGCTCGGGAAGGTGCCGGAGATCCGCCAAACTTGAAGATCGGTCGAAGGATCAGGAAAAACGGCAGTGGTGGTGTAATTGATCCCGTTGAAAGTGAAGGTTTGGCCAATACTTCCTCCGATGTGTTTGGCTGTAATAAAATAGTTTGAAGCGATGACTGTCCCGAGAAAGCCACCGAATTTTCCTTGGTACTGCCAACCACTGTTTGCCAGTGCACCGCCTGGTGCGCTCGTGTTAGCCGTGGGATCGCCAGTGCCGTAAAGAATAACGGCCCGTGCCGATATTGCTGCTATCAGCAGGAGAGCGAACAAAAAAGGGAGTCGGCCGAATCGCAGCGTGCAAGGAGATGGCCGGCGATCTTTCAAGGCCGAATCACCTTTGCCCGGATAATTTGCTTGTTTTGGTTTTGCTTGGTGTGTCACCGAGCTAGAAAGTTATCACATCCAGGGAAATTTAGCTCCTCGAGCGGCCCATGAACGATCCGGGATGCGCTGCAAGAATGCCCACCAGAAAAAGAAACAGCCTGCCGCAGCGTGTCCCGCGGCAGGCTGCCAAATTAACTGTGCAAATTAACTGCGCTTACGGAGAACTGGGGAGACCGGTTCGAGTATGGGACTGGGTTGTCGAAACATCATTTCCGTCAATTCGCCCGGTGGCATCGATGTCGTCACGAAAGTTTGTGCCATTTGTTGTTTGGCGAGTATGACTTTGCACAGTTGATACGTCATTCCCATCGACCCGACCGGTGGCGTCAACATCACCAACGAGCACACCCATTTGCTGGGAGGCACCGAAGTTTGCTCCTGCCGTGTCGTGCAGACCGGCTACCGTGACCGTGATGTACTGGGCGTTGGTCACCCCGGTGAGGTTGACTGTGTATTGGTTGGAGTTGGGCCCGAATGTGGTGCTGCTGACCGAGCCGGTACCGTTTGTGACACTGGCACTACTGCCCGTTACGTTCATCAGATCGTGCGCGAAGGTAAAGACCATCCTGTATTTGCCTGCTCCGAGCGAGGAACTGCTCCGGCATTCGACTCCACGTTTTCCTGTTAGTGGCAAGTTAATGTCAAACGGCGTTGCAATGCCGCCGTGAGTCATGCGAGAAACCACTGCGGTCAGCGGCGGCTCCACTGAGACGATGAACATCGCGGTGTTAGAGCTCTGATTGCCGCGCGAATCGGTTACGACCAGTCGAACCACGTATTCGCCGGTGGTGTTGAAGACGTGGCTGATGAAAGGCGAGGATTGCGTTACGTCGTCACCTCCATCACCAAAGTTGAAGGTGTAACTGGCGATGGTATCAATGTTGTCATTCTCGTGAGACGCGCTGGCGTCAAAATTGACCGTCAACGGTGCATCTCCATGATCCACATCCGCGTTGAGGACCGCCAGCGGCGGAATATCAGGCAGACAAAGGTTATTCGCGCGCAAGGCATAACTACCGGGACCGGTGATGTCCGGAATCGTGTCATTTGTCCCTCCGGTTACACTCCCGAGACGCACGCTAGCAAGCGTAATGGCAATCGTATCGCCTGGACCAGGGCTCGGGCTGAATATCGACTTCGGCACGACTAAAGTGATCGTTCCGTCCTCGGCCGCGTTGCTGGACGGATCGATGTTTCCTTTAGTGGTGAAGATGCGCGCTGTCCCATTCGGAACGCTGGTCACACCCCAGGTAAAGCTGGGATTGCCGCTGCCGGCCGGGGCGCCCTGGCCGTCTGAAACCATTCCGACAAAAAAGTCGTTCGATGGGCCACCGGTGGCATCGGTGGGCGGTGTAATAAGATGCCCGTTTTCGATCACACCGAAACGAATCGACCAGCGCCAGCCGGGCGGGATAGTGAAGTTTCCGGCTGCATCCTTAAAGGATGCAACTTTAATCGTAACGACGATATTACTGGCTGCACCGGTAGCTGCATTAGTGATCGGTTCCGCCATGGAAACTGAAGTGATGTCGTGGGCCGGTTGCGCGTCGGTCTCATCGCCAGCTGGATCAACGATTGTGGTAACGCCGGGTAGGACGCAGGATCCACCGTTTATCAGACACTGCCCAAGCGAGAGCGTCACGCTGTTGCTGGCCGGACCCTCGCCCAATCCGTTCACCGCCGTGACCCTATAGGTATAACTTGATACCGTCGGATCGATGCTTCGGTCATTGAAAGTTGTGTTGGCGGGATTGGTTTGCTGACCAACCAAAGTCTCGGTATGCATCGCGTCGCTACGGTAGATATTATAACCGACGATGTCTGAACCGCCGTTGTCCGGAGCGATCCAGGTTAAGTACGAGGCTTTGTCGTCGCGACATCCCTTCAAGCAGGCACGTTGCGGAAGTGCCGGTTCGACCGGATCAAACTGTGCCAGCAGCCCTTTGCCGCCTGATTGGCGGGCGATGGTCGCCTTGGAGGCATAGGAGTTGGGACCTCCCGCCTGGCACGCATCGACGCACCCATTGGCGTAGGCGAAAAGCACCTTGCCTTTGTCGTCCATGTTAATGTCGTTGAAGTCGAGTAGGTTTCGGCAAGTATTGCTGCCGCCGCTGTTCCAGATGCACGCGTTGCGCTGCACTGGGCCACCGCTGGCATTGACGGTGGTCCAAGTTTGGCCGCCGTCATAAGTGTGGGCAACAAAACCGAACCAAGTGCCTTGGAAGCTGGGGGATTGATGGTCGCCTCCTTGCGTTGTTCCGATGAAAGCGACCGCGGCTCGGTTCGGATCACCGGCCACAGCCGATGCAAAGACTGCGTTCTTGATGCCAATGCTTGCTCCAAGATCAACCGGGGTACTCCAGGTCGCGCCTCGGTCGTGACTGACCGCCGCGAAGATGTGATTGTCGGTCGAAATCCCGCCCGGAGCCACTCCGGTCCAGGCGAAGTAAACGGTGCCGTCACTTGCGATGCCGACCTGCGGATCTGAGACGTCGAAAGTTGCGGGCGCGATAGCAGGCGCCATCGGCAAACTATTGGGAATGACGTGCCCGGTCCACGTAGTAGCACCATCGGTGGAAACGAACACCGCCTGACCCCCTCCGCATAGGCCGTTGGGCAAATAAACCGTCCCATCGGGTGCGACCTTGACGTGGCCGTGAATTGCCGCAGTACAGTTAGGGGTGGTGACTGTGTCCAGTTGCACGGGAATTGATTTACCAAAGTTCAAGCCGCCGTCGTCGCTTCGCGAACAGAACGCACCAGACGTCGCGTTGAGTGTAGCCGCTTGGCCGCAATAATATACGGCGTGACCTTTGTTGACCGAATTGGCCAATGCTGACAGAGCCGCTGGATATGGTCCACCGCCGACCGTTTCGTGGTCGTTGCTTCCGTCAGGTGGATTTATTTGCGCTGGCGTCCACGCCGCATTGCCCGGGTTCGCTGGATTGGGCTCGCCATCAGTGTCGGTAAACGCCATTAAACTGTTCAAGCCAATAAGCACCGGATTGGTTTGAGTAACGGTATTTAGTTGAGAAACAAAAGTGCGGCCAGTTACTCGGTCAGTGAAGAGAATTGAATCGAGGGATCGGACCTTGGTCGTGGTAAAGGAAACGTCCTTCCAATTCGCGTCACACGCCTCCGGAACTGATCCCGACGGGGTCACATTCTCCGGCAGCGTTGCCTGAAGCGTTTGCAGACTGGCGATGTACATCACTTTCTTCGTCGCGGGATTAAAACCGATTGACGGTTCGCCGGCGGCCTCGCCGACGCCTGGCCCCGGTGAGTAGTTATAGTACCGCGGGATGCCCGGACCGCTTGGCGCCAATGGCGGCGCATCGATTGACGCGGTCTGTGAGGAGGACTGGGTCGATCTCGCCACATGCTTCGTCGTTCGAGGTGTGCCGGCCAAGGCGAGAAACGCCAGCGACAGCGCGACCGAACAAAAACTGAAAGTGAGGAAGCCTCGAAATGTAAAAAGACCGGATTGGGTAAGTGGATTTTTTTTCATAGGTTTAGCCCGTTATAGGGAGTTCACTGGTTTGAAGTAAGAATCGTAAATAGTGGCCTCGCTGGATGCCCCTGGGCACGCTTCGCGGGTGTTAAATGGTTAAAATGTTACAACGTTACAAAGGCAGCCTCTGACGATTTACGATGTAACGATGTATGAGTGTTGAGCGTTGGACGTTTGCCTTTTGCCTTTTGAAAAGGCTTTTAACTATAATGCCGACCAACAACGAGCCGGTTCGCTCGGGGTCAATCGCGCGCCTGCCATATTTATAAATAGTCAAAAGACAAAGCCAGGTAGACGCCCAGCGCTTGACTATAAACGAAACAGCCTGCCGCGCGGTTGGTCGTTGCGGCAGGCTGCCAAACTTTAACTGTGCTTACGGAGAACTGGGGAGACCGGTTCGAGTATGGGCCTGGGTATCGGAGACATCGTTGCCGTCAATGCGGCCGGTAGTGTCGACATCGAAACGGAAATTGGCGTCACCGACGGTTTGGCGGGTGTGACTTTGGACTGCGGAAACATCATTCCCGTCGACCCTACCGGTGGCGTCAACATCGCCCACCAAAATGCCCATCTGCGGGCTGACGACGTTGCCGCTATTGTTGGCCTTGTCCATAACATTATTCAGCGTGACAGTGATGTACTGCCCTGTGCTCACATGCGTGAGATTCACGGTGCATTGGTTCGCGCCCGGTCCCAGCAAGGTGCTGCTCACGCTTCCCGTTCCATTGGACGGGGTGTGGTTTGTTACGCCGGCGCCGGCGACGCCCGTTAGGGGATTGAGGAAGGTAAAGATCAACGTGTAATCGTTAGTCGATCCAGTGCCGCGGCATTCGACGCCCCGCGTTCCAGTTAGCGGGAAATTGATATCCTTCGCGCCAGCGCCGCCATGTATTTTCTCGGACACGACTTTGGTCAACGGAGGAACCGGCAGGCAAGTCACAGCACTCGGATTTGCGAGTGCCAGTGGGCCGCTACTCTGTCTGATGTAATTGATGTGCGTCGTCCCGGGTCCTGTCGAGTCGTTGTCGGCGCAGAAAATGTTGGCCATACCGTCGGGACCGATCGCGATCTGGAAAAAGTCGAGCAGCGAACGGTCGGAGGAGCCGAAGGTCCCACCATTGCTGATCGAACCGGTATGTATGATGTGATCGCTCGCCTGCGAAACCGTAAACACCGGCTCGCGACTATTCGCGTTCAGCGATTGGGCAAACATTACATTCCAGCTCGATGCCGGTGGCATGTTATTTGGGCCGCCGGTCAGAGCGCCAGGATTGGACGGGTCCGCAACCAATGGAGGCGCCACAGCGCTTGTTTGGTACCAGGAAATATCCACTCGTCCTGCGTCGCCGGCAGCAATCCATGGAAAAACCGACGTTCCGACTCCCGATGAAACCTTCCACGGACCGTAGAAGTTCTGACCGCCGTCGTGTGAGGACGCGAACCAGATGTCGAACGTAGTCGATGGGCTGTTATTGCTCTGAACTGTATTCAGTCGAGAGCTGTTCGTTGACCAAACCACGTACACATTTCCAGCTCGGTCGGCGACGCCGGACGGGAATATGTTCGCGGCACTGTTACCGTAGGTTAGGACGCTGGCCGGAATCGCGGGTGCTGGGGACGGCGCCTGAGTTGGCGAATCGATCACGCCTTTAAAAACCGGATGGTTAGTAAAAGGGCCCGGGGCAAGACCCGCCGCAGCGGGTGGCAGGCCCACCGCGTCCCAGACGTTAGGTTCTTTGCCGAACGGCGGGGCCATCGAATTCGTAGTCGTCGATGAAGCCGCAAAAATGCCGTAAACGTTATGGGTGTTGTCTACGAACACGTTGCCGGGATTCGTGTTGGGCAACGTCGATGTTGGCGGCAAAATTAATTCAGCAGCGGTCGTTCCGGGCGTAAATGGAGACCAGGCCGTGTCGTTAGTTAACGCCGCGAAGCGGATCGCTTCAGTCGTGAACTCATGGTCCATCAAGTAAATTGTCTGATCCGGCGCAGTGGGAACTCCCCGGTCCGGCCAAAGCCACATGCGATCCGAGGAGACCGAGACCTCACCGGCTGCCCCCATCGTCCCCGGCTGGAAGTAAGTATTGCCGCCATCGGTGGATTTGCCGATGTGGACGGTACTGACGCCGAGATCGGCAGTGTAAATCTGGTCAGGTCGCGAGCCATCCGCGTTGGGAATGGTTTTAATGTCGAAGTCGCCGCCATGCAGCCCAGTGCCAACCACGACTGAGTGCTCAGTGAAGCTAAGTCCGGTGTCCTTCGAGATGAAATCCCGTGGTCCTCCGATCGAGCCGCCGAAGATGCAGTTATGTGAATCCGCCCAGGAATTCGGTTCCGCGGTGCCCGTTGAGCTCGGCATCGCCAAGTTCATGGCGAATGTGGCCGGTTGAGGCGGACCGGGCGGATTATACGCGCTAGGGCCGCTCGTTTGTTTGGTGTAATAGGTATGAGCAAGACAGTTCGATGCGGGATGCGCTGCGCAATAGTTGAGCTCGTCCGTGTAGGCGATGTTGGCGTTACCGTCTGGGTCGACCGTCATTGTGTAGTACTCGGCCAGGTCGCGTGTGTTACCCGTACAGTTGCCGCCTCGCGAGCAGATGGGAAGATTGTGGACAGATGACTCGACCAGCGACTGGGCAATGGTCGGACTAGAGGCGAGCGCGTTAGTTACCTGAGCGAAATAAACAGCCCAGTTTTGACTTGAATTCGACGGACTGTTGTCTGGCGAAGTCATGGTGGAACCGTACCAGGTAATATCCACAACGCCGGGGCTGCCGGCGGCGATCCAAGGCATGACAGTGCTGTTGTTTCCCGGACCGCTGTCGATCCTTACCGGAGTCGTCCACGTAGCTCCAGCATCCGGTGAACTGATGAGAAAGACATGCGCGTTCGTGCGACTTGCGCAGCCATTGGATTGAGTGAATACCACATGAACGTTGCCGCCCCGGTCCACGGCGATGATCGGGAACGCGTTTTCAAGACAACTCCCCGCAGGACCGGTGTAAGCAACGATGTTCGTCCAGGTCGAGCCACCATCAGTGGATCTCAAAAAGTTAAGCTGGTTTGGAGTACCGCTAGCTGTGTAAGTTGTATAGATGTTTCCGTTGTAATGGTCGACGGCTAGATTGTTTTCCCGCGAAAGAGTGGCAACGGGTATCAACATCGTCGGTGCCGCCCATGTTTTTCCCGCGTCTGTCGATTTTGTGAACCAGATTGTCGTATTTACCGGCGCCTGGTCGAAGGTCATGTAAACTGTCTGCGGACCATAAGAAGCGATCCACTGCCGGTCGTTGATTGGGATGCCGGATGACGCGGGGTTGACTTCCCATCTTTGACCCGGGACAGCCCCGCCGATACCTCCATCGTACGAGGTCGACATCGTGACGGTACTAGGCAGGAGGCTTGAGACATAGAGGTAGCCCCCGCTCGATACATCTATCGAATCATCGCCACCGCCCAATCCCCCAATACACGTACCTAGCGCAACGCATTTGTCTTCAGTGCCGTCTGGGATGCCCAGGTAGGCGAATGAGGTTCCCTGGTCAGCCGATTTCCAAAGATCGCAACCGCCAGGATAGCCATGGATTGCCGTGACATAGACCGTTCCGTAGAGATCCGCCTTGATCTCCGGTTCTACATCCTGATCCTTGACCACGCTGACCGTGCTTAACGGCGGGTGAATGAGCGCCTGGGGTGTGGAAAACGTGAAACTGCCGTTAACATAAATCGGACTGGCTGGTCCAAGAATCTTGGGCTGCACCGGCGCGCCTGTGGCCGGCCGCGCAGAAGCCTGCTTTTGCCGGGCAACGACGTTCTCTAAAAACAGACCGCCGACAGTAAAAAGTGCTATTGCGATAACAGATGTGAACCAGCGCGACTTTGAATTCATGAGAGCTCCTTATTTAAAAGCGTTAAAACAAAAGCGTTTAGACATTGCTCTTTCACTTCGAGTTTCGGAGGGCGTACGGACGTAAGATCAGAGCGTTTTTTGTGAGCACCGGGTCTCGGAAACAACGCCGAATAGCGCGTCCGATGTTGGACGTTCGACGTTTTTGAATGAACTGTTGGTTGCCTTTCTGATCCCAGCCGTGGAATGAAGCGCTACCTTCCCTTCGCAATCATCGCTGGCGTTCTCGTCGTTGCGGTCGGTGCCGGGAGATCGCTATTTGTTTTGAAAAAGCGAGCGATTGTCCCACAAACCGCCAACGCGTTAGTCGGCAAATCTGGAGCTGAACCTCCGCATGTGCGCGGCTCGCTGAATGCGCGTGTTAATATTGAGGAGTTCGGCGATTTTCAATGCCCTTCTTGCGCAGCGCTTTCGCCGGCGCTTAATCAAGCGGAGGAAAAGTACAAGGTGGAACTCTGCATCATATTCAGACAATTGCCCCTGGCGGCGCACAAGCATTCTCAGGAGGCGGCGCGCGCTTCGGAGGCAGCCGCGTTACAGGGTCGTTTTTGGGAAATGCACGACCTACTTTATGGGAGCCAAATGGTTTGGACGCGAGCGGCTGACACGCGGGAGCTGTTCAATCAATTCGCAAAGTCAGTTGGGCTCGACGTCGAACGTTTCAAGATCGACATGGAGAGCGAGCAGGTGAATACCAGAATCGGCGCCGACGAGGAACGCGCCGCCTCGCTTGGCGTGGATCGGACCCCGGCCATATTTATCAACGGCCAGCGCCTCCCCGACTCATCGCTTAATCAAAAATCATTACAGCAAGCGATCGATCAAGCAATTGGCCCAAAGGCACGCTGATCCTCCCGGCGCTGTTTATCTTCCCCTGTACTATATTAGATGTCGCTACCCTTGATGGACATCGGCGGGCACAAGACAAAGCCAGGTAGACGCACAGCGCTCTGCCATAAACCGAAGCAGCCTGCCGCGCGGTTGGTCGTGCGGCAGGCTGCCAAATTAACTGTGCTTACGGAGAACTCGGGAGACCGGTTCGAGTATGGGCCTGGGTTGCCGAAACATCATTTCCGTCAATTCGCCCGGTTTCATCGATGTCGTCACGAAAGTTTGTGCCATTTGTTATCTGGCGAGTGTGACTCTGCACAGTTGATACGTCATTTCCGTCTACCCGACCGGTGGAATCGACATCACCAACCAGCACGCCGAGTTGTGGACTGATCACATCGCCATTATTGCCGGCGACGTCCAGCACGCCATTCAACGTGACTTTGATGTACTGTCCGGTGCTCACGTTTGTGAGATGGACCGTGTATTGATTAGCACCTGGCCCCTTGGAACTGCTGCTCACAGTTCCAGTGCCAGTCGACGGATCGTGCCCTGAAACGCTGGCGCCAGTGACACTTGTTAGGTTGTTCTTGAAAGTGAAGACCAAAGTATAGTCGTTGGTTGTCCCGCCGCTGCGGCACTCAACCCCACGGGGACTGCTCATGGGTGGAAGCGGTAGATTTATGTCAAAAGTACCCGTACCACCGCCGTGGACCTTGCGAGAGACGACGCTCATCAAAGGTGGAAGCGGCAAACAGGTAACCGCGCTGGGGTTGGTCAAGGCCAGTGGCCCGCTGTTCTGCCGCGCGTATGAGATATGCGTGCTACCGTTAGACGCCCCGTCGTCGGCATAGGCGATGTTCGCTAGGCCATCAGGTCCTACCGCTACCTGGAAGAAATCGAGGAGCTGGCGCGTCCCACCGCCGCAGAGGATCCCCACGTTGCAGATTGGCCCTTGGTGGGTCACGTGATCGCTCGCTGTTACCACCGAGAAGACTGGCTCGCGATCAGCCGCGTTAAGCGATTGAGCGAACATAACGCGCCAGTTGTCGTTTCCTGTATTTGGATCCCCAGTGTCATTCGTCCCGTAATAAGCGATGTCGACGCGGCCGTCGTCGCCGGCGGCTATCCACGGCATGGTCGCGTGTCCTGGACCTGAGCTAATCAGGAAAGGTCCGTAGTAGGTCTGGCCGTGATCATGCGAGGAAGCAAACCAGACTTCATAATGGTTTGTTCGGCCGTTAGGCGTCGCCCAGGTCACATAAATATTCCCAGACGAATCGATGGCTGCGCCGTTGAAGAGATTGGCGGTGTTTGCGCCGAAGGTGGTCGTGCCAGCGGGTGGCGCCGGATTCGTAGGCGAATCGATGAGACCCTTGAAAACCGGGTGATTCGTGAACGGACCTGGCGGGACCCCCGACATGAAAGTACCCGCGCCGTCAGCCTCCCAAACGTTCGGCAGCTTACCGGTTGGTGCCCCGATTGCATTCGACGTAACTGTGGAAGCACTTAAGAAGCCGTAGACTTGATGTGTCGCCGGATCAACAAACGTCGGTCCGGGGACGGTATTCGATAGAGTCGACCCGGGCGGGGCGATCAGTTCCGGAGCCGTCATCCCGCTAGCAAATGGCGCCCACACGGTGTCATTGGTCAGCGCGCTCATCCGCAACGCCTGACTAACGAACTCATGCTCCCAAAGGTACACGGTCTGGTTCGCGCCGTTGCGGTCGCCCGAGAGCCACTGGCGATCCACTGAAGCAGAGACCTCTCCCGCGGCACCATTCATACCAGGCGCAAACCAAGTAGCGCCTCCATCCGTAGATTTGCTAATGTGCACGGTCGTGACACCGAGATCGGCAAAGTAAAGTGCGTCGGGCCGCGCCCCGGATACTTGGGGGAACGGCAGGATGTCCTCGTCACCGCCAATCAGCCCTGTGCCCACAACTGGGTTAGGTAGAAGACTGAAGCTTGCGCCAGCGTTCGTCGATTTCTCGAGGTCCGGCCTGCCCGGTGACGCGGAGAAGAGACAGTTGTGGGAATCGACCTTCATGTTCGGTTCGGCATCTCCGGATCGGCTGCTGGGGAGGACGATATTTGCCGCGAAGGACGCCGGAGTGGGCGCTGCGGGCGGATTGTAAGCACTCGGGCCACCAGTCTGTTTCGTGAACCAAGCGTTGGTGAGGCAAGTGGAAGAAGGGCAATTTACGGTGGAGTTAGAGAAGGCGATGTTCGCATTCCCGTCG
>Ga0307479_10001512_pt1 | contig 21208 bp, 19 predicted proteins | sample atmos_gasesECM4C_FD_203743 | JGI IMG/M metagenome (GOLD analysis project Ga0307479, IMG submission 203743) | Hardwood forest soil microbial communities from Morgan-Monroe State Forest, Indiana, United States - atmos_gasesECM4C_515 | ecosystem: Environmental > Terrestrial > Soil > Temperate...
GGATTTGTTGTTACTTCGTCGGTGGCCATTGCCGGCGTGCTACTGGTCTTTTGCTATCTGATTGTTCCGAGCGTGGGCGCGATGCTTTTTGCCGATCGCATCGGTCCCCGCCTCGCCATCGGCTGGACCATGGGCACGCTCGTCTCCGCGCTGGGCTGCTATCTGAGCGTCCTGCTCGATACGCCAACTGGTGCAACGATCGTGGTGACCTTCGGCGGCGTGCTGGTGGTGATGTTTCTGCTGCATCTGGTAGTACACCACGGACGAAGCACGGAGTTGGCTGGGTCGCGCGCAGCGCAACGCGAGCTGCCCCAGGAAGGCATAGCCAGCCACCGTCAGTAGAACGCGGAATCTCTCTTGCAGCTCCACCCCATCATGATGACCGCGCTGGTCGTCTGCCTCAATCTGCTTCCTGCGGCGATGTCCATGAGCTGAACACATTTTTTTTGTATGCAACTTTTCGAGGGCGTGCGTATCCAACTGATATGAGCCAAAGGACACTATGGATTTCCAAAGGCAAGGAAACACAATGAGGAATCTGAAGAAATTGCTTTACCGCCTCTTTGTTCAGCGGAGCTTACCAGCCCAACCAGACGAGCGGGCTATCATTGCCGGTTATCACTGGTTCGGCGATTTTCGGCGTTGGGAATGACGTGTCTCCACTGCCAAATCAGGACCTGCCAAAAAGTCCTTTCAACCTGAATCGCTGAACTCCGTCGATAGCCGGCCAACTCCTGGTTAGGTGGGCTGGGTACGACCGGCGCGCGCCTACCCATTCACAGGGTCGCCGAACCGGACCTTATGCGGTGGCCAGTCAGGGCCGCCTTAGCATCGAGAGTCCCAAGCCCAACAGCGCCGTGCCGAGGAGAATCACAGTCGAGGGCTCGGGTGTAGCGGCGAGATGGCCCGACTGGAGCGCCGTAATGGTCGTCCCATCCGCAGCGTGGAAGGCACCTAACCATTGGGTGCCAACCTGGTCTGGGCCGCATAGCGTATTGACAGAACACAGGCTCCCGCCGAGATAGCCAACGAGCGAGTCGACTGCCGATGTTCCCGGGATGCCGAAATCCAGGCGCGGGAGATTCGAACTAATTCCGATATCGACCCCATAATCCACGGGTACTGGTGTTTGACCAGGAGTGGTGCCACCTGTGAACGGCCCTTCGGCAAACAGACCGATGAGAACGTCGGTATAGGTTTGGCCACCATAGGACAGACTCGCAGCCGTAACCACCCCGGTCGTGACGTCGATCGTGAGCGTGCCCGAAACCGCGGAATTGTCTGCGAATGTCCCGGACAGATTGAAGACAGTGATCATGTCGTTGGCACTGGCCGGTTGGACTCCGACAAGTACGGTCGCCACTAGGGCGAGCAACAACATAAGAGGAACCTTGGAGAGGCATTCCCGAACCGTCAGTCTGTAGCTTCCATACGATGCGTCCATGTTTGGACACCTCCTTTGGGCGGAACTGCAGTGCAGGTTGAATGCCAAGGCTGTCCGACCTAACATGATGAAATAAATACGATTGTTGATAGGGCCGTAACAATCCGCCCCCGCTATTTGCACATAATAGCCGGTTCTGTTCCACGAATGAGCTTCGTGGGCGATGGGGCGCCAATCGTGAATTGCTTGCAAATTTAAGGTTTCAGAGCAGAACGGGGCGAGAGGAACCGCCGGGCAGTCACATTCCTACCGGCTCAAAATGGGGAGCAGGCCGAGGAGCAAAGGTTAGGCCTTCTAAGCCCCGTCGGCGCTCAAGTGGACGATTAGCCGGATAATCAGAAACCGACCCACTACCCGGATTTTGAAATGCCGGAGATGAACGGTTGGATGTGGTAAAATGAGTTTTCCCCAGATGCCTCCAGGAGCGATCACGGCATGAAATTTGGAGTAGTGGTCTTTCCAGGCTCCAACTGCGATCACGACGCGTTTTACGCCATCGGCAACATCCTGAAAAAGCCTGTCGAGTTCATCTGGCACCAAGCGCAGGACCTCGCCAATTGCGACGCCATTATCCTGCCCGGCGGGTTCGCCTATGGAGACTATCTGCGTACGGGGGCGATTGCCCGGTTTTCACCGGTGATGAAGTCCGTCGGCAAATTCGCGAAGAGCGGCGGGATGGTGCTGGGAGTCTGCAACGGGTTTCAGATTTTGCTGGAGGCGGGCCTGTTGCCGGGCGCGATGATGCGCAACAGCGGCTTGCGGTTCATCTGCCGGCACGTTTACAGCCGGGTAGAGCAGACGGATACGCCGTTCACGAACGCTGCTACCAAGGGCGAAATTCTAAAGATGCCCATCGCGCATAGCGACGGAAACTACACTTGCGACGAAGCCACGCTTGCGGACCTCGAGAAAAATCGCCAGGTGATTTTTCGCTACACCACGCCGCACGGAACGGATGACGCCGAGGGGAATCCCAACGGTTCAACCGCGAACATCGCCGGAATTTGCAATCGGGAGCGCAACGTGGCCGGCCTGATGCCGCATCCGGAGCGCGCCGTAGAGTCCGCGTTGGACTCTGCCGATGGGCTGGTCATTTTCCGCTCCATGGTCGAAGCGTTGGTTGGCGCGGCAAAGGCGACCGCTTGATTTCACTGACACAGCAGATTTCTCTTGTGGGGGCGCAGCATGCTGCGCCCCTTTGGTTCTAGGCGTAGACATGGCGACAGCTAGCACGGAGATCAGAGTCACTCAAGAAATTGCAGCCGAGCACGGCCTTACCGCGGAAGAATACGCGCGGGTGAAGCATATCCTGGGGCGCGAGCCGAACATCACGGAGCTGGGGATTTTCTCCGTGATGTGGAGCGAGCACTGCTCGTACAAATCGAGCAAGGTGCATCTGAAGCGGCTGCCCACGCGCGGCAAGCTGGTGGTGCAAGGGCCGGGAGAAAACGCCGGCGTCGTGGACATTGGCGATGGGCTGGTCGCCGCGTTCAAAATCGAATCGCACAATCATCCGAGTTATGTGGAGCCGTTTCAGGGCGCGACCACCGGCGTGGGCGGCATATTGCGCGACATTTTCACGATGGGCGCGCGGCCGGTCGCGGTGCTCGATTCGTTGCGATTTGGCCCGATCGTCGCCGGCCACGGCGTCAGCGAAGCGGAAGCCGCAAAGAATCGGCGCATTCTCGACGGCGTGATTCGCGGGATTGCTAACTACGGAAATTGTTTTGGCGTGCCGACCGTCGGCGGCGAAGTCGGCTTCGAGCCTTGCTATTCGCAAAATCCGCTGGTGAATGCGCTGGCGCTGGGCATCGCCAAGAAGGAAGACTTGTTTTTCGCGAAGGCGCGCGGTACCGGCAATCCCGTGATTTACGTTGGCGCGAAAACTGGGCGCGACGGCATTCATGGCGCTTCGCTGCTGGCCTCGGCCGAATTCACCGAAGAATCGAGGCAGAAGCGGCCCAACGTGCAGGTCGGCGATCCCTTCATGGAGAAGCTGCTGCTGGAGGCGTGCCTCGAGGCGATGCAGACGGGCGCAGTCGTGGCGATTCAGGATATGGGCGCGGCGGGGCTGACCTGCTCGACGACGGAGATGGCTTCGCGCGGCGGCACCGGCATCGAAATCGATCTGGCGAGGGTTCCGCAGCGCGAATCGGGCATGACTCCGTACGAGATCATGCTCAGCGAATCGCAAGAGCGCATGCTGCTGGTTGCGGAGAAAGGCCGGGAGCGCGAAGTTCTCGACGTGTTCACGAAGTGGGGACTCGATGCGGTGGTCGTCGGCGAGGTGACCGACGGCGGGTTGCTGCGCGTGAAAGACCGTGGCAAGTTGGCGGCGGAGATTCCTGCACATCCGCTGGCCGAAGAAGGTCCGGTGTATCGACGACCGATTGCGCAGCCACCTCTGCGCAACGAAACGCCGGCAGACTGGTTTTCGTTTTCCGATGAAGGCACCAATCTCACTGCAAATTTCGCAAAGCTGCTGGGTTCGCCCGCGATTGCATCGAAGCGCTGGATCACCGAGCAGTACGACACATCGGTACGCACCAACACGCTCGCCGGACCCGGCGCGAGCGATGCCGCCGTCATCCGCATAAAAGATCCTGAGACCGGCATCGTCAAGCGCGCCCTCGCGCTTTCCACCGACGGGAACGGCCGCTGGTGTCAACTGAATCCACGCGTGGGAGCAATGCACGCCGCGGCGGAAGCGGCTCGCAATGTCGCGGCGAGTGGCGCGCGTCCCATGGCGGCGACCAACTGCCTCAACTTCGGCAGCCCGGAAAAACCGGAAGTGATGTGGCAATTCAGCGAAGTGATTGACGGCCTGACCGTCGCATGCAATGAGCTGGGCACGCCGATTACCGGCGGCAACGTCAGCTTCTACAACGAGACGCTGGGCAAGTCGATTTATCCGACGCCGGTCATTGGCGTCCTAGGCATTCTCGAAGACGCTTCGCGCGTGCTGAAGATCGGGTTTCGCGAAGAAGGGGACGCCATCGTCCTGCTTGACGGGGCGACCTCGGTTGTAGGGGCGCAGCATGCTGCGCCCCTACAGAAAGCGAACCGCGAATTCTCATCCAGCGAATATTCCAAAACGATTGCCGGCATCGTCGCCGGCGAGCCGCCAGCTATCGACCTGACGGCCGAGAAGCGCCTGCAAGAATGCCTGGTGTCGCTTGCAGCCAATAGTGCCGTGCGTTCGGCACACGACGTGAGCGACGGAGGCATCGCCGTGACACTGGCCGAATCCTGCTTCGCCGCGCTTGTAGGGGCGCAGCATGCTGCGCACCAGCTTGGCGCAAATGTCAAACTCGAAGGAACGTCGGCCGCCGAATATGCGCTCTTCGGCGAAAGTGGCGCGCGCGCCATTGTATCCGTCGCTGCAACTTCGCTTGCCCGCCTTCTCGAGACTGCGAGACAATATAGAGTGGCGGCGCACCAGATTGGCCAGGTCATCCGCGGCGATGCTTTCCGCATCGAATATAAGGGGAGCGCGGTGATCGACGGTCCCGTCGCCAAGCTGTACGACGTCTGGGCTCATTCGCTCGAGCGCACACTTAAGGCTCATTGATCACCATTCGTCAACACGAGAAATGACGCAAAAGCTCGCTTACGCCGACGATCACTTCCACGACGAATGTGGTGTGTTCGGCGTGTTTGGGCATGAAGAGGCGTCGAAGCTGACCTACCTCGGTCTCTACGCGCTGCAGCATCGCGGGCAGGAATCGGCTGGAATCGTCTCCAGCGACGGAACCGAACTGCATCTGCATCGGGCGATGGGCGAAGTCGAGGAAATATTTACGCCGTCGGTGCTGGCAGGGCTTCCCGGCGATCTGGCTATCGGCCACACGCGCTATTCCACCGCGGGCGACAAAGCGCTGCTCAACGCGCAGCCCATTATGATCGACTGCAACAAGGGCAAAGTCGCGCTCGGCCACAACGGCAACCTCACCAACGCCGCGGAGTGGCGGCGCAAGCTCGAACATCGCGGCTCGATCTTTCAGACCAATAGCGACACGGAAGTGATTGTGCATTTACTGGCGCGGTCGCAAGCGCGCAACCTTTCCGGTGCGCTGGGTGACGCGTTGAACCAGGTGGAAGGCGCGTACTCCCTGCTGGTGCTGACTACGGACGAGTTGATCGCCGTGCGCGACCCGCGCGGCTTCCGCCCACTAAATCTGGGCAGGCTCGGCGATGCCTGGCTTGTTGCGTCGGAAACGTGCGCGTTCGATCTGCTCAATGCGCAGTACGTGCGCGAAATCGAGCCCGGCGAAATGGTGCGCATCTCGCGCTCCGGCATCGAGTCCATTCACTTCGCGCCGGAAAAGCCGCTGCAACAATGCATTTTCGAGCACGTTTATTTCGCGCGGCCGGACAGCATCATTTTTGGCCGCTCCGTAAACGAAAGCCGGGAAGCGCTCGGCCGCACGCTGGCCAAAGAGCATCCTGCGAACGCCGACATTGTCGTTCCGGTTCCGGACTCGGGAGTGCCCGCGGCGGTCGGCTATGCGCTGGAGTCCGGCATTCCCTTCCGCATGGGCCTGATCCGCAATCACTACATCGGACGCACGTTCATCGAGCCCTCGCAGGCCATCCGCAATTTTGGCGTGAAGCTCAAGCTCAATCCAATCCGCAGCCTGATTGAAGGCCAGCGCGTCGTCCTGGTGGACGACTCCATCGTGCGCGGCACCACCAGCCGCAAAATCGTGCGCATGGTGCGCGAGTCCGGCGCCAGAGAAGTGCACATGCGCATCAGTTGTCCGCCCACGATTTCGCCTTGCTATTACGGTGTTGACACGCCTACGCGCGAAGAGTTGATCGCCTCCTCGAGCACGCCGGAAGAAATCTGCAAATTCATCGGCGCGGATTCGCTGGGCTACATTTCGCTGGCCGGATTGAAGCTAGCGGTGACCGACACAGAGGGCCACTATTGCACGTCCTGCTACACCGGCGTCTATCCGACGGACCTGGTGCAACTGGAAGTGCGCAAAGGCATTGTGAACAAGACAGGTGACGCGATGAACGGCAACGCTAGTGAAGGACCAATCGAACATCCCGTGGCGGTGGAACATGAAAGCTGACCCCAAGCCCAACAAAGAAGCGCAGCCCAACGTGCCCGTGGGGCAAAAAGTACAGCGCGAGATCATCGCTTGGTTCTGGGTGGCGCTGGTGTTTTTGCTCATTAACGGCACCATCGGCCAGGCGCGCGTGATTCCCTCCGGCTCCATGGAAAATACTCTGCTCATTGGCGATCACCTGATCATGAGCCGCATTGGCTACGACGCCGGCGTGCCTTTCACCAATTGGCACGTTCCGTTGTGGCGCAATCCGCATCGCCAGCAGGTGATTATTTTCAAGCCGCCCTTTGCGCCGGATACGCCGGATTACGTCAAGCGCGTGATCGGCCTGCCGGGAGATACCATTGAGATCCACGACGGATCGGTGTGGGTGAACGGCCAACGACTCACGGAAAACTACACCACTGGCCGCACAGAGCCTTACGATCTGCGCCAGCCGCTCAAAGTTCCGGACAATTGTTATTTCGTAATGGGTGATAATCGCGGCAATTCCTACGACAGCCGCTTTTGGGGCTGCGTCCCGCGCAAAGACATTATCGGTACACCGGTGATGATCTACATGTCGCTCAATGTTTCCCCGGACGCTTGGGAGCCCGGGCAGATTCGCGAGCGCTTCTTTGCGTACGCGAACGCGCTGGTGCATCCGGGCCTGGTGCGTTGGAAGAGATTGTTCCGGACTTTTTAGGCTGACTGTCCCCAGCAAAAACAAAGAAGTGTTGCCGACCCCGCCCGGCTGCACGCCAGCGTCCTCCTCAAGGACAAGGACAGGAAGTTTCGTGCGCCTCGACGACAAACTCACGCCAGCAGGACGCTCATGAAATACGCCGACGCGGGAGTGGACATCGCCGCCGCTGACGCGGCCAAGCAGCGCATCCGCCACCATGCGAGCAGGACCTTCACGCCGGGCGTGCTCGGAGGCATCGGCGGATTCGGTGCGCTGTTTGCGCTGGACACTAAAAAATGGAAAGAGCCGGTGCTGGTCTCCAGCGCGGATGGTGTCGGAACCAAACTTAAGGTGGCCATGGCTACCGGAGTGCATTCCACGGTCGGCGGAGATTTGGTCAACCATTGCATCAACGACATTCTGGTGCAGGGCGCGGAGCCGCTGTTTTTTCTGGATTATCTGGCCATGGGCAAGCTCGATCCCAATGTGGTCGAGCAGCTTGTCGAAGGCATGAGCCGGGCCTGCCGCAAGGCGGGCTGTGCGCTGATTGGCGGAGAAACCGCGGAAATGCCCGGCTTTTACCCTCCCGGCGAATACGATCTCGCCGGCTTCATCGTGGGAGCTGTCGAACGCAAGAAGATTGTCACCGGAAAAAATGTCAAGCCCGGCGACGCGCTCCTTGCGCTGCCCTCCGCCGGCTTGCATACCAACGGTTATTCGCTCGCGCGGAAGCTGGTGTTTGAAATTGCCAAGCTCAAGCCGGACACTTACGTCGCGGAAATCGGCAATAAAATCGGCGCCGAGCTGCTCAAGCCGCATCTGTGCTACGCGCCGGCCCTAAAAGATATTCTCGCGCGCGGATGGGTGTCCGCGCTGGCGCACATCACCGGCGGCGGCATCCCGGGCAATCTGCCGCGCGTGCTACCCTCCGGCGTGCGGGCGGAGATCGATCTGGGTGCGTGGCCGATCCCGCCGATCTTCAAGTATCTTGCCAAGCTCGGCAAAATTGACTCCGACGAGCTTCTGCAATCATTCAACATGGGTGTGGGGATGATTTTGGTGGTCCCACCGCAAAATGTGAAGCCCGTGGAAGTGGCGTTGAAGCGCCGGCGCGAAAAATTCTTCCGCATCGGCCGCGTCGAACGAGGCGACTCCGGCAAAGCCCGCGTCAAGTTTTCCGGCTCGCTGCGCCTGTAGGCGTGTAGATCCCAATTTTACAGAGCGCTATTTCGTTGCTCCGCGTTATCGGCGCCGGGATTTTTTCGGCCGTGCTTTCGATTTCCTGCGAGGGCGAGCTTTCTTGTTCGGATGTTTCGCGGCGGCCAGTTCGCGGCGTTTGCGCGACGCCCAGCGCGGTTTGTTGATTTGCCGGCCGCGGGCGATGCCCAAACCGTCCGGCGGGACATTTTCCGTGATTGTGGAACCGGCGGCGACGTAGGCGCGATCACCGATGCGTACCGGCGCTATCAGCGTGGAATCGCTGCCGATAAATACGCCCTTCCCAATAGTCGTCGGATGTTTTTGAAAGCCGTCGTAATTGCAGGTTATTGTGCCGGCTCCTATGTTTGTTTTGGATCCGACGCTCGCGTCGCCAAGGTAAGTAAGATGCGGAACTTTCGCGCCTTCGCCGACGGTGACTTTCTTGGTTTCCACAAAGTTGCCTACGCGTGATCCGCTCTTGAGATGCGTGCCAGTGCGCAATCGTGCGAATGGGCCGACCGTGACGTTGTCCTCCAGCCGGCTTTGCGCGATCACGGAATGAGGTTCGATCGTCACATCATTCCCGACGACTGCGTCACTCAGCACACTGCCGGTCCGAATCGTGCAACGCTCGCCGATTTTGGTGTGGCCGAGGAGCTGTACGGCAGGCTCGAGCACAGTATCTTCCCCGGCCGTTACGTCCGGATCGATCAAAACCGTTTCCGGCAACTGGATGCTGACTCCTTCATTCATCAGTTCGGCGCGTTTCCGTTCCCGAAAAATGCGGTCAACTTCGGCGAGATCCGCGCGCGTGTTGCAGCCCAGTGCTTCACGCGGATCGGGCGCGACATGAGCCAGCACCGTTTCATTCTTCGTTGCCAGCACGGCGACAGCGTCGGTCAGATAGAGTTCGCGATGCTTGTTGTTTGGCTTCACTTGCGCGAGCGCCGGCCACAGCTTCTCCAGAGTGAAGCAGTAGATGCTGGAATTGATTTCGTTAAGGTCGCGCTGCTCGTCGGTCAGTTGCGATTCCTCCACGATAGCCTGAACCGTGGTTTCGGACTTGCGCAGGACGCGTCCATAGCCGCTCGGATCGCTGACCACCGCGCTCAGAATGGTCGCGGCGGCGTTCGCGCTGCGGTGCGCGGCAATCATGGAGCGCAGAGTTCCGGTGCGGATCAGGGGTGCATCGCCCGGCAAAACAAGGGCGAGTTTCGCCGCGCCCAGCGCCCGCCGCGCCACCTGCATGGCGTGGCCAGTGCCGTGCTGCGGCTGCTGCAACACGCTCTCCGTCTCCAGCGGCTCGACTACCGCAGAGACCTGCTCGGCCTGATATCCCACCACGACCACAGTTTTCCGGGGTTTCAGTGGAGCGCTGGCGCCGACGACGTGTTCGACCAATGATCGCCCGCCGGCACGATGCAAGACTTTCGCCAGGCTGGACTTCAATCGCGTGCCTTTTCCCGCAGCGAGAATCACAACGGCCAGATCGTTGGCGGACATAAGTCCATCATTCTGCGGGAGCAGAATCAATTTCGCAATGCATCGCTTTCGCGGATATTCTCGAAATGCTCAATCGGCGACGGCAACGGCTGCAAAAGCGGCGAGAGGGGTCTCTACCGGCTCGTGAAGCGCTTCCCGAGTCGTGACCGTCCAAAGTCCGGGATCCGCGAGCAGACGGCTGACAAGCTGGGTATGCAGGGCGTGGCCGGCTTTATGTGCTTCTACGCGCCCAAGCAAGGGGAGCCCCGCTAAAGCCAAGTCGCCAATCAGGTCAAGCGCTTTGTGGCGGCCGAATTCATCCGGAAAGCGCAGCGGCCCGTTCATCACTCCGTCCGAGGTCAGCACGATGGCGTTTTCCAGCGTACCGCCGCGAATCAGTCCCATGGAGCGCAGGGGCTCGATATCGCGCTCAAAGCAAAATGTGCGGGCGCGGGCCAGAAGATGCCGGAAGGTCTCTGGGCTTACGAGCATCTCCACTTCCTGCTGGCCGACTAAGGGATGCGGGAAATCGACGTAGCAGCGCACGCGGAACTCATCGGCGGGATAAATGCCGATGCGCCGGTCACCCTCGATGACCTCCAGAGGCTTCAAAACCTTCAGGAAGCGGCGTTTGCGTCGGAGTCGCCGGGTACCGGCTTTTTCGAGCATCTGCATAAACGGCTCCGCGGAGCCGTCCAGGATCGGCACTTCGATGGAATCGATGTCGACGTAAACGTTGTCAATGCCGCAGGAGTAGATTGCGGCAAGCAGATGTTCCGTGGTGGACAGCAGCACGCCCTGCTTCATTAAGCTAGTGGCGTAGCTCACGCGCGCTACGTTATGCCCTTGCGCTTCGATCGGGAAATTATCCAGGTCGATGCGGCGAAAGACGATGCCGGTATCGGCGGGAGCAGGGACGAGACGGATGTGCCCATAAACGCCCGTGTGCAGCCCCACACCCTCCGCAGAAGCGGACTTCGCAATGGTTGTTTGGAGCATCTATGAACGGGATTCTAGCACATTGTCATGCAAAGATTTCGCTGCTTGTTCCTTAGTATCAACAACTTATAACCGCATGGATGCTGCTCCCGGTGTTGTGTGTGGTAATTTAGCCACATTTCGCCTGTCAACCTGTGTCTTTATGGGGCGATGCCGTCAAAACTAGTTCTCGGGCTTCCTTTCCGTCTCGCTCTGCGTCCCATTGCATGCGGTGCTATACTGGGGCTGTCTTTCTTTTTTGGGCAGGGTGAACGATGAATCGAGTAGCTCGTATCGGCATTCTAGTAGCTTCGGTGGCGATCGTTTGTTACGCGGGAATTGGCCACGTCCTCGGACGCACGCCGGACGATAAAACGTACAAATCGCTGACCGTCTACGGGGAAGTCCTGCAGAAGATTCAGTCCGACTACGTAGATGAACCGAACATGCGGCTGGTCACCGCCGGCTCCTTGCACGGATTATTAGAGTCGCTGGATCCGCAATCGAGCTATCTCACGCCGCGCGAATACACCGAATACAAGCAGAAGGCGCAGAGCGCCGGCACGGGAGAGACGGGCCTCAATTTGAGCAAGCGTTTCGGCTACATCATCGTGATTTCCATTTTGCCGGACAGTCCTGCGGAAAAGGCCGGAATACGCAGCGGCGACATCTTTGAATCCGTGGCCGGATTCACCACGCGCGACATGTCCGTGGGCCAGGCCCTGAACTTGCTGAATGGGCCAGCCGGCAGCGGTGTAAAAGTCGGCGTGATCCGGCGCGGTCGTGCGGAGCCTGAAGAAGTCGACGTGGTGCGGCAGAAGCTGGCTGTGCCCAAGGTCACTGCGCAAAAAATAGATCCGGACATTCTGGCGCTGCGTGTGACGTCTTTGGATGCCGGGCGTGCTGATGAAATTCGCAACCGCCTTGCCGATGCGGACAAGCAGGGAATTCACAAGGTGATTTTGGACCTGCGCGAATGCGGCCGCGGCCCAGTTTCGGAAGCAATCAACGTCGCGCGTCTCTTCCTACCATCCGGTACTGTCGCCACACTGCGCGGGCAGACCGTTTCCGCGCAAACCTTTGCCGCCGAACCTGGCAAGGTGATTTGGCGAAATCCAGTTTCTATTTTGATCGATGGCACAACTTCGGGAGCGGCGGAAGTATTGGCCTCGGCAATGGTCGCCAATCATCGCGGGGACGTGGTGGGTGAGCGTACCTTCGGCCTAGCTTCGGAGCAGAAGCTGATCACGTTGGATGACGGCTCGGCCTTGTTCCTGACGGTGGCGAACTATTACAACGCCGGCGGCAAGTCCATCCTGGACGACGGCGTGACACCTTCGGAGGTCGTTCGCGCGGCGGTCGCCGATGATGATAATGAGGTCAGCGACGACAGCTCAGCTTCCGCCAAGGAGCCGCCTTCGGGTCCGCGCCCGCTGTCTCCGGAAGATCCGGTGTTCCACAAGGCTCTCGACCTGCTAAAAGCGCCCGCAAAGAAAGCGGCTTAAACGCCGGTGCACGGCCAGGCCTGGCTGATTCGGGGGGGTTCGTTTCTTTCGGTCCTGGGCCTCTTCGCTGCCGTGTTGGGTGGTTGTAAGAAAGCGCAGCGCCCGCCGGCAGCGGAAATCCATGCGATTACGCGAGAGTTTTTGGCGGCGATGAAGGCCGCGGCGCCCGCCGACGTGCGCGGCGACCTCAGCGCGTCCGACCAAGATCCAGCTACCTATGATCTTATCAACGTAACGATTCGTGCCGAGTCTAGCTCGTCTTCGCGGGAGATCATCTCACGATTATTGCGTGCCATGAACAGCGTTGCTACCCACCGCCGCTTGAGCCGAGACGGCCCACTGGAAAGCCGAGAGGGAATGCTGTACGCCTACCGCCGAGCCGGCGTCCTAACCCAGATGGTACATTTTTATGAACAGATGGAGACCGGCTCGCGCGAAGGGCTTCCATCGGAGCAGGGTGAAGGCGCACGTCTCGCCATAATCATCGATGACCTGGGAAACGATCGCGCCGCCGCGGACGCTATCTTTGCGGTGCAGTGTCCGATTACCATCTCGGTGCTGCCGAATCATCCTCGCTCGATCGAAATCGCACAGGAGGCGCATCGCCGCGGCTACCAGGTAATGCTGCATCTCCCAATGCAGTCCATGGGCGATGAGCGGCCGGAAGCACAGGAGTTGCGGCCGGGCATGTCCGCGAGTGAAGTCGGTACGCTGGTGGACCGTTTGCTGCAGGCTGTCCCGGACGTCGCTGGCGTGAACAATCATCAGGGCTCGCAGTCCACGGCGGACGCCGCGCTGATGGACGAGCTGATGCCGGTGCTGCGGGAACACCACTTGTTTTACGTCGATAGCCGCACCACCGCGGCCACCGTCGCCTATGAAACGGCGCAACGCTTGGGCGTGCGCTCCGGGTTCCGCAACGTTCCCTTTCTCGATGACGTCGCGGAAGTGGGCGCTGTCCGTAAGCAATTGCAGCTTGCGCTGCGCGATGCGCGCAAGAAGGGTGACGCGATCGCTATCGGGCATCCGCATCCCGCTACACTGCAAGCAATGCGAGACGTTTTACCGGGGGCGCAGTCGCAGGGAGTGCGGTTGGTGTTTGTGTCGGAAGTAGTGCACTGAGTTTCGCGCACCAATGTTTGGCTCGCGGCACGCGCCGGCTAGAAGCCCTTCGTGGCTCTGGGCAAACCAGCTGCTACCTGGAAGTATCTCAGTTGTTTTCGTTCGCTTCTTTTTCTTTCTTCTTTTCGTCCTTGTATTTCTTGCTGCCGACTTCAGAGAAGCGCTTGTCCAGAGCGGCTTTGGTGAAGAAATCCTCGGAAAAACCGGGATTGTATTTGCAGGATTGAAAGAAGACTTGGTTGACGCGACGGCCGTTGCGGTCGAGTGTAATCTGCAGCGGCGTCTGCACACCGTCCATAAGCTGATAATTCGTGTAGATATGCGTCTCGACGCTGCGGTCGGGGGAAGTATCGTCCGTTAGAGTGACGACGCTGCGTACTAGAAAATGCGTACTGCGGTCCACAGCCAAGCGGAAATCACGCTGCTCCGTGTCGGTGATTTCGACCCAATCCACGGTCCGGAGATCCACCACGTCGATTCCGCCATAGCGAATGGCCATTCCCGGCTCTTTCAGACGCACCCGCAACAGATTATTGATGTCGCGTTTGGCCTGCTCCTGAAAATCCGCGACCGCCACGTTGCTCAGCTCTGTGACGCCGCCGCGATCGAGTGTCCAGCCACGATCCCCGTTATACACGTTGACGATCACGCCCTTTTTTGAAAAATCCGTCCGATTCTTGTCCGGATACCGCCAATACACTTTGAAAGGGGTGTAACCGGTGAGTTCACCGCTGTGGCCAAATTGTGCGAGGCGCCCATCGCAATTGCTCTCGCGGATATCGAGGTAGGTCGAGCCGCCGAGCGCGGTGATCAACTGATCCAAAATCTGTTTGCCCTTGGCCGTGCGTTCCTCCGGCATCATGCTGTCCGGGTTTTGCGCGTGCAAACGCTCCGCAGGCAGCGCCACCAACAGCGCGGCCAGCACCAGAATCCCTCGGAGATTGTCGGCATACTTCAACCGCACAAGATCGCCCCTCCGTTTACATTGATGATTTCTCCGGTCATGAAGTTGGCTAGGTCTGAAGCGAGAAACAAGATGGGTCCGGCGATTTCTTCGGCAGTGCCCGCGCGTCTAAGGGGAATCGAAGCGGTGATGGCTTTGCCTCCAGCCTTCGAGTTGATGACTGGATTGGACATGTCCGTGGCCACCCAGCCGGGTGCGACGCAGTTCACCAGGATGTTGTGCCGTGCCAGCTCCGTGGAGAGCCCTTTCGTGAAGCTGATAATTCCGCCCTTCGAGGCGCCGTAGTGCGTGTGAAAGGATTCGCCGCGCTGCCCGGCGGTAGAGCTGATCGGAATAATCTTGCCGGATTTTTGCTTGATCATCTGCGGCACGGAAAAATGAATGATGGAGTACACGCTCTTGAGGTTGACCCGAATCATCTCGTCCCACTGCTTCTCGGTCATTTTTTCGATGGGCAGGTCTTCCGGGTTCCATACGCCGGCATTGGCCACCACGATATCGAGGCGGCCCAGGCGCGAAATCGCAAACTCCACAAGCTTTTTGTTATCTGCATGGCGTCCCACGTCCGCTTTGAATCCTTCAACGCGCGTGCCGTGCTTGCCCGCTTCCTGCTGTACTTGCTCCGCCGCATCTCTTGCCTTGTTGTAATTGAAGACGACGTCCGCACCGGCCTGCGCGAAAAGTTTGACTGCCGCAGCGCCAATTCCCCGCGATCCTCCCGTAATCAGCGCCGCCTTGCCAGCCAGTGAAATCATGATTCCCCCAGGTCACACCTACGAAAAACGAAAGCTAAAATCAGGAGCGGACGGCAAGCACAGCTTCCAACCGACTGCGGTTCAAGCCTTCTGTGGCACGGAATTACGCACCTTGCGAGCAGCCTCTAAAAAGGCGCCGAACAAGCGCTCCGCGGCAGCATCACCAAACATCCGCTCCGGATGCCATTGAACGCCCACCACCCAATTCGCGTCGCCAGTCCACTCGACGCCTTCGACGGTGCCATCGTCGGCATGGGCCGTGACGCGCAGACTCTTACCCGGCGTTGCGATGGCCTGGTGGTGCGAGCTGTTGACTTCGCCCTGCGTGCCGCCTGTGATGGCAGCTAGGCGACTGCCTTGGTCGAAAACCGCGGGATGGCGAGGATCCTCGTCTTTTGGTACGGGAAGATCCTTTTTTCGGTGGGGGACGGTTGTGCCGGTCTCGGCCCGCAAGTCTTGAATCAATGTGCCACCTAAATAGACGTTTAGGAGCTGGCAACCGTAGCAGATGGCCAGAACGGGTTTCTGCTCGGCGAAGGCATGCTTTAGGATGGTTCGATCGGCGGCCTCTCGAGCTAAATCCGCGGGCGCCGATAGACCGCGGTTTTCGGCTCCGTATTCTGCTGGCTCTACGTCAGCGGGGCTGCCCGGCAGGACGAAGGCGTCCAGGGTTGGTAGAGCACGGTCAAGCTCAAGCGAATCGGCCAGCGGTAGTAAGACTGGCTCACCGCCCGCCCGGCGGACCGCATCCTCGTAATTTTTGATTTTGGGACGGCTCTCCTCAGCTTCCTCCTGGGAAGTTCGCCACGGAATGCCCACCCGTGGGCGAATGGAGGTACGTCCAGATGTCGTTGCGGGGGACATAGAACCTTGAATCGTAGCATTCGCGAAGGAAGAGCGGCAACAAGACCGTCGGTTAGCGTCTAGCGGATGCGGAGTGCCGCAAGACGGCGTCGAGGCAGAATTCGGGGCGGTGGAAGTAGGTGGGAAGCTCGGCGAGGCGGGAGGCGAGTTGCTCTGGCGAGGAGGCGCGCAGCGTCACGTGGCCAAGCTTGCGGCCTGCGCGCGTGGATTTGCCGTAGAGGTGCAGGTGCGCATCGCGCACCGCCAGAACTTCGGCGGAGTCGGGCACTTCGCCGATCAGGTTGAGCATGGCCGAGCAGCCAATCGCATGCGTCGAGCCTAGCGGAAGTCCCACGACCGCGCGCAGGTGATTCTCGAACTGGCTGGTGACCGCGCCCTCAATGGTCCAGTGGCCGGAATTGTGGACGCGGGGCGCCATTTCGTTGGCCAGCAAGCGCCCTTCGTGCTCGAAAAACTCAATGGCCAGCACGCCGACATATTGCAGCGCATCGAACACGCGTCGCACCGCATCTTCCGCGGCCTGCTGAATTCCGCGATCGAGCTGCGGCGCCGGCGCTAAAGACAACCGCAGGATTCCCGCGCGATGGTGATTTTCCACCAGTGGATAGACTGCAGTCTCGCCCGTGCGCCCGCGCACCGCCAGCACGCTGACTTCGCGAGTGAAAGGGACGAGGCGTTCCAGCAAAAACGGCGTACTCCGCTGTGAGGGTTCGGTGCCTCTGCGTTTCGCCGCTCCCGGAGTATTCGCGGCGGGCAACTCGGCCTTGGCTCTGTCAATGTCCTCCGTTTTGCGCAGGATCCATTGCCCCTTGCCATCGTAGCCCAGGCGGCACGTTTTCAGAATCGCGGGTAAACCAATCTGTTGGACGGCGCCGTCCAGCGCTTCCCGGCCGGCGACCGGGGCGAATTCGGTGGTGGCGATGTCCAGCGTTTGAAAGAGCCGCTTTTCGTTCAGGCGGTCCTGTGCCGCTTCGAGTGCGGCGGGAGGAGGGAGCACCGGCACGCGCTCGGCAAGAAAGCGCGCGGTTTCGACGGGAACGTTCTCAAATTCGTAGGTCACCAACTCCAGTCCGGCTGCGAATTTCTTCAGCGCGGAGCGATCCGTGAACTGGGCGGTGATACGGGTGGCGATGCGTCCAACCGGAGCTTCCGGCGAGGGATCGAGAAACCGGAAATGAAGACCCAGAGGATAACCGGCGAGCGCGAGCATGTACCCTAGCTGCCCGCCGCCGAGAATGCCGATGGTCACGCCCGGGTTCCTTTTTTCCCGGGCGCGGAGGTCGTGGCTATTCCCAACGCACGGGCCGGGGCCTTCGGGTCCGGATCCGCGAGCACACGCTCGGTCTGCCCATTGCGGAAGTTTCGATACGCCTCTCGCACCTCGGGATGCTTCGCGCCGAGAATGGCCGCCGCCAGCAACGCCGCGTTGATCGCACCTGCTTTGCCGATCGCGAGCGTTCCGACCGGAACGCCGCCGGGCATCTGGGCGATAGAAAGCAGCGAATCCAAACCTTTTAGCGTTTTCGACTCCACCGGGACGCCCAGCACCGGCAGCGTCGTTTTCGACGCAGTCATGCCGGGCAGATGCGCGGCGCCGCCCGCGCCCGCGATAATCACTTCGATGCCGCGCTTTTCCGCGGAAGAGGCGTACTCGAAAAGAAGATCAGGAGTGCGGTGCGCGGACACCACGCGCGTTTCATGTGGAACACCCAGCTCTTCCAAGGTTTTTGCGGCGTGCTCCAGCGTCTCCCAGTCGGAAGAGGACCCCATGATGATCCCCACCAGAGGAGTCTTCCCCGCCAAAGTAGATTCTTTCGCCATTCTTGCTTTCACCCAAAGAGAGCGGACATTTTACGGTGTTTTTCAGCGCGCCGCGACCTGTGCGCGCTGTTTCCAATAATGGCGGAGCTGCCCGACCAGATAAAGCGACCCAGTGACGAAAACGGCGTCCTCGGGCGCTGCTTTGGAGAGAAGATAGTCGAGCGCTTGCTCCGCATCGGCAATAACCGAGCTGTGAGCCGCATGGTGCGCCGCGATCTCGCTGAGCTGCGAAGCAGAAATAGCGCGCGAGGTGCGTGGCTCGGTGAAAAGCACTTCGGCGGCTCGTGGAAAGAGCACTCCGGCGATTTCGTCGACTGCTTTATCACGCAGCGCTCCGTAAAGAAGAAGAATCTTGCGGCCCGCAAAGTTTTCTTCCCAGAAACTGGCCAATTCGCGCGCCGCCGCGGGATTGTGCGCCCCGTCCAGGTAAATGTCCGGCCGCGAATGCACCTTCTCAAGCCGCCCCGGCCATACCGTGGCCGCAATGCCTTTCTGGATCGCCTCCGCCGGAATGCGGAATCCCTGCCGCTGCAGGACATGTGCCGCTGCTACGGCCGTGAGCGCGTTCTGCAATTGAAAGCCGCCTTTCAGCTGAGGAGCAATTTCCACGGACCGGCCCGAAGCAATCCTCGTCACGCGCGCCCGCGCGCAACCTTCTTCCATCGCAGAATTTTCAATGCGATACGCCGCTGAAGTCTCGATAACCGGGCACCGCAGTTCCCGCGCCCGCGCCAGAATGACTTCGCGCGCTTCTCCGTGCTGTTCGGCGACCACCACCACCGGTACGCCCTCCTTCAAGATGCCCGCTTTCTCCCACGCAATTTCGTGAAGCGAATGCCCTAGAAAATTCTCATGATCGAAATCAATGCGCGTAAGGATCGAAACCACCGGAGCCAAAATGTTCGTGGCATCCAGCCGTCCGCCGAGGCCCACTTCAAACACGCCGAACTCAACTCCCGCCGACGAAAAGTATTCGAAAGCCATCGCCGTCACGCACTCAAAATATGTCGGATGTGCCCGCAGCTTCCCCGCCGCCAGCAGTTCCTCGATCACTCCCCGAACGCGCGTCAAAGTTTCAGCGAAAGCGGCATCGCCGATTTCTTCGCCGTTCACGCGAATGCGTTCGTTGATTTTTTCCAGGTGCGGCGAAGTGTTCAGCCCGGTGCGGAATCCGGCGTGCCTCAGAATCGATTCAAGAAACGAGGCCGTTGAGCCTTTGCCGTTTGTCCCGGCGATATGTGCGGAAGGATAAGCGTGATCCGGTCGTCCCAGTCGTTTCGCGAGCACCGTTATGTTTTCGAGATCAAACTTCGCCGCGGCTGCCTGCGTCGGCGCAGCCAACTCCCGGCCAAGAGAGAGCAAGTACCGCACCGCGGCGTCGTAATTCATTTCAGCTCAACAGCAGGTCGAAGGAATTGGCGATGAAGTTTTTCATGTCTTTGCGGGGAACCACGGCGTCGAGGAATCCGTGCTCCAACAAAAACTCCGAGCGCTGAAAACCGTCAGGCAGCTTTTGCCGGATGGTCTGCTCGATGACGCGCGGACCGGCAAAGCCGATCAGCGCGCCGGGTTCGGCGATGTTGAGATCGCCGAGCATGGCAAAGCTCGCGGTGACGCCGCCGGTCGTCGGATCGGTCATCACGGAGATATAAGGCACTTTCGCTTCGTCCAGCTTGGCCAGCGCCGCGGAAACCTTGGCCAGTTGCATCAGACTGATCGTGCCTTCCATCATGCGCGCGCCACCCGAACACGAGACGATCACCAGTGGCTGCCGCGTGTCGAGAGACAATTCAATGCCGCGGGTGACCTTCTCTCCGACCACCGCGCCCATCGAGCCGCCGATAAAATTGAATTCCATGGCACAGCAGACGATGGGCCGGCCGTTGAGCTGGCCCTCCGCGGTAATGATGGCGTCGCACATGCCCAATTTCTTGCGCGCTTCGCGCAGGCGCGCCGCATACGGCTTGGTGTCCACGAAGCGCAGCGGATCAGTCGAGGTCATGCGTGCGTCGTGTTCGGTCCAGCGGCCGTCGAGAAGCATTTCGAGGCGCTGCTTGGCGCCCATTTTGAAGTGAAACTGGCACTTGGGGCAGACCAGAAGATTGGCTTCGAGGTCCTTGCGAAACACGATGGTGCGGCAGGACTCGCATTTGACCCACAGGCCCTCCGTGCGCACACGACGTTCTTCGGGCGGCGTGGGCTGATCAATCGATTTTTTGTCGCGTTTGAACCAGGCCATTGTAGAGATTCAAGGTCTGACGTTGGAAGAAACCAACCGATTCAATAGTCGATTCCTCGTTGAGCCAGTATACCCTTGGTGTATGGGTGTTTCACCTCGCGCATCTCGGTGACCAGGTCGGCTAGTTCCACCAGCTTCGGATGCGCATTCCTTCCGGTGCAAATGACGTGCACGCGCTCCGGCCGCTTGCGCAACGCCTCCACCACCTCGTCCGCGTCCAGCATTTTGTAGCTGATGGTGTAGTTGATCTCATCGAGTACGACAAGGTCGTACTTGCCACCGTAGATTGCATCGCGGCCGGTCTGCCAGCAGTCGTACGCCAGCTTGATGTCCGCAGGGTCCGTTTCCGCGCCGCCGACTTTCACGAAGCCTCGGCCCATCGGCCGGATCTCAAACTTGTCGTCGCTCAACATCTTCGCGGCGTCCAACTCTCCGTAGTGCCAGGAGCCTTTGATGAACTGCACCATGAGCACCCGCAATCCCTGCCCGACGGCGCGAAATGCGGTGCCCAGCGCGCAAGTCGTCTTGCCTTTGCCCGGCCCAGTGTAAACAATCAACAGCCCCTTTTCTTCCGGCATATCCCTCGTTGCGCCTTCTGCCTCTCTCTGTCAGGCGAGTTGGAGCCGCTTGGCTAGCTCCGCGGCGATGGCGGCGATGCGTTGCCTGGTCGCGGAGGACAGCGCGGTTTTGGGCTTGGCATGCGGATCGTGCAAAACAATCCACAGGCCAGGCCTATACACCTCATCATCGCCGGGACAGATCGCGCCGGTTAGCTGCGCAAGCTCCAGCGGAGAGTCTGAAACGAGATCGAGTCCTGGGTGGTGCGCAGTGTGTTGGGCCAGCAGGTCCATCAAAATGCCGCGTGTGTCGTCGACCAGATCGCGAAAGCCCTGCGAGACCAAAATAGCGTCCACGTCCCGGGGCGTGGGTTGGTCCGGTTGTTCAAGGTCATAATCGGGCAGGGGCTTGTCGAGCGGGATTTCAATGGAGGCGGAAGGCTGGTTTTCGTCCGGCACGATGCGGATAGACATGGTGCGTATGTTTGTACACCAGCAGCCGCTGGTTGCGATAGGGCGTCGCCTCCGATGGCGC